>Ga0181612_146531_pt1 | contig 14471 bp, 6 predicted proteins | sample HoacroProtozoa21_FD_119630 | JGI IMG/M metagenome (GOLD analysis project Ga0181612, IMG submission 119630) | Hoatzin crop microbial communities from Cojedes, Venezuel. Combined Assembly of Gp0051906, Gp0051904, Gp0051908 | reverse complement strand
GCCCATGGCAGGGGGGGTTGGAACTAGATGGTCTTTAAGGTCCCTTCCAACCCAAACCATTCTGTGATTCTATGATTGTATTAGTACAAATCATTTCAAGATCTTGCTCCCTGGTGTGACACCTGAAAGACAGGCTGCTGTATCTGATGAAGTATCCCACAAGAAGGAGCTCCTCACCAGATATCACACTAAAAATTGTTAAAGATTACTACTGAAATTCAGTTCAGCTATGTACCCAGCCATGCCTGAACAAGACTTCTACTCATTATACATTTTTTATTATATTTATTAATTTTCCTATAGCTATGTTAGAAATCAAAATAATGCCAGCATGAGCTAAAGAGTTTTGGTTAAGGAAAGAAACAGATAGAACCGTTATTCAGTCTCAGTCTACTCCATACTTCTACTGAAACTTGTCTCTTTCTTCAAACATCATAATTCATTTTTTTTTATTCTTTCACTACCTCCACTTTTTATCAGTAGCCTCACTAGAAAGGCTGCTGCTGCAGAACTTCCTGCTGAGATCATATTAGGAAGCAATGGGAGTGTCACAGAGGAATATGTTTTCATATTTTCAGTATCACCTTTCTTCTTTTAATTTCCTCTTTAATTGTATGGGAGGAAGGGGAGAGTCCAGAATCCAGTGTCTAAAAGACTTACTAGATTATCTTCCTGTCATTCTCTGCTAACACAAAATGCTTCCCTGCATGGCATCAGCTAGTGTTTTGCCAAGTCATCAAAATTCCAAACAGACCAACACATTCTTCCCAGGAAGATTCATATCTCATTGCAAAGGCTTGTTTCAGGCTTAGCCAAAATAGTCCTTTTAAAGACCTTCCGTATACGTCTAACAAAAAGTGACACCCAAACTATTTTACTTCCTTGGAATTTAACAGCCTTCAGTTATACACAGATATTTATGAGAAAGCAGTTTGTGCTGCAACCATTGTGAGACATTGTTGCATGATGTAGTTAATCCAGAAACCCAGTAAATTTCAGCCCTAAAATTTCATAATCCTTGAAGATAACTGAAAAAGCCCTAAAAACCAGAAATATGCAGGCAACCTTAGCTATTGATTTTGTTACAAACTTCAGCTAGACTGTTGATCAGCTTCACAGGAGTGAAGGGTTGTGAGAGCTTGTGTTTGTGCAGATCTTTGAAGATAAAAAATTTGAAAGTTGCTTTATATATATATATATTTATATACATACATGTGATGGCTAGGTAGACAAACAGTGGACAACAGCCTCCAGTGCCAAGAAGCCACTATCTGAACTTATAATGCAATAGCTGTTCATTACACAAGACAGGATTTCAGCAATATGCATTGGGAATTGGTTTTTTGTAGGTATTCTAGTTTGAGTGTGCATATGACATGTATAAAGGCATGCATATGATGTGTAAAGGCACACACACATGTGTATAAGCATGTACCAGCATTTCCTACCACTGATTTTCTAAATCTATCTTTACAAATAAAAGCAATACTAAAACAGAGATAATGTTGGGAACCTATAATTTAGACTGAACAGTATTCCAAGAATTCTTTAATTATGTTAGATCATTTTTTGTAAATTAAAAAATTCAATTTTAAATTCAACACAAAACATGACAAGACATGGAAATACGCAAATACAACATAAACAGTGTATGTTTCTAAACATATTCTTTCTCATACACCTAGAGGGAAGATCAGATTAAAATATTTTAAAATCAGTAGTTAAATTTAGAACTACTAACTCCGTATTCCTTCATCATTACTGTAATGATAATAATAATCTAGTCCTTGAAGTGTTACTTGCCTGCAACTGTCTAGTAATCCTCATTAATACTTTGTACAAAAAACCTGTCCGGCTCTTTCTTGCAAAGTTCTGTTATTTAATTCCTGTTAATATCATAGTTAGAAGATAAGAGTGAGTTCCTCTTTGGAATGGTCAGTGTTTCAGAAGTTAACATCTAGCAAGGCTACTTCCCTTCTCTTCAGCTACTACATGCCCAACAAATTCCTTAAAACATTTCTCAATTTAATTTCAGACTAAACCAAGTAAGTTTAATGTGGTAATTCCTGTAAAAGCAATGTATTTCTAATATTTTCCAGTTCAGTGTATGAGAGAAGAGTAAAACCTCCTGGCTTGCATCACTCCTGTACGTCTGATAGAAAATTCCCATCCATGACTCACACCATGGTACAACATCAGCAATCAGCCCACATGATCACTGTGAATATTCACTTGCAGGAACCAAGGAAGTGTGGGACTTTCCAGATCACTACTGCAATGTAAGCAATTTTTTAGAGAAATGAACTATTAATTCTGTCAATTCGCTTGCGTCAAATCATAGACAGCACAGCAGACAGAAACACCGTAAGGAACAGGAGTTTCTGGTGACTGACGCAAAGCAGTGCAATGGGCAGACAGAGTGTGAGTGAATAGGGAAGGTGTAAATACCCTAGAAAAAGGATAGGACAGACTGCAGCCAGTGAGTTTAAGACTGCTTCAATCCTCTGGCCACAAACCCTTGATGTATCAGAAACTATTACAGCTAGGTTTGTGCCCTCTTGCAAATTCCGCATTGTAGCTTTCTTCCCCTTGGAACTGGCCTCACTACTTTCAGGGTGTATTACGACCGACATTTACTAGTGCAAGTTAGAACAGATATTCAGGGGAATACCATTTGAAGTAGGCAGCATACCCTCTGAGGAGAGGTAGAGCTGGCTGAAAATACCACGGTGAAATAATTTCATCAGCAATGCCAATCCACCAAAATCAGAAGATGTTGCGCAAGGCTGTTGGCTTTGCAGCCTTCTGGTAAGCGTAAGCAGGGTTGTGTCATGATGACATTAGACACGCCACTGAGTGCCTGTGAGCCTCATGATAGGACTGCCTCAGGGAGCTTAGGACTTTTGCAGGCTGTCATGTGCATCTTTCCAGACTTCTGTACCCCTTCCAGTGGCGACAAAGCCCTGGGACCACAATCCTTCCTGAAGGCTTGGCTTCAAAAACCCTGATTCACGCCAAGTCTCAGAGGTCTGCCTCTCATGCTCATTGATCTTAGCTCCTACATGACGCCGGGGCTCCTAACATCCTGGATGTCTTACTGACTTTGCTTTTACAGCCCAGCCAAGAGCCGCAGTGCTTAGCTTTTCACTCTTACTTTCTCTATGAGCTTGCTAAGCCAGGTGATTTGATACATTTTTAGTTTTCCACATGTAGGCATCTTTATTTTTCATTTCAAAAAGGAGCATTCTCAGTCAGCAGGTCTGCACTGTGGAGGTGATGCCAGTTTATCTTTATCTTTACATGTATCTCTGTAAAGCCACAGCAGTGATACAGCTTCTAAGGGCAAAATGAGCTGCTCTGCTCACCTAATCAAACCATTTCCTGCTGTATTAGAGGCTCTACTAGCAGAAAGATGCTTCTAACAGAAAATATTACATCTATATGGTTTTTGTCTTTGTAATCATATTTTAGGGATGGGGATTTTTTTAGGTCATAATATTGCTGTGCCAGTTTATCTCAGTGTGCCAGCTAATCCCGATAGACACATGCCTTCTGCACACTGCCAAGACTTGAATTAAGGGTTACCCCTGTATTCTATTTCAGTGAGATCGTGCTACTTTGTAACAGTAGCTACCAAGTTTCATGCAGAGTGGGGTAAAATATTTTATTCAAGTTATATATTCCACTAAACTGATTGCATTTTTTCTAATATTGTGCATGTAGAACATAAGCTGAAACATGAAATTTAAATCTGTGCCTGCTTTCCACATTGTTTCATACAACACTTCCATTGGTTGGGGTTTCTTGTAAAGGGATTTCAGTGTCCCGTTGAGGCTAAAGAGAAAAGATACAAGAAGTAGTTCATAGGAATTGTGTTACCTTGTGCGATTTGTCTCCCGCTACTTAAGCTCTTCACATTTTCTCTTTCATGTAGTTTTCTTAGAATTCATTTTGTCAGATACATTTTCATCCAGGGATGAAGCAATACCAAATTTTTGGTAGTTGTGAAAAACAAAAACAGCACTGATATTTCACAAGTAATACAGTCTGCTATTCCTAGACAATAATAGATTAATGACTCTCAAATACATTGGCAAAAGCACATTTTGTAGAATTATTTGCAGGTCCTTGAGGTTTCCCTGTTTTCTGCATGCCCATTGAAATAGATGAAATTTCACACACAATCCACCTTTTTGAAAGAGGGATTCCAAATGAAAAACAGATTCTTTTTCCATGTGAAAAACTTTCAGGGTCAGTCAGCAGTTCCCTGGATTTGATGGCACGCATACAGTTCTGAGGTGAGCTAGACTCCCTGAAGCTGTTCTTGGTTCCATCTTGCTCCTCTGCAAGAGGTGGGTGGTTTAGAGCCTCTGAAGGGACAGTGGGGTTAGAGTTTTCTGAGATGGTCAGTTGTCTCACTAAAGTACACTAAAGTTTTTGCACAACAAGTGTGGGGGCTCATCTCTAGCACCAAGAGCTAGACTTCGAGGTCGCCTTTGTGGTATTCCTCCTTACAAAATATTTTCTTCATTTTTTGGATGTACTGCCTATTTGTTTAACACCTTATTGCTAGAGACCTAACAGCAGGCGGTTTGGGTCCTTTACATTTCCAAGACTGACAACAGGGAGCCGTAGGAAGCCTAATCTTTCCTGCCTTGCTCCTAGCACCCAGAGTACTTTTCTGGATGTGTGGCATGTGAGATAAAGCACTCGTCCTGCAGCTGCTCCAGCCACAGATGACATCTGGGGGCCAATTGAGATAAAGAAATGTGAGCTTTTGCAGCAGCTGTTCCTGAACAGCACCAGGAGACAGATAAATTAAAGGCAGTGGAGGGCTGGTTGATACTAACACAGAAGATCGTTTCCCTGTGGTCTCTCCTTCCCCACTTGCTGCCATGTGGCCATACAACACTTTCCAGGATGGTGCGTACACACCCACAGCAAGGTCATATTGACAGCTGAGTACCTGCTATGTCTTAAGTGATATACTGCATTTATTTGAATAGTGCAATGTTTTCCTCTGACAGAGGGATATTCTCAAGGTAGCATTCCCTGAACCCTGATAGTTTTCTGCTTACGCTTCTCCCACTGTAGGAGGTCAGGTTCGAGACCATCTAAGGAGCCCGAAGGTGCGCAAGTCTGTGGGGCCTCATCAGTTGCATCCGTGGGTCCTGAGGGAACTGGAGGATGAAGTTGCTAAACCACTATCCATGTGGTCTAGTGGAAGGTATCCCTGCCCACGGCCGGGGGTTTGGAACTAGATGGTCTTTAAGGTCCCTTCCAATACAAACTATTCTATGAGTCTATGATTTTTTGGTGCTAACATTGCAGAGAAAGCTTATGTGTGCGCTAATAATATGTCCAACACAAGTTCAGTTCTTTCTGGGACTGCAGCTTGCCTGGTCAGGACTGGAGGCTTTTTCCTATTGAATTCAAACAGAGCTTGCACAGACCTTGGCTGGAACAATAACATCAGGGAAAGAACCACCTGTGGTCTGTCATATATATCAAATAATGTTATAAGAATATTTTGAGGCAAATGAGAAGGTCCAGACTAGATTAGCTTCATGGACATACACTCCAACATGAGCACCACTGTTAGCTTTAGTTGTGGCAAATAGCAGAGAGGCCATAGAGAGGGCAACAGAACCAAAGCAGGTCAACCCCAATGTGCACATCCCCAGTATCACCCTTATTTCCACTAGTCAGAGGCTGACTGACTCTTACAGCATGAGATGTAATATTCTCTTTCTTTTTTGTCTGATAATTATAGTCATTCTGGAAATTCTTGCTGATAATGTATATTTTTCTTAGTTCTTGCTAAACTCCTCTCTGACACCCTCTGCAAGCCAGTATTCACTTACATATTTCAGAAAAAGCCTGTCCTTTTGATTTACTGTCTTTTAATCTCACTGAAGGTCTCTGTGGTTTTGTGGTGCTGGGCTGGGAGACAAAAGCCTTCAGTTCTGCCTTCCCATGTGCCCTTCTGGAAGTTGGTGTGGTCCAGCTTGCAGCTAAGAGCCTGGACCATGGTCCACAGGGCACTTCCATTCATCCTGCTTCTTCATCCCAGTGAGCAAGGAGCAACTTGCACATGCAGCAAGCACAGCTGCATGCCTCCTCCTGTACCTGTGACACCCCAGCACAGATAACCAAATCTTTCTTGCTACCAGCCTGTTAGAAAGGGTGAAGGGCAATGGTTCCTGCTTAGTGGGAAGGGAGAGAAAAACATGAAGGAAACACTGATTTAACCTAAAGGCAGAATTTAATCTGTGCTAGATGGTGTGCAGTATGTTTCAACAGAGCACCAAGACAGAACACAGAGTAATTAGTTCATCTGAACTCATGTAAAATTCCCCACATTCTCAGAAGGACTTTGTCTGAGACAGCCCTGACCAAACGAAAAAAAAAAAAAAAGGCATTTGTGAGACATACTTCTTATGCAGTAAAAATTTCAAGGCTCTCCATGCTGTCCAAGCATGATCAAAATAGATCAATCTTGCAAATACTTTCTCCCAAATTGCCATCAGTGTTTACATCTGACTCTGATATACCCTCAGAAATGCACCAAGTTGTAATAACCATCTTTTTGATGTCAATGATTTCCCGGCCTGATGTGAGATATTATGCTGACACATGTATCTGTCTTCCTGTTATGTACTAGGCAGAGTATTTTGTAAGAAAGGACTCCGCAGCAGTGAGAGTAGTCAATAATTCTCTTGGCCTACCAGACTCTATTAAAAATTCTGTCATATAACCAATTGCTTGGCACTTGTGTTGGCTTTCAATAAAAGTTAGAGGATCCTTTAGATGTTAAAGATGCTGTGAAATTCCTGCTGAATACACATAGCCATTTTAGAAGTATGAAGCAAAATTGTTATAGATGGTTACCCACAAAATACTATTCTCCTTCAAAACCAGTAATTTACTAACTGCTCTGCTACTAAATTCCTTAACTTGTCCCACTAGAGTAGCTCATTTTGCATTAGTTTTTGATGTGCTTAGCATTGCCTTGGTGTTATTTTTGCTCATTTCCTCTTTATGGAAATAAAAATATATTGTCTGCAATATTCTTAAACGCAAAGAATCTAATAAAATGCTCTTGCATTGAATCTAATGTAAGAAAAAGTTTGTTATCAAAGAAAAATAAGGGTCTGCCTTGAGTTTTCACTATATTACTATCACTAAATTATGCTCCCCACCGAGTCTCATGTGGTCTTGGGTGCCTTTCTCCTTTGGTTCATTTGATGAAGGCCAGCCTACAACTTTATTTGAGTTCACTGAAACTACTACTATACTTCGTCTTAAGTATGCAGTTATGTGCTTGACAGGAGTGAGGATCTTGTTACTAGTATCTCTTACCACTAGGGCAAGAAAAGAATGGCTAACACTCTCTGCTAAACCACAGAGTCTAACAAAGTACATGGCCGAATGAGTTGCGTGATTAGCTACAGAAAGACTGCCCATATTCAGAGCTTTTCACTGAGTCCCAGCAGCAGACACCAGAACGTTTATGCAGCTCCTTTGCAAGGAAAGGGTAAGCTTCAGCAAATTACAGCTCGATATAGCAAGGCATGTAAAATCAGTTTTTATTGTGAAGCAGCTCTGCACACACTGAAGACAAAGAAAGGCAAAAAAGCTGTTTAGTGATATGAATCAAAGGCAAAGTTTTTCCACGGCAAGCGGGGAGACATAGAAAACATTGGTGGAAATCTTCCAACTACTCCTCCCACAGCATGAGCCTTAAGTGAAGTAAGTGCAGGCAGGGGAAGGGTTACTGCTTTCCCAGCTGTTCACACAAAAGGACACTTTGCACCTGTTCCCAGTGAATGAAAGTTTGCTTTGTGTAAAAGCAGTTCATCACCCCAGCGTTGGCGTCGGGGCGGTGGAGCAGGCAGAGCCCAGGCGCATTCTGGCTGGAACCAGTGCACTGACGAGGAAGAGGGAGGCTGACGGGCAGGTCTGTTGCAATCAAGCTTCATTAGCTTTCACGTGTAAACATGCCCCCACCTGAAGGTTGATGTCACAGCAAATGCAAACAGCAGGGATGCTCAGCTAAGCATAAGCAAGAGAATGTGTATTTTTCACTTTAACCCCAGCTCTGTTTAGATTACCATATTTGCTTAAGGCTGGCATACTTTTCATAGCTACCAGTGAGTTATTAATCAGAAAAACTTGCACTACACTGCCTCTGTATAATTATAAAACTCTGTGCTTCCTTTGATGTTCTCTCAGATATACATCTCCTAAATTGTGATATTTCTCAGACATTACCATTAGGTTTGTGCCAGGCCCTAAGCTGGGGCAAAGGAGTGTAGGTCTGTGGGATCTCAGGGGAGCCCCAGAAGTTCACAGCAACAGAGAAACTCTGGATTGTTTTGGAAAAGCCAGTTCTCAGGTGACACCAGCATGGCAAAGGCATGGACTATGGTCAGAGCTGAGGAAACATGAGCAGCTAGGCAAGTATTTCTTTATTAAAAAAGAAAAAGAGAATTAAAAACAAAATCCCATAACTAAAATAGCAGCTTCTCCTTTTCTCATGTCAACTGGTGACCTAGCAGTTTAAACGGTTCTCCTCCTCAGCGCAGCGGTCACAAACAGGGCACATGGGCCATCCATCTGGGGTAGCGTGGCAGCAGCAGGATAGACCCAGGTTTCCTCTACATCTTCACCTCTCTGACCTTCAGAACATATCACCCCACACCCCCACTTAAATCCTGGGGTCTTTACTTTGGAGCTTAAAATAAATCAATAGACAGTAGAAGAAAATCCCTGTGGGAGCAGCAATTGTGGCCCTGTTCTAAAAGCTTAAATTCCCCACCTGCCACTTGACCAGCAAAAAGCTTGGATTCCCCACTCCAGTCCAGATTATGTAAAACTATTCAAATCCTGAGTGACAGTATTTATGAAGACAGCTGTTGGGCTCTCCAACTAAGGGAGGCAGGGGCAAATGCTGTGGAGTCCAGTAAGAGCTGTTCTGCTATTCAGCCTCCCAGAGACCTTTACAATGCCTTTTATTTACTTTTTTTCTTTTCTTGGGGGGAGGGGGGGCGTGTCCAGGTGGAGGGAAATTAATGATTAGTCAGAGAAATGAAAAATTCCCAACCCAAAGTTCTCAGAAATGCCCTTTAAAAACAGAGACTGATTCAGAGACTGTTCTCCTCACACTCACTTCTCTCTCCCCCTTTGTCTCTCCACCATTTTTGGGTTGCCTTATTCATCACAGAAAGTGGCAGAGAGTGGTGGGGTGATATGCCCTGTAAACTGGTCGTTTGTCAACACCATTCATCTTGATACATTTCTGGGAAGAAGATTACACTAAAAAGATGCTATAATATTTTCGGTTGACGAAATGTTTAACCACTGCCCTGCATCTCACTGAAGCTCTGCCATTGACAAGTATTGCCATTCTCGGTGGTATTTCAAACCGATGTTTACCAACAGGGGTTTGAAATTCAGTAAAACAAAGCGGTTTCCCATGGCAGTGGTTACCGTGCATTGGGAAAGACTAGAGCAAGAATCCCAGCCACTCACTGTTACAGCCAATTGTGAAACCCCAGTTGGCTTCCCTGTGTTCACTGGATGCTGAATGCCCATGCCATAATTACAGGAGTAATTGAAGGATACCGTCTGTTTGCATCTCTGCTTTTCAAAGACTGGGCTTCTACTGAAGTCAATAAGGAATAGTTTTTTTACTGGGAGGTGGACCATGCAGATGAAGTTTATTGAATGTACAACGTTCATTTGACCTACATCACATCTGAGATCAGCTCTAACAATGAGAAGTATCAGCATTTGATAAAACCTCCAAGATGCATAACAAAAATATACACGTAACACGCCTACGGCACTATGGCCGTAATATTTTCAGCCTTGTCTTTAGTTCTGATCAGGAGATTATTTCTTATCTTTGTTGCATTTGTACAGTTACATTTTTCATGCATAGACCCTGGCCTTTAATTTCTTTGGTTTGGCATCACAGAGATGCCATAAAACTGTACCAAGAGGAAAGCTGGAGATTCTCTTGCAGAGACTGTCCAGTAGCAGTCAGGTCAGACTCAGACCCTCTTCTCCTCACACCTTCCACTGTACCTCCTTGCACTCCCACTGCTCCTAAACCAGGATCTGGTTTGTCTCATGTAACATCAGTCATCAAAAATGTAGGTGCCTAAGCCCCTCCCAGCCCATCTTTCTGCAAGAGATTGGGTGAACTGCCTGCTGGGACTGCCCTGTCTACATAGACTACAGAAGCCTAGCTGAGCCCAAAGGACTTTGGTATGGCTAAGAGCAGGTAAAGCCTGTCTAGAACTAAGGGGTCATTACACCACCAAAGTTCATACCAAGATTTCAATCATCTGCCACAGAACTGAAAAAATGGAGGATTAGTTTTCTTTAGTGTCCTTTATTCTGTTAGCATTCAAAATACGAGCCAGTGCATTCACAGCTGCAAACCTCCCAATCAGAAAGTTATGCTTCTGAATGAAACTTTCACAGATGAGAAGGCAAAATGATAAAAGAAATGGCAAACATTAATTCTGACGTAAAGAGAATTGTTGTGCAAAGTCTTTAATTTAATGAAAGAACGTTATATGATTAATTTTAAACACCAGAAGTCATGTCACTGCATTACCATTTACTTGATAATGAATGCTTCTTTCTGGCTGGTTATTGCCTATGAATTTTGAGGCAGTGGATGGGCAAGCAGAACATGTATACCCCCTAAAATGAACAGTACGCTCCTGATCCAGAGAGACTGTCAGCTTCTTTTGCAGGGGTGAGGAGCATTCAGTGCAAGTTAAGTTGAAATGAGATGGAAGGCACACAATCCTTCACAGAAAATATTTTTATATGTGCTGTTGTACTGCATTTGTAGCTAATTATCTGAGTATGTGAACAGCTCATAGATGTAGGTTTCAGTTATAAATATTTATGCACATGACAAAAAAACAGCAGGTAGAAAATGTTTATAATTCCCTGATTTTCTTGTCAAAACATACATATTCATTTCTTTGTTTGCCTTTTTTTCTTGAGAAACATCACTGTAATGTATTGAAAAGCTTCACAGCAGAAAGGAAGCAGGAGTCACCATCAGGTTCCAGCTCTGCACCACTATTTGCCACCAAAGAACATACTTTAATGAGGCCAGGACAAGAAGAGAGAAAAGCTAAAGTCTAATTTGAGATAGGGATCATTGAAAGGGTTATTTCCTTAGTGGAGTTCAAAGTACATGGGTTTTTCTCTGCCTCGGAGACACTCCGCAGCAGTTTCCCAGTGGTGCTGCCAATGGGCACGTTCTGGATAAACACTGCAGTTGTTCTTCCCACACACATTCAGGACATGGAGCTCCACCCCCTACCACTGACGTCAAGAGACTGTCCCAGGCACCTGGCACATCCTGAGATTGTGCTCAAACCGCTTGTTAACCCAGCAGATATGTTAAATGGAGTGAATTTGGCAGTTTAAGGTCAGTCCCCAGAGATAACATTATCAGAAGAGCCATTTGTCTCCAGTGGGAGCAAACACAGGCATCTATCAGGCTCATTCTTTCCACAGCTCTTGCCAGAACCTGATAGGAAAAAAAATACCAGAACTTCAGGAATCAGGGTTCTTGCTACCCTTCTTTATTGACAGTGGTTTCTTTGATTTTGTGGCATGTCTGGCTGTCTGGTCTGTAGGACTAGCAAGGTAGCAACAGCTTTAACCAGGGGAGCCTCAGGAAAAACCCAAATCATATATGTAATGTTTCCCTTTCATGCTGCAACAACATTCAGATCCAGCTGTGCCAGTACAGCAGTGCAGGCACCATTACCCAGAACACGAAGCTGTACAGTTTTCATCGTTATCAATTCCTTCATTCTTTCCTTTTGAACTATTCCAGACTTCAGCACACACTGAGTTCAGACAGAGTTCAAACTCACTGCTTACACCAGGAGGGCTGAAATCTTCGGTTTCCATTTCACAGGAATCACTGCAGGTTCACCGAGCGAGTAAAAGGCGACACTTAATATTTGTGCCAGCCTGGCATTCACTCCGTGCAGCTCAGCCTTCTAGCTCTTCTCCCTGCAGAGCTAGGGTGGAAATCCATTTGCAGCTAGAAAGGCTTGGCACATCAAAGGGATGCTGTCAAAGTGGTAGGCATAAAATGTTGTCTGTCCGCTCTTGTCTACATTTGTTTGCAAAATTCACATTAGCTTTTCAATATAGAAGTATTTTATTTCCAGGCACAGCTTGGAGTGAATACTTTTCTATGTCAGTATCAATGTCAGAATGGGTAACAGTCCTAGTCCATTGAGTAAGCAAGGGAAAAACAAAACAAAGTACCCACACACAAAAAAGGGGAAGAGGGTGGAGACATCTTAGCAAAGGAACAACTTTGTTTTGACTTGCAGAACATTATCAGAAGTCACTACAAGAAAAATCAGATTTTTGAAAGTTAGGAAAATGGTATGCCATGCACTGTCTCAAATGTAGGCTTCAGATCTCATATTTAAGAGAAGGCATAATACATAGTTTCAGCTTATTGACTCATTATTGGTCTGTGATAAACAATGAGTCATATAACAGACAGCATCCACCACACTGTAGTGCATACTAAGGGGAAAAAAAAAAGAAGGAAATACTGCATTCCTACAAATGGAAATGTTTATGATAAATGGAAGATGAGAGAATTATCACTGAAAAGTGTGTTCCCAATGTTAAAAAGTGCAACACTTTTTTTGATTTTCTTTTGAGTCCTACTGAGACATTTGCTGCAAAAAAAAAAAATGGTGGTAGCAAAAATAAGAGTACTGCTACTGAATTAACACACTGTTTCATTTGCTGCTTTAAAATACGTTGTACCTTTTAATGTCATCCGTTTGGTTTTAACAGATTAGGTGGCTAATCTTTATCACACTGGAGTAAGTAGGAGCGTGTCCCTGCCTGTTCGCTCAGAGAGCAGGTTCTAGCACAGGGCATGCAGGCCATGGCAGAAGGTCTGTTTATGAGAGGGCTGGGGTGACTTTCACTCTACGGAGGGTACAGCACTTGCTTCTGGACTTGTAGGGTCTCCCAGCCTGACAGTGTGAGGGTTTTCCCTTTGCCAGGTACGGACAGCGTGACAGGTAAGCAGCCAGCATTTTGCCCAGACCTATTGCTCGCTCTTGATGGCTCTGACCAGTGCAACGTGGTCACTTGCTCCTCATCATGCTACAAATAGCAAGCAAAATCTGCCTTGACAATCCTTCATCCAGTGCTTTCCCTCCAAATCAAATGGGTCTCGTAAGTACATTTGGGTGACAGGTTTGCAAAATTGCTGGATCCCCAAGGTAGAGCCAGCGTCATCTGATTAGCCTGCAGAGGACCCAGGAGAATGAGGCCCTAAACTTAACTTGCAGCCTCTAGGCACTACAGTAATATCATGAATTTAATAGAAATGACAGTGAGAGGGACATGCTATTCACAATACTGACTTCTTCCCATCCACAGATGCTTGGCAGGGCTTCAGATCTGCATTTAGGGAGCGTGTAGGCTTTGCTGAAATGGCCGTTCTTTGTGCAAATGTGCCCCCAAGCAGCAATAAAAAGAAACAGATGCAGATTAACACTAACAAATCACATACCCACTGCACTATACATGTAACCTAATGCATGTGAATAGTCCTACTGGCTTTGTATCTGTTAGAGAAGCCCAGCCTTGTTCAAGGCATTGTCCTCTCTCACAGCATCAGCTCTCCTCAAAAGCAAGGAGTTTGAAAGCAAAGGGAATGGCACCCACACAGAAAGTGAGGGACACCAAAGCAGGACAAAGTGGAGTAGAGTCACCTTCACTTTGCCTAACAAGCTCTCAGGATTTGCTGCATCTTGTGAAAACTTGCTCTCTCAGCTCCCTCTGCTCTCCCTGAGGAGATAGAGGGGGTGGGCTGATTCATCCATCCCAAGACCTAAGGGGTCTGTTATGAATCAAGGTGGCTGGAGCAGAGGGGAAGCCTGGATGACCTGCTTACACTGATCTGCCAGTTTTCAGATGACTAATGTTTGGTGAAATAAATCTCACTTTGATGGCTGACTGAGTTATCCTGCCTACCACAGTGTCAAAATGAAGTGAGACATTAGTAAGTATATTCACTGCTGTCTGGGACAGCCAGTGCTCAGTCACAATGGAAAAGGTAGTTGTGACCTGTAGGCAAGCAGACCACGTACAGTAGGTGCCTAAATTTGACATCACGTCTTCTTCCCTCCACTGATGGCAGAGACAGAGCCTGACAGCCCCAGCTAGGACAAGGCTCAGACCACTTATTGTTCCCTTCGTCTTAGACACTATAATAGGTGTGACAAAAAAATCATTCACCCAGACAAGGTGATCCAGAATCTCCAACAGTTCTCACAGGAGTTAAAAAAAAAAAAAAAAAAAAAAAAAGAAAACCAAGGAAGGGAAAGGGGGGGGTTGTTTTGTCACAAAACAATGGGCTTCTTGAGGAACACCCACTACAT
>Ga0181612_149894_pt1 | contig 14472 bp, 10 predicted proteins | sample HoacroProtozoa21_FD_119630 | JGI IMG/M metagenome (GOLD analysis project Ga0181612, IMG submission 119630) | Hoatzin crop microbial communities from Cojedes, Venezuel. Combined Assembly of Gp0051906, Gp0051904, Gp0051908 | reverse complement strand
TATTTTTTGATTTTTTTGTTGTTTTTCAGTTTTTCCCCCACAGATCTGATATAACTCAAATGTGTGTGTGCATACATACATGTATGTATAAATATATACATATAGAAAAAAAGACACGTGCCTTCTGCAAATGCTTTACCTTGTTTGCAGTAGAATTGATTGCTGCCCCATCTCGCGCAAGCAGTGATATGAGCTGAAACTGTAAAGGTTAATGATTGTTTCTTTGCCACAAAAAGCAAATCAGATAGCAAAAGCTGCTTTTCTTCTAATGATCTTTATTAAAAATAACCTGTACAATTTTTGAGTGGAGGTGTTGTTGAAATAATGATTAAAAGCGGAATAGAAAATGTACAGGTGATAAGGACCATTTTGTTTCGGAGTAGTTAGAAGTAGAGCCAGAAAGAGGAAAACCTATTCCATGGAAAATGCTGGCTCAGTTTTCTGAGGTTAAAAATGCCAGTAATTCCCCATTTCAAGATCTGTAATGTCAAAAGGACAGAGCTTCCTAGAAGTGAATGTCTAACAGCACAGCTAATATGCATTGCTTTGCTCTTTGTGATGCCTGCCAGGTTTTCCACAATACTTGAAAGGCCAAGCAGGCTTTTTAGATTAAGCGGGTCCAAGATAAGGTTTGAAAATTCCATCAGTTTCTTCAAATACTTTTTTTTTTTTTTTTTACCACTGGCTAAGTGGAGCAGTTGACTTTAGGGTATTTTTCTAGCATGAGGTTTTCTTAGTGGCAACCACACAGGACTGGGATTTGAGAAGCTTTCTGGAGCATTACAATAAGATAGGTCAGAGAGAAATCCCCACTCCCATTTCCCTGGGCAGCACATGATGTATTACTGAACAACTGCTACTTTCGAAACAGGATTACAGTTAATTGTAATTAATCAACTTCTATCGCCTTTGGCTAAGAACTCTGTCAGGCCTGCAAAACTGTATCTTGTGAATATGTATTCAGGGACATTTCAAATGTTCAGTGTTGACCCAGGGGCCATTAAGAGCTAATCTTTACATATTTTGACACAGGAATAGCTTATGATGTAATTCTATACTCAGGAATTTTTACATGATGGCATGGGTTGTCCAAGAACTCCTCACAATATGGATTTTTATGAGATATTTTAAAAGCTCTCATACAACTATTTCCACTTGCACAAATGCATGTGCCACAGGTTACCCTTCTGATGAAGGAAGGCAGACAATCAAAACACGTATTTTCCATAAGAGGCTGAGAGGTCAGTGACTCATCTTGGAATATTCTGCAGATGATTTAAAATTCCTCTGCTTTAAAATACATATAACAACATGTCCTTCCAGTTACATAGCTACACACAGAACAGATTTGGTTTCCTTTTCAACTGCTGAGTTTTGTACAGCATAGTGTAGCAACAACGCACACATTACTAACAGAAAGACTTTAATCTACAGGCTATAGGAATCCTGGGAGAGACCCTATGTTTAGGCTGTACACCATTTCACATTACAAAAGATTCTTGTGACCTTTCTATGAGAAGATATAATGCCTCCTTTGTTTATAGTAGACTTTGACTTTTGGCAAAGGAAAGAAATGCCTTTTCTGGAGAACTGGCTGACTTGTACGCTGTGAACATTTCCCGCTTTCCTCCCCATTGAGCTCCTCAGGAACATACTGGCTGCATGGCAAAACAACAACAAACTACACAGACCCATCTGAAGCTGGGCTGATGCCACCAGCGATGCAGCAGCGGTCGGGGCTGCACTGGGAATGCCTGGGAGCTGCCAGAGGGAGAGGAGCCAGGCTGCAGCCCTACCGATGCACCACAGTGAGCTTTTACCCTTCCCACCACCCAGACTCCTGCCAGGAATGCCACATGGGCAGCTCCAGAGCAGAAGAAGGGAAGTGCCGAACAGTCCAGTTTATTCATTTTCATGAATTTTTCAAGCAGTTTAGAACATTTCACACTGGCTGACAGCAGTGAGTGCAACCTTACCTAACAAAAATTGAGGAGCCGGATTCTCAGCTGTGTGAAACCACAGCCGCAGCCATTTATATGAAGGAGAAAATGACCCAAATTATTTAAAGATATTTAGCCAGGCTTTGACACTTCCCTGAGCAATTCAGTAACTCTGGAAAGAGTATTATTTAAGAATAATGACGCAGTAATCTGCAATTAGTTCACTGGTACATAATGAACCAATAAAACTAAATGATTGTGTGAGTCTATTTACGTATCTGAGTCCTCTGCGAGTAACGTTAATGATAACTGTACAGTGCATTTATACACAGCTTCCTGACCGGCGATCTGCTGTCCTTTACAAGTCTGCGTTGGTGGAACCTCACAGCAGCCTTGGGAGGTAGGCCAGTTTCGTTATCCTAAAATTACAGATGAGGAAACAGAAGCACCAACAGTGCAAGTGACTTGCGCGGGGTCCAAGCCAGGAACAGGAGCCAGGAAGCAAATGTACCTTTGATTTAAGGCGGGTGTGCCTCCAACCGATTACAATTCGTGTTGCACCTGCCTGTGCCTCGGGTGCTTGGCTCCATGTTTTCTGATCCCGACTGGGGCTAAACCGCAAGACCATTCTTCGGCATTTGAATGATAAAGAGCAACAAGAGGAAAGATTTTCTGGCGGTTAGGGTGCTAGCCAAAGCCTTTGCAAGACCCTGTCCGATACCTTTCTACAAAGCAGTTCCTGGCAGAAGCCCTCAAGCGTATCTGGGTGCCTCAGCTGGGAGGGGGCCTAACCGGCAAGCTTACGCTGGGTCCCAGGTGCCTAGGAAATACTCATAATCCTGCTAGAACAGCCTCCTAGGGAAATGCTTATAGCTGCTTTTTTTTCAGTCTGTCCTAGGGTCACTCAAGAGAAGGTCTGCTTCCCCCCTCCTTCGGGAGTCCCCTGCCCCTGCGGGTGCTGTGGCTCCTGTGCCACTCGTGTCTGTCGGAGCATGGAATGTATGTTCAGTATGGGCACTATGTAATTCCAGGAATAGCATGGTTTGAATGTCAGATGGCAATTTGCTAGAAGGCAGAGATGTATACGGGGAGGAAAAAGGGAGGAGACCTTCCATTTGTTCATTATTTTTTTAGTTGCTGAAGAAAGTGCTATTTGCTAATTAATAGCACAGTTCTCTGCCATATTTCACAGCTTCCCTGTATTTACTTTCATGAAGACTTCCTTGACTCACATCCTAAGCTTTACTACACGTTAACTTCATATGTGCTTCTTTCCTGCACTTTCCCTCAGTAAAGCAGATGAGTGGAAAAAAACCCACAAAACAACCCACAACATTATTCTCAGATCCATATGGGATAGATTAAGTTCTTAACCCAATTATGGTGAAATTTCAAGCATGGGCATCATGGAAAAGGTAATGAGAAGTTAGGAGATATTCATCATTCTGATGAGATTTGATATCTATCTGAATGGGAGCTTGGCTTTCGACTCCAGTTTGGTTTTGGAATCCATTGAAGTTCCTGCAAATTTCAAATGAACCCAGATTTGAATCTTTGGGTTTGACCCACCCTGAGCAGTGATGCTAATTTCATGCTTCAGGCCACATTTCAATTCAAAACAGAAAAATTAAGCATTTGTGACTTACAAAGAGGAAACGATAGTATCAAAGGGTACTGAAATTTGTCCATTGTCTTTACAGTTACATAAACTTTAAAGAAAAAAATATTCACATCTATAAATGTTAAAAAACGGATTATCATGTAGGAACGAGCCATTGTGAAAAGGTAGGTTATGCTCTTTTTTTTGTAGCACCTTGATTTCCTTCAGTACAAAGAGGAACTACTGGTGGTACTTTTCCCTGCTAGAAAGGAAACAAAAGAATATTGCTTCTGCTTTGGTTTGAAATTTTGCATGTTTGACAATTCAGTGTGAACTTTTATGCTTGTTATTCACATCTGAACATACTAAAATTTCTATATACTCACAGATGATCCTTTAACTACGTCTGTAACATGCAGTAATAGTAAAGCTCCTCTGGCTCTGTGTGGGGTGAAATGACTGACGGAGGCCGTCTATGTTGTGCATAATGTCTCTGGTGTACATACCCTTACGGTAACTAGCCACAGTCATTATACTGGATTTAAGTACATATGTAAGTCATAAATGCACCAGAACAGAGTTCTTTCAAAATAGGTACTGAAGTCATGGGAGTAGTTTCTGAAAGTGCTTCGCTGCAGATGAATATAAATAGAGCAGTGCTCAAAACATCCGTGCAATGAAATTCTTTGGAAAGGCCGAACTACATATGTGAGGCACTATAAGATGATGAAATATGACTATTTCAGCACGCATGTATATTTGCAATATAAATCCTCGGCACACATAACAAGTGCCAGGCCTTTTTTATTTTAAGACTTCAAAACATTTTATATAACATGTTTACACTGTAATTCTAGCAAAGTAATAGTCAGAGAAGAACATCATGAGCTTTATACATCCATCATATTTCAAATGCACTTATTTGATAAACCATATACACTTGTAAGTTCAACAAAGCTGCAACTGTTTGCACTCACGTCCCGGGCCAATGGGCGAGGATTTTGCTATCCCACTTCTTACCACTTGGTTTTTGCTATTGCACTTTTTATCACTTTGAGCTAATTATCACATTGTGTTGCAGCACTGAGGGGAAAGACGTGCTGATACCGAGACCTTTACCGAGGAAGTGTAGTGCTATGGAAAAGCATTTCTCGAGGAGGCCTCTGCCACTTCTTAGAAAGGTTCTTAAAGGTGTACACCCTTTGCAGATACTGCTAGCAGTGCTCTCAACATTTCCCTTGGATGCCAGATCAAGACTAAAGAATACTTATTTTATTTCCATGGCTGATGGAAGCCATGTATGCCATACAATTAGGCCAGCTGCTGCATGGAAATATTTAAGATGGTCTGTGGCAATTTGCTTTTTACTGGAAGATTTTCATGCAACCCAAAACATGTCACTAGAAAAAATTAATTCCACATATGCTAAGAGAATTCTCGAAAATTGAGAGAACAATTTCTGGAGACCCTGAAACTATTCGTAGATGCGAAGAGACCAGCTCACAAGAGTGAGGAAAAAAAGACAAAATCCTTCTATTCCTGAAATAACTGGAGTCTGGTTGTCAAAGAGCAAGGTCCAGATATGTAGACCTTCTCTGTAATGAGAGTTTTGCGAATATTTTGGTGGAATGAAAAACAATTAAGATTAAATTTTACCTTCTGGCTGGAAAAGGCTGAAAAAAATATGTTCCGTAGTCCTCCAAGTATTTAAACGATATCCTGATTCAAGGTAGCATTTATAGCATGATAATGAGATAGACAGTAATGAAGAAAAACCTAAAATGGAAATCAGCTATAACAACTCATTGAACTCCTAATGCCTTCTGTTTGTCCCCCTGCTTGAGAATCTTCCTGCTAAAAGCTGCTGCATCAGGTCCTGCACATGTCCAGCTATTTTTAGGTTTGCAACAGGCTGTTTACTGGGGATTTGAAGTCTGGCAATCCAGATACTCCAGACACAGTTGGAATGCTCTTGCTCACACTCTCGCGCCTCTCTGCAGGTTACACTTGGAATTAAAAACTGCGATGTGGCTCTGTCATTCAAACCTTATGGTGTCTGGCATTGGGTATCAAAAAAATCGTGATGAAATAGAGCACTGTGGCTTTAATTTAAACTATTTAATGCCAGAAATATTCATGAACAACTTACTGGCCAGAGGGCGAGCAAAAAGTTTTGAGTGATCTTCCATTTAAAGACTATAGTTTTGGTTCAGTCAGGAATTGAGATTTTCTTTCTTAATTTGATAACATTTCTTATTTTTAAAATAGTATTTCAGACATTTGTATTCAGTATTTAGCAGGCGCTTCTTGAAAATGGGCATTCCCTCCCTTCTCAAGCATGGATTTCAGTGAATTTCTTATTCTCCGTTACATGTAATATTATACTTATCCGCATGATCAGTGTATATGAACTGACAAGATCAACAGAACAAGACATTTTAAGTTCTGGGGTACTCTTCACCATTATATCTCTACAAACTTTTAAATTTAAATATCCCCACTGATTTTGAAATCCCTTTAACAAACAAATTATAAATTATTTATAACATTAAATGCATGCAACCCATTGTTCAAAGCATTATACCAATTTTTTTTTTTAAATGTACTTTAATTGTTAATTTTTACACCTAACCAAAAATAAATTATTTTTTAAGCTTTTTGGACTTTGCAACATTCCTGTGCTACGGAAGTGTGATTCTTAGGGCATCCTGGATCCAGCATATCGAGGAAAACAAGGATAGATAAAATCTGATTCAAATTACAAATAACTTAGAAAAGCAGATAGAGATGAATGCTTTCTTCATTCTTCATATCTATTTTTCTCTCAATGTATTTCTGTAAATGCAATTCCAACTTAAATTTTCTTGTTTCATGTAGTCCACATATCTCTCTAGCATTTGTATGTGCAATTCCTTTCAGCAGTCACAGGAGTATGACCAAAGACAAGAGTACAGCAAAATAATTCTATGTTAATTGTTCTTGATGGATTTTCATCCAGAAACACAAAGCAGGCACGATGTTATTATTACCTGTCAAGTGCTCTGCCTTGAACACTGCCATCACTGTGATGTTACAAGCTGGAAACAAATGGAAGGTTAATGTTGATTTTAGAGAGACCTGAGGAACGTGTTTATGTACTTGGTTCCAAAATACTGGAATCTGAAGCCTGAAACCTTAAAGAGACGTCAATGGGAATTTAGCATCTGAATATCTTTGAGGATCTGGACTTTGGTGCTGTAAATAATGAGCTTTTTATTCCAAAGGTAGGCCGAATACCACTCTCCTGATTTACAGGTAGCCCCGGCTCCCTTAACAGTCTTCGTGCCTGTCTCTTAGCAGGGGCTATGACTCCGCACCAGCTCTGACATTAGAGCTAATTGCACACTTCGGATGCCAGAACACAGGTTTAAGGTCCAACTGCACTTACCACTGTTTGAAAATGTTGGTATTTTAACTCTGCTTCTGAAATACCATCTCTGCCAGAGGCAATGGGTAGGACAGGAGCACATGTACTTTGCTTTGTTTCCCCTCCAACTTGAACTGTGTGTTGTGAAACACTATCAGTCTGGTCATGGTCTACACAGCTGAGCTTTCCTTAGATGCAGCAGCATTCCTCTGAAGGCAACAAGCGCTCAAGATGATGAAAGCGGGTTTCTGACCCCTTGTGGGTAATATCGACAGACAAAATGATGACTGAGAAGTACGCTTACCTTTTCTGACCTTCCAGAAAGCCAAGAGGAAAAGTCTAGTGGAACAAAGTCCCTACTAGAAGGACACAAATAGGTTTAACATACAAGCACTTGTACAATATTGCTATCTCTTAGATATTCTTCTGCTGAGTACAGAGGATTTCTGTGTGTACAGTGTATAAGGTAGAAGTAGCATCTTCTGGTAACTGAGCTGCTCCATCCCCACCACACATCTCTGACGGGGAGCTTGTTGCCTTGAGTAGTTCCATGCAATGACTTCAGCTTGTGTAGATGTCACTCTGTCAGCTTCGATCCATGTTTCCTTCCCCAGGTACTGACAACAACCATGACCTTACAGCACATAACGCTGCATGAGCTAACTACCCAAGTATTTTGTCAGCTTTTTGATCAGCCTTTGCACCCTGCCCCAAGTTCTCTGTTGCCACAGCTACATTGCTAACTTTGCCTGAGCTAATGAGCAGCTCTGGTATGTTTACCTGAGCTTTAGCCTCTGACAGGTATCCTCTGTGCGTCCCTTCCTCACATATGTGTATTGTGCAGAATCCCCGGCAGGTGGGCAGCTCAGCTAGAAGGTGACAGAAGAAGGAAGGGCAATTGTCTTCTCCATCCCCCGGTGGTGAGCCTATGGTTGTTGCAAGCACTTGCTCTGAAAAGTCACTCAGGTCCAGATTAGTATCTGGTTTGTACTACCAAAGATGGGCTTTGGGACGTGGAGGACAGTCTCAACAGTCTGCCTTTGTAGATAAAGCAGAGCAGAAGCGTAACTTTAAGTGCCCTGAAGCAGTCCTGGAGGAGTGGTGAACCTCATTAGACTAAAGTTAGCCTATCTGTGTACTGCTTTTATATCACTGTGGAGCAGTCCAATCACTGGATACCATTCAGTCCTCATAGCTTTACCTGGAAGAATCCTTCACAAGGACACCCTGTGTCTCTTGACAGTCTCATTACATGTGCTGAGAAGCAGTGATCACAGCTTTGACATGAAAGCATATTCTTATCAATTAATCCTTCAAAAATTTTCAGATGGCTACATAAGCAGAACTATGGCTATCCTATATCTAAATGGGAGAAGGTACTATATCACTATGACAGTGCCCATAGGATCCTAGCGAGTGCAGGGATGCTTGAAATACCTGTGAGATTCTCCACACGCTACTGGAATTGCAAGTGCAAGCTCCGCAACACCTGTTTCAAATATTTCTGGGGAAAGGGTCTAGACTGTCCCCAGCAGAGAGGAACAGGTTAAATTGTCTCCTACAGAGAGAGAGGCTAAAACTATCGTACATGTACCTATAGCTGCTTCACACTGGCTACCATGGTTTCCTGTGGCCAGATATCCAGAGAAGAAAAGGGAAGAACCCAAGGAGGAAAGAGGGACTGGCACAGTGATGCTTTCTTCTGGGCACAGTTGAGCCAGGGTTCTCCAACTACTACAGGTATGAGGGATCCTCAGAAATATTTGTGGGTCAGCAAGAAACTTGCTGTAAGTGACTCCCAGCCTGTAGGCGAGGAGCTGGAAATGCCTGGTTGCATGAAAGGAGACGGTACTTTGCTCTTGTAAGAGAGCAGCAGCAGCAGGGACCAAGTGTTGTTTGAATCCTACTGGAAGGCTCTGTAACTTTCCCCTGAGGAGTTAACAGCACACAGGTCCATACCATTTTGCTGCTCACTTTCTGCGCTCCTCATTCTGCGTTGCACTGGAGTTAATGAGTCCAACAGCTGCATCATAAACGTATCGCTTCATTGTAATGGGGTTCAGGTACCCTGTACAGATCCTTAACAGTGCAGCCCAGTTCACATTAACAGCAAAGTAATAACCTTTATTCTTCAGATATCCAACCAAACTTGTTTCATCTCCACGGTACACCAACAGCTTCTTGTCTTCTCTGAATATTATGTCAGCTGGCTTTTCTCAGCAGCACAGAGCAGGGAAAGAGGTAATCCTTGAGGTAAACACTTGTCAAAACTTTCAGGAGTTTACAGGTCAGAAACAACACTGTCAGTCTGAAACAAGGAAGCTGTGATTACAGGTCTACATGGAGGAAATGCCAGAATTAATAAGGAGTCTGCTCCACCTTTGAAAAAATCAGCAGGCTTGGCTCTGAGAGGTCACAGGAGCAAGTTATTTCTAGTCCTGTGAGGCTTCTGCGAGGTGTATACTGCTGCCTCTTGCTCACCTTGAGGACACAGAGCAATGATGATTCTCACAACTGCCGAGAGACAGGCAATATGGGACACCGTGGGTGAGACGGCCACAAAAGGTAGAGGGCTTTTACAGTCCTCCAGAATGTCACTGCATTCTTCACTGCATCTGTGAGGGTGAAGGTTGGTCGGATGAAGAATTCAGGTCTTCTGTTGACTCAGAACATGATGCCACCCAGAACTGAAAGCAGTTATCCTGCCTTTGTTTCTTGCAAAATTTAGACCAGCAGCACGCTACGTACTCCTGAGTGTCATCAAGTCATTTTCACCCCGACGAGCGTCCTGCTGAAGATGCTGACAAGCTGCTTCACTTGTCTGTTGAGCTTTCCCAGCCACCCAGGACTGCGTTACAACTCTTCAGGGTAAAAGGTTACTTTTCCTGCCTGAAAAACTCAGACTTACCAACACATATTCTGAGTGTGCTGAATAAGCACTGCCCAGGCCCCAGTAAAATAGACTCTTGGCTTTCTAAGTTACTATAAGGCAGTAGAGAGAAAGTCAGTCTGCTGCTAATGAGTACTATTAATATCTCCTTTTGTGAGAACAAGTCATCTAATACCCTGAAGCGAGAGGCAGTTAGGTTCTTGCTTGAGAGACCATATCACCCTATTATCATTTTCATCTGGCAAGCAAACACAAAGAGCTAGAATGAAAATGGCAAATTAAGTATACATTTCCATTCCAATTCTTAATCTCATCAAAACTTTTGCAGACAGAACTGAATTGTATGGCAACCTCAGTTATTTATTTCTCATTAACGGAGATCAGATCCTCAAATCCGTATCTCTGTGGAGGGAGGCATTGACTGGCTAAGCTTGCTGGGACCACCGGGCAGTGCTGGAGACGGATGTGCCCATCCTGCTGAGCCCACGCATCCACCGTGTTCGTGGTTTTGTGTTTGCCAGGTGACAGTCTCTCAACAAGAGTGACTCCCTATATTCATCCCGTGGCTTTTACGCTTTGAGAGCAAAGCCTGGTTAAATGACTGTTTGGGAAAAGTGGTTAAATGGGTGGCAGGAGTTTGGTGCTCGTAAGGAAGCTCCATTAGGAGCGTAGCGTCTGGTGCTCTGACAGTAATGAGCAAGTTTTGAAAGAAGTAGTAGAATCTGCATGCTTTCATGTAGCTTATGGTTTCATTTCCTTGCTTTTTAGCCTTGATTTGGATACGCTGCATATGTAGCAGCCCCATGAGCTTCACAAGCAACATTTCTGTGTATTAATCATAGCAACTTTATTATTTCCTGGATATTAACATTAAATTCTTAAAATGTCATCTGGATGCCAAACACTTAACATTCAAGATGTAGTGCATTTGAGAAAGACTCTTATCTTGTGTTACAGAAATTGTGCTTTTTCTCTAAGGCAAACAGTTATCGCTGAAGTCATTTACAAGCAGATTTTTTCCGTTGCCTTAATCAAGCTTTTTAATATACATGCAAATTGTAGCAGCCAAATGTTTGGATACACAAAAGCAAGATATAAGTGAACATACTGTTTTTATTTCTAGATATTGTGTAAGCACACAGTGAATATTTTTATAAATATGGGTGTTAATGCATGAAAAGCACACTCAAAGGTAGTTTGTAAGCTGAGTTAGGTTAAATCCTAAGTCTGAATTTTTAAATAACTTCATTCAAATACAAGGTAAAAGTGAAGACTAAAAACACTGAAGAACTGGGCATTGAACAATGGTATTAAACATTTACAAAAAAGGACATTTTGTAATCTCTTGTTTTGAATCTTAATGTGGGTGGAATCCTGGCTCTGCTGCAGTCAATGGGAGTTTTGGCATTGACTTCAATAGGCCTGTGTTTCACCCTGTATTTTTAGGATAATTCTTCAAGGGATTTATGAGATATAATTTTAAGTCATAACAGAAAACACCCACTAAGGAAGCTACTAAATATTTTTTTGGGAAGAACAAATAATTTTAAGATGGGAGAAACTTGAAATATTCTTCCAATTGTCATTTGCTCTTCTTGTTTAATGCAGCTTGAGTTTTATACCACAAGAGGGAAAAAAAAATCATGTGAATGTGCATGCTGGAGAATTTTGCTCTTATGTGACTTCTAGAGAAGTTGCACCATTCAATTTTTTTAGTTTCACATTTGATGAACTTTAATGAACTTGATACCCTTGGCTATTAGATAAGAACCACGTCACATCTCATCATTAGTCAGCCAGATAATTAATGGTTGCAACTGCTGTAATAAAAACTGATATTAATCAAACCTGCCATGGTCTGTTTATTATTGTGAAGCAATTCGTGTATGACAAGCTGAGAGCAAAATATGGAAGAAACAGAAAAGCTATTCATGCGGATTGCTTGTTTCAGTGAGTGACATTTTGCATTGGTTAACACCATCTGACACAAAGCAGATAGCCATGTGTTTTTAAAGGCCTGCTTCAATGTCTATGGTAGACAAATAGGAGCCTTTGTGTTGACTTCCGTGTGCTTTGAAGTCACTAATGAGCATGTTTTTGAAACATATAGTGTGAAATCTCAGCTGAAGCAGTAAGCACATTAGCATTAGGGTGACTCTATTCCATTCTTCCTCCTTCCTTCTACTTCCTATTTTTGTGGCTTTCTGATGTTACGTCTTGTCTGTGATTACAGTATAAGCTCTCTGAGACAGGAAGACTGTCTACTTATGTATGCACATATATACATGTGTCTGTGTGCCCGTGTTTCTGTACGTGAGGTATCATCTGCTCTGAGCCCTTTGCACACTCCTGTGCATGAAATTCCCAAAGCACAGTTATATGGTCCTGGTGACATTATGTCTTATAGTTCCTCAGTTGTAAAAAATAGTTTTTTTTGTTGCTCAGGGGCTGTATTTTGGTTTAATGCCAGTTATGTTAAAATGTGAATCCTGTGTGCTAGCTGAGATCAAGGTAATTTTCAAGGAAGTGTTTGCTTAAGGGCCACAGAGTCATACCAGGGGATGAATGCAGCGAAGAGTTCAGGTCATCCTCTTGAGCGGTTTAATGATACCATTCCTCTGCCACTTTCACCAGAGGGGTCTGTTCAATGAGGTCAACATTTTTAACCTAAGAATTAAATTTAGATTCTTCAGTCTATATTTACATACCTAAATATAAACGGTTTCATTTTCAAAGGTGCAGATTAGTCTGGACTGGTGTTGACAGCATCCATTCCCATCTTCCCTGGTAGTATTATTAACAGACACCTTCGTGCCGCACTGTGCCAAGCAGGGATTCCTGACATGCAAACACATGTAAATATCAAGAAAGCCATCTGCAACTGTAAAAGGACCAGGATGAGGAAGGTTGTATGGACGCACTTCAGGGGGAATGAGTAAGTAAGCACAGAAGCTGGGAAGATCAGAGTGAAGATTGAACGTTAGGCTTGATTTTTTATGGCAATGGAGATCTGGTTAGACTACAAGCAAAAATGAGTCAGTTGATCCAAACTAAATCTTGAATAATGAAGTGTGTAATTATTGAAGCACCTTTTTGAGGAAATGCTCGTTCATGTTAGACGAGAGCTGCAAAATGCAGTAGAGCATGTTGACTTCAGCCTAGGAGAAACCTTAATGTGGAAGGGCAAACTGCTGGTTGTCATTGTCAAGTTTTATTGATGCATTTACATAAGGATGGGTACAAAACATCTCATCTAATTGAAAGTGCTCATCCTTTTCTTGTGCAGTGTGAGTTGGAGATAACCAAGAATCATCAGGAAAAGGGTACAAAAAGACCACCCAATGTAGGTCAAGCGCCTTCTGACTGATGTATTATCACTGACTTTAAACAGAATAAATAACATTTATGCTGCTCATCTTGAGAAAGCTTAACTATATGTGTTCTCGTATCTAACCCACAGCATTGCCAGGATTTGGTTTTCATGTACACAGTAACGGATGATAAACATCTAAAATAAAATATCATTTCTCTAAAGAAAGTTGGCCAGTTCAGGTAAAAAGATTTTCAGCTCTGAACTCCCGTACCTACATATTACTGTTCATATCTGCAGGTATCTTTGTTACCAGTCATCTTTGTACCATGATAAGTCTTCTCTTTCCTGCCACCACTCTCCAGTTTAAGTTGCTTTATAAAGCTAGACTACAATACTTTTTTTCTTTCCTCATTCTCCATTATTAAAAAACAGTGCACGTTCATACTTCAGATGAGAAGTTGTTACCTGAAAAATGCTAGAGGTCTTGTAGTCTTTGAGGGTATTTGGAACAAACCATTACTGTTTGCCGACTAATTGTTTGGTGAGAATAAGGCAAGCTACCTTAATGACAGCTTGTGAAATAACAATCTATGATATAGTACTTGGATGTAGCAATAACTGTGTTTCAAGCCAAGTAAAAAAACTGTCAGTATCTTGTGCGTGAGAAGCCTGTAGATACCCTGAGGTGACTTCATATAATTCTAAACCAGCAGGTAGCTTCTTGCATAGTTAATCATGGCATCAGTGCCTGGAGCAAGTGGAGGTGGTTGACAATGTACTTTAGTTTTAGATGAATTCAGCTCATTTTGAATATGATTTTAATTCCCTGTTCCAGTTTCTAAAGTAGGCATTTACATGCTTTATTTTTGCAAAATACAGAAGGTAACCTTTGGGAAAGGAAAACATACTTTGTGTTAAAAAACTTTAACAAATCCCAAACCAAAAAACCCACTGATTTTGGGAACTCTAATTCATGCCTTGTAAAGCTGGAAGAACAACTCCCAGAAAATAATCCAAAAAATGTTTTTTTCTCTCTCTATGAAATATCTCTAAAGTGTTTCTGATAAAGCTTCCGTGTAAATCGGTTGAGTGTATAGGTTCTCCACAAACTACTTAAACTGTACACACCTCCTACTATTTGGGCTCCTCACTACAAGAAGACGTTGAGGTGCTGGAGCGTATCCACAGAAGAGCAACAAGGCTGGTGAGGGGTCTAGAGAACAAATCTTACAAGGAGTGACTGAAGGAACTGGGGCTGTTTAGTCTGGAGAAGAGGAGGCTGAGGGGGGACCTTATTGCTCTCTCCATCTACCTGAAAAGAGG
>Ga0181612_141014_pt1 | contig 14472 bp, 6 predicted proteins | sample HoacroProtozoa21_FD_119630 | JGI IMG/M metagenome (GOLD analysis project Ga0181612, IMG submission 119630) | Hoatzin crop microbial communities from Cojedes, Venezuel. Combined Assembly of Gp0051906, Gp0051904, Gp0051908 | reverse complement strand
TTTTTTTTTTTCCTGTAGAGGGGGGTGGTGGGTGGTATTAAAAAAAAACGTATTCCCCCCACATTTAAAATTAAAAAATTTTAAGAATTTTTTTTTCCCAAAAAAAAAAAAAAAAAAAAAAAGAAGAAAAGAAAAAAAAATTAAAAAAGAAAAAAAGAGATACCAAAGAAATCTACCCCATTACAACTGTACTGACAATCATAATCAAATGAACAAACAAAGCCTTGTTGGTTCACCCTTTTATATGTCTTACTTAAATGAAGTTGTACATTTAATACCTTAGTGTAAAATAGCTACATTTTGTCTAAGATTTGGTACTCTACGAAACTTTCACATTCAAAATTGAATGAGACCTTGGAATGCAACCAATCTTTCACATAGCACTCAAAGAAGAACTCTACCTTTTTGTCGAGTGTCTGGGACAGGAAACTGAGCTGGCCTCTTTTCATTATTTTTCTTTTTATCATTCTACTATATTATCTTTCATTCCTCCACCTTTGCTACCTTTGAAGTAATCTATAGTCTGTAGTCTTCTACCTACTCCCACAGAATATTTCCCCTAAGGTCTCCTGCTACTCGTAGAATCATAGAATCATAGAAAGTTTTGGGTCGGAAGGGACCCCTAGAGGTCATCTAGTCCAACCCCCCACAGCAAGCAGGGACAACACTAACTAGATTAGGTTACTCAGAGCCCTGTCCAACCTGGTCTTGAATGTTTCCAGGGATGGGGCCTCCACTACCTATCTGGGCAACCCGTTTTACCACCCTCATTGTAAAGAATTTCTTCCTTATATCCAGCCTAAACTACCCTGTTTTAGTTTAAAACCATTACCCCTCGTCCTGTCACTGCTGTCTCTACTAAGAAGATTGTCCCCATCTTTCCTACAGGCTCCCTTTAAGCACTGAAAGGCTGCAGTCAGGTCTCCCCGCAGCCTTCTCTTCTCCAGGCTGAACAAGCCCAACTCTCTCAGCCTGTCCTCATAGGAGAGGTGCTCCAGCCCTCGGATCAATTAGCGGAAAGAAACACTAGGGTTTTTGTATCAGGAAGCAAGACCACTGATCCTGTCTATCAATCAGCCTCCCATAGCCTTAATAGTAATTGTGAAATTTTAAGCCACTTCTGATATTCTGGTGATACGTAGAAAGAAACCTGTGTGGTGATCTATTGACCATGTGATTCTTCCTTGCAATGAAAATCCCAAAGATGCTGATGTAAAGAGAACTGTTGGTTTTATGAAAACACAGTAGAAATAAAAAGAATTTGAGATTTTTATTTTAAAACAACAAAATGTAAACGTTTAGTAGCAATAATTTCTTTTGAAATAATGGATTGTGACATCTAGGATAGCATTTTCTAACAGAGTCCCAACAATTTATTGATTGCTTGTGTGTCAGAGAAAAACTGTACAGATAAGGGATAGGAATAGGATTATATCTTGTGAATTTCAGTTTTTGTTTATGTGCTTGATCAACTGTTTATACAGCTATATTACATCTGGGGAAAAATGTGCAACCTCATAATATGCTTATAACATCTAAATGGGAAAGTTGGTATGAAATTTGAAGTTGTTATTTCTATATCAGTTTCAGTAAGGACTATGTGCCACTTAGATCTCTTTCACTGAATAAGTAGTCACAGCTTGCAAAAAATCTCCAAGTCTAAAGGGCAACTAACAATAATGAACATGCTTTCAGAATAATTGTTTTCAGGTTAATTATTGTCTAGCAACAGTGATGGCATTTGAAAGCTCTAATTCATATGTTTGCAAAACACATTTACTTTATATATATTGAGTTTTAACTATATTTTCTTCTGGCTTGTTTAGGGACATCCTGGTTTGATTGGCCTAATCGGACCTCCAGGAGAACAGGGTGAAAAGGGTGATAGGGGTCTTCCTGGCCCACAGGGATCTCCTGGAGCCAAGGGTGATGCAGTGAGTAAAACATACTTCTATTTTCATTCAAGTTCCACGCAGAAAAGTGTACATATTCCAGTCTTTCTTTCAAGAGACATAAAGTAGCTATAAACATTTAACACCCAAAGCTTCCTGCTAGAGGTTAAAACTTGCCTAGGCATTGTACAAACACAGTGAAGTTAAACAGCTTAAAATGAGATCATAGGGTGTTTCAGAACATGAAGGAAACACATACACCTAGGTTAGGGACAAGATAAAACTAACAGCACCAATCTCATCATGTTTATTAAATGCACTGCCTACAGTAGCTTCCTTTCTCCTTGTTATTAAGCTGTGCTTTAAGGCATTATGTAAAAAGTGAGGTTTCCAAGGCAATCTGAAGGGGAACACAGTTGTGACTGTAAGTACTGCAGCATAAGAACAATTACAAGCAACTCAAACAGTCAGATATTTTAAACTTACAAACTGTTTTGGACCCTAGCAAGTGGCCTAAATCAAAACTCATGAGGGTTGGATGCTTCGTAGGACTACCGTTTTCACAGATACGTGTTTTTCAATCCAGTCCAGTATGTAGAATACTTTAGTTCTGTACTTATTCTCTTATTCTTTCTTAGGGAATTTCTGGTCCTGCTGGTCCACTGGGACCTCCTGGTCCTCCTGGTTTACCTGTAAGTAGTTTCATCCAGTCCTCCTGTTCAAAACACTCCTGTGCTGTGTGGAATATACTCCAACTATAGTTATATGTTCTTACCCGTAGGGTCCCCAAGGTCCAAAAGGTTCCAAAGGATCCAGTGTGAGTAATTCTCCATATTTTTTTGTTTTTACTTAACTTTTGTGTGGGTTATTTTTTAACATTGTGTAGCATAGTCAACACTGCATTTCTTTCATTGCTTTATAGGGTCCTGCTGGTCAAAAGGGTGACAGTGGGTTACCTGGTCCACCTGGTCCTCCAGTAAGTAAGAACTCTTATTTGACATGCATGCACATTACACTGACATGATGACCCTGTTTTGACAAGGGTAGAAAACACCATTTGTGAACTTGCAGATAAGGAAAATACTAATGATTGTTTGAAAATTCGTTTTTTTCAGGAAACATAGATCCACCAGACACAGAAATATATTGTCTGCACTGAAAAAGCCAACAGAAACTTAAAAAAAACCAACACAAAAGACCAAAAAAACCCCACAAAAAACACAAAAAAACCCATAAACAAAAAATCCCCTAGCAATAGCTATTTAATGTGTTATATTGAAGCACAAGAAATAGAATTATTTTGGTTTCCCCCCGTTAATACTCTTCTGTTTCTACTATTTCTTTTTCATATCATAACAGCCTAAAATGAAAACAGTCCAAATATGAATGAAGTGTTTCAATTTCTTGAATTGAAATATTGCTTTATAGACCCCAAGTGGAATTTTAAAGTTTTATCATAGGAAACATCCACAGTTTTCTTTTGTTATAGGTTGTGCCTGTGCTTGAGGGAATTGCGAGGGACAGAGACAATCGCAAGCCAGTTCTGCACACTTAACTCATGCAAAGGCAGCACACTCTTCCCCAAAACATCAATGTAGTGGGAAGAGTTTAGAGCACCACAATGGTTTGGCCTTCTACAATCACCTTTTTCTGCAAGTAAATCAAACCATCTTGGCATAAATAGGAAGGAAATAAGTGAAATAAAGAAACAGAAAGCCTATTCAAAGCATCTTCAAGCCACGTTCTGTGGTCTTCCTCTGTGTATTTATGCAGCTGAAAAGCAAACAAAAAAGTAACCAGATATTGTTGTTTTCCACTCAGGGTCCTCCGGGTGAGGTAATCCAGCCGCTGCCAATCCAGTCACCCAAAAAGACAAGAAGATCTCCTGATTACATGTTGTCTGATGCTGGTGATAATATTCTGGATTATTCCGATGGCATGGAAGAGATCTTTGGTTCCTTGAATTCACTGAAGCAAGACATTGAGCATATGAAGTATCCAATGGGCACTCAGAATAACCCAGCCCGAACTTGCAAAGACTTGCAACTCTGCCACCCAGACTTCCCAGATGGTACGTTAATATTGCATCATAAGGGCAAACAAGGCTGAAGTTACGATCTGCTAAAATATTCTGGCAGAATAATTAATTATTGGTAGGTGGTTAATATAGTTGCTTAATAAATACACTCACATTAAATCCATTTTTGCAGGTATAAAAGTTTAAAAAATGTAAATAAGAGATATTATCTTGGTAAAAGCCAAAATTCTTTAAATACATAACCTGATCTAGTTTTAGATTTAAAACTTTTTGAAGTGCTAAATGAAAAACAGTTATTGTTTTAAAAGGTGGGCCTTGCATTTCCAGAACTATCCAAACAGGAGAGGGAAGAAAGATGAATGTTATTTAGCTCAATGGAAAGTAAAACCACAAATGACAGCATGCTGAGATAGCCAATAGCTTCTTTTAAAAGAAACAAGAATTATTTTATTAGCTGTATACTTTAGCTTAGCATAATAATAAAAAATAGCATTGGTATTATATGAGATTAATTATTGATTATGAATGTCAAAAATTTACTATTCTTTTACCCTTAGAAACAATAATTTGTTCTACTGCACGACCACTGTTTGTTCTACATCATTCAGCAAACAGACATGCAAGTTTCTCTGATACTGTTTAATGCTGCTAAGTGCTAGCTTAATGAAATGCAGAGCAGTATGAATAAGCCACTGTGTTCTGACGAACTGTCTTGATTTAATTATTCTTTGTTGTTTTCTTCTTTTTTTTCTAACTGAGTTTACCCCTCTGGAAAGATTTAAATGAAAGCCAGCCTTCACAGAGTTTTCATCCTTTCATATTTTTTTTTGATTGCAGTGGATATTTTTCCCAGTTCAAAGCGATATTTTTCTGATTTTAAATAGGAGCAAAAATAGATTTTGACAGTTAATAATATTTTATTGCTTTCACTCTAGATAGATAAAAACAGATGGTTGCCTTGAGGAGTAGTTAAGCAGTGTATGTGCTATATGAAAAGTACATATTTTACAATTCAGTACCTTCATAATAATGAATGTTTTTTATAGAATACATTCACCTTCTTCATTTACCAGTATTTGCTTATTATTTGGTGCTTTCTTCATATCAAAGTAATCTTATTTTGGTTAAAATAAAAGTAAATGCGTTCATTAAAATACAGAATTCTCCAGGGACAAGAGTTACAGGTAGGAGAGAATTATTTCAGTAAATACAGCCTGAATCAATAGAATTTTAAAATACCATCAATGCTTTGTCTGTGCCCTGTCAGAAGACAGAACTGGTGAAAGGATTTGTCATACCTCTTTGAAACCTCCACTATTTGCTTGAAACTGGATTAGAACAGTAGTGCCAGAAAATCATGTGATTTTCACATGATTTTTTTCACACTAGCTGTGAAACTAGATGGAGATAAGGACCCACATCACAGAAATCATCGTTATTATTAGAATGGTAAATTTTAAAAAGCGCTGATTTTTAATGGACCTTGGATTGACTGCGGCTCTCTTTCATCCCCAGCCTGCATTCACCCTAGCATTGTAGGGTCTGAATTCTCAGTTGTGGCAGTCTGGTAGGACTGCTGAAACTATGGGAAGCCTCATGCAAGTTTTAACTGTCTTTCCTACTATGTCACCTAACCTTGGTTAGTTAAGGTGTTTTTATCAACTAAAGCAGCCTGAAGTTTCACTAGCATTGCAGCTTCATAACCCAGCAGGAAAAAACATCTTTGCTTGAGGTATATCTCTCTCAATGGAAGCTTTTGGTACTTGTGCCAGCTACAACCTCACCAAGCCCTGTGTGACCACCTTTTTATGTAGCTAGGTATGCAAATGATGCCAGACTTCACTCTCTGACCTAAGCCATAACTTATTTCTGCCTAAGGCTGCCTCTGCTCTGCTTCTCAGAGTACTGTCACCAGAGGCACAAATGATCCTTCTAGCTGAAATACTGAAATGGCCAAATAGTTGAGACCTGCAGCATATGTTTCACGCATAATGTCCCTCCTCCTCTAGACTGAGGTTTCTGCAGTTTCTCCAAAACCTCAGCAGTATCCCGCAACAGAGTCATGGTTTGAAGTAAAATTAGACAAAACCAAAAGGATGCAGATAAAAATAGACTTTGATCCTGGTGTTACCTTCCATAAACAACAACAGCAGCAACAAATCACACGGCAGAAAAGAAAGGGTTGCTTTCTCTCATCATTCAGATAAAATAACTTTGCTACAAACTTTGGAGGACCATTAGGCAGCAGTAAAACCTGGATCTTCCAAATACCATTTCTACTATGTAAGGCAAATATTTATTTTCTCATTTGTTTTAGGGGAATATTGGATTGATCCTAATCAGGGCTGTTCTGGAGACTCCTTCAAAGTATACTGCAATTTCACAGCAGGTGGGGAAACTTGCATCTACCCCGATAAGAAATCTGAAGGGGTAAGTACCAATCTGTGTTTTCAGTCAGCTGCTGACAGATCCTACCATGCTGTTGCAATGTTGAACTAAACAGGATAATTACACTTGTCACATTTTCATATATCTGTCTTTCTGATTATACTGAAATTTGCATAAATCTGAATGAAGTGGTAAAATGGTACACAGAGTTAACAAACAGTATTTTCACTCTTGCTCAGACAGGGAATCTATGCACCTGCTTGCTAAATGTTCGCTACATTTCAGAATGCAACATAGCTGTGCAGCCAGTTAAAGGGCAGAATCTAGCATTTGCCACCTAAAAGCTAAACTCTTACTGTGTTTCTATTGTAGGTTCATTTATATCTATGCATTTATACCTATGCAAAGTAGATGTAAAACATTATGTATATTAACAATGTCCTCACTCGTTATAAATTACCTCTGATGGGGCATATGGTGTAGAGGAAGGCTTTCTAAAAGTTTGCCTAAAGGACAGAGATCTATCAGCATCAACACCGGTGAAAACTCCTATTTAGACACTCTTCACAGGAACAACTTATACCAGCAGTTTACCTGAATCTTAACATGACAACAGTCTCCCTTAAATAGAACTAGCTCTCTTCATAAGCTATCACCTTGGATTCCATTTAAAGTCACTAATTTAAAGGCATTCTATACAAGAAAAACATCTTATTTTAGAGCTTTAAGGAGGCTGAGATCTCAGAAAGAAGAACCATTCTTTACGATCTAATGTGAAATCTGTCCCAGGTAATGTAAAACCTTCATATCTGTGACCATATGTTCTAAATGCTTCTCTCTCTGCTGTTTTACCACACAGGTTAGAATATCGTCATGGCCAAAGGAGAATCCAGGATCTTGGTTTAGTGAATTTAAGCGAGGCAAACTTGTAAGTTGTCACTGAAACGTAACAGTTATTTACAACTCAAGTACAATGTTATCAGTGATGAATAGATCCCAAGGAATTTTAGAAATATTTAGATGATGAAAAGACTTTTCAGCCCCAGCCTTTTTGTCCTAAATATTAGAGCAGCTATATGGCCTCTTGTCACTGGACAGCAGGATGCCACTCTGTATTGTCCCACAATGATCCCAGTAGTCACCTGCACAGCTGATGGTGAGGATCTGGCTTCTGGCAGACCACACATCACCACTGAACCTTAATAAGGTAGCTGGAGCACAGATTCCCTGCCCCATTCTAGGTAACTGGAAATATACTGAGTATGCAAAGATGAGACTGCAGGCTGACATAACTTTACAATTAACTAAAAACAGATTCCTAAAGGGATTCGGCTGTTCTCACTGTATGGTAGGAGTAATTCTCTGTCTTTCCCATTAGAATGAAGCTAAAATATGTAGCTTTTCATCCTAAATGCATGGCTACAACATGAAAATCTATTTACTGAGTCATAGCTTTATTGAATTGTAAAACTCCATGAAATGTTTTATGTTGGTTGTTTTTTTATTAAGGACACTTAGGTGGTTCTTTTGTCAACAATAATTTTGTTTTGCATTTTAACAATGGAAATAGATAAATAATCACATAACTTCTTATATTTTCCAGCTTTCCTATTTAGATGTTGAAGGCAATTCCATTAATATGGTCCAAATGACATTCCTTAAACTACTGAGTGCCTCTGCCAGACAAAATTTCACTTACAACTGTCATCAGTCCGTAGCTTGGCATGATGCATCATCTGACAGCTATGACAAAGCGCTAAGGTTCTTAGGATCGAATGATGAAGAAATGTCTTATGATAACAATCCTTACATCAAAGCTCTTCACGACGGCTGTGCAGTAAGTAGAGGTTCAGAAGAGTCTTTATGAAACTAACTTGTCAATTAAAGTAGAAATCAAACAAATACATTTTTTCACAGCTTTCTTCTGAGAAAAGTTTTCTAAACACTTTCTTTTTAAAAGACTGCCTTTTAGTAGATTTTTAACTACAGTACACTAGCCCCTTATTTAATTTTCATGCATGTACCAAAAAAAAATAACCATAAGCCAAGCATCAGAAATGGAACAAACCTGGCATGGGTACAGGCTGTCAGCACCAATGTGCTAAAACTAAATCTGCTAGTATGAGCACTGTATAAGAGAAGAACAGAAGCAAAAATGCACAATCAGGGAAGGGAGCTCATCAGCAAAATATATTTATACTAAAAATCAAGGCATATGCAAATGGAATATTTAATGAATACGGTAAAAACATGTATGAACTAAGCCATATGTATGTATTCAACATCTTGAATTAATTGCATGGTTTGATATGTGACTTTGTATTTCCATTTCTCCTTTTGTGGGAGTCAAACCCGGGCGAAGCTTGTGGATTGTACCTTTCAGAATCCTCTCTCAGATCAGCTAAAATCCCTGGAGCTGTCCAAACATGCAGCAGCTCTCTGACCCCCTCTCGAGCAGGGTCTTTGTAGGCATAGCAACTGTTACCTCCTTTCAGAAACACAATGGTTTGTACTGAACACTTTGAAACAAAGACATCAAAGGAGCAACTGACATATGAAGTCTCGTTAATTATTTTGGGTTTTGATATGGGAGCATTTTGAAGGCAGTTCCTGATAGTGAATCAGAGACCTGAAAGTCCCAGGACACCTACCTGGCTCCGAGACAGAGATGCAGCTCAGGTAGATGCAGAGTCTCCTCCCCCCGGTAATGAGATTCTAATACATAACTGCTTCATGGGCGTCTTTCTGTATGTCCTGTATATTTATTTTGCTTTTGTTATCCACAGTGGGTCAGTGTAGAGAGAGAGCTCGAAGTGATTTAGGGTGTAACTCTGTCACTAAACTGAAAACACTCAGATCTACCAGCTTGGATGCTCATCTAAACTCGAAGACCCTGGCATAGCTGAAAGGGGTCTCAGCAAGATATTAGAGATCATCTGAACGAAGTGCAGTCCTGATAACTAATATGATGACTTGGCTGGATGATATTTAGAGGAGGTAGAGAGCCTTTTTTAGGAACTAAGGGTGTGCCTTCAAAGCTGGTTTCTAAGTGCATCAGCTGGCAGTCTTGTCAGACTACTACTTTCTTTCTGGTCTAAACAGCTGCTGTAACATTTTGTGAGACGGTTACAGTCTTACTCTTCAGAAGTGGATATTTCTTCTGTTTTTCAGAATGAATCAGTGATTTCTTCACAAGGAAGACATGTGCACTGCTATGAGAATATTGTTATTATGAATTAAAAAGTATAGATGTGAACTCACAATTCCCTAACATGAAATGTCTTAAGTAATTCTTCATTTGTAGGCCTGTTTTAGTAAGTCAAAAAGCTATGGGCTGATGTCTTTCTAAAATCAAAAACTTTCCATGTCCATTTTTAAAATAAAATTCTAAGAAAACATAAGCCTTAGAGTTTGTAATATCTGGTGCATGAGAGGGCAATAATTTATAAATTCTACTGTTCAGAGATAACCTATGAAGATCTACAGCACATGCATACTGCTCTGATATGTAACTGTGTTTGCTTTTTTCTGCTTCTTTTTTAACAGGCAAGAAAGGGCTATGCAAAGACAGTGATCGAAATCAACACACCTAAAATAGACCAAGTGCCTATAGTTGATGTGATGATCAATGACTTTGGTGATCAGAACCAGAAGTTTGGATTTGAAGTCAGTCCTGTCTGCTTCCTTGGTTAAGCTTAAGACAAAATCAGATCAACAAAAATGTTGCACTTTGGTGCTACCAACCCACTTCATGCCACATGCAAGTTTTGAATAAGGATGGCATAGAAAATATGTCTTGCTGTGTATGTATGTCTTATCTAGAAGGTAATTGTTGCCCTTGTAGGGCCAGAATCACATGACTTAAACTTATTTTGCAAAGATGCTGTGGCACAGACAGACAACATAGGGCTCACTTCAGGAACACCCCCCCGCCTCTGGATTCCTTTGGTGCTGTAAGAAAGTGAACGACATGGTGCTCCTTCCATTACAACAAAGAGGTGTTAAGAAAGTGTTTAATAAATTGTAATTATTCTATGTACAGTACTATACTGTTAGTTCTCTGTCCATTTCCAAAACTTGCATGTGTCTCTGAATTGCATCTGGCTCTTATTTTAAAATTACAAAACTACATTGTCAATATTGTGTATGTATTCTGAAAAAAATAAAGCTGTAATTGCCAGTGAAGCCAATTCCATTTCTGATTAATAATAAAATCCCTATGTATATATTGTTGTTGAAGAGCTTTGTTATTTGAAGTCGCCGACAAAACTTACGGTGGCAAAACTGGAAGATGGTGAGCAGCACACTCAAACAGCCCTTTTCTGCTGATGTCACTCTCTGATGATCAATTTCAATAATGAAACCACCTTCAAAGGTGCTGTGTTCCATGGTGCTATACCTCAGACTTCTTGTTTTCCTCAGACTTCTTGTTTTCTTTCCTAATTCCAAAATTTCATAAGATACCTGTACCTACCTAAAATAAACAAGTTTATATTCTATGCAAGAGATCTGTTAAAAATCTGTGAGAAATAAATTAGTCATATAGCTTTCCTTCCAGTCATATAGCTTTCCTTCTTTTTCTTTCAGTTTCATCTGAATTTGTTTCCATTGTGCTGACTTGATCGCATAAATATTAAAACGGGATTCTAAACAGTTATTTATGGATTTTTTGCAGTGTTTACTTAGATGTTTATGTAAGCAATGACGGATGTGTGCTTCCTGAACTGGATACTAGAAGCTCCACAGAATGGTCTATACAATATTTGCCCATCCCATTAATATGAAATATTTTTTGCTGTTATTTCACCTGAAGGCCAGGGATGCAATATGTCTAGGTCATGTGATTCTACATAGTTGCTAAGCAACATATGAGGGGACTGCTTCCTACAGAGCTGTCTTTGGCCCAAACTGTTTGTTATTCAAATCTCACCAAAAAAAAAGTTGGTTTGGCCTTCCCTCTGATCATTTTATTCAGGTAGTTGGAAGTAGAAATTGCATTTTAGCTTTACAGCACAAATCCTTTTGTAATTATTTTTCATAATATATGTAAGACTTGAAAAGAAATGTTTGTTTCTATTTCTTATAAATTGTTAAATTAAATAGTACTAGTTTCTGCTGGCTCATTTCCAACTGGTATTTTCTTACGCATGTTTATACATGTAAAAGTGAGATTTCAAAAGTCAACTTCTTGCTGTTCATATTTTATTTTTGAACCAAAGTTTGTAACTGTCATCTCAAAGAAGAAACTACAAATTTTATTAATAAAATCAAGTCTTGTCTACCCGTATTGGTCATTCTCTTTTGTCAATGTCCAGAACTCACCCACTGTTATTATTGTAACTTCACTCTGCTTCCAGACCATTCAGACTTAAAAAAAACCAAAACAATCTTACTACATGTCCTGGTAAGCAGTGGGCAATAGCACTGCAAAGAGAAGTGTTAATAGAAAAGACGTTGATCTGGTCATTGGCAGCATGCAGCAAGGCTGCTAATTTCACATTTAGTTTGTATGGATTTGTAGCTGCAGCAGTCCACATAATACTACCAAACACAAGATAGGAACCCGATATTCTTTCCCCAGCCACACTCTTGCAACACACAATGTCTGAGTGTTTCACAATCTCGTACTTATCCCTGTAGGATCCCATAAGCTAGGCAAATGACCCTATTTATTGATGGGAAACAGAAGACAAAAGCTAAACCAAGACCTAGACACTACTGGAACACAAAATTTCCAGTACCTTATTATAGCTAGTGGAACCAGACCTGGTGATGGGTCCAAGCTAGAGATGTGACACATGTCACCTGGGGCCTCCTCCAAAACAGGTTATATTTTTTTAATCTGCTAACTGTTCTTTATGAACTCTGATTATGCCCACAATAGCTGTGAAAGCAGCTCCAGTAAGTTTGACAGAGCAGCAGCTATTTTCTGCAGCTCAAGTGGGCTGGGTTAAGCTAGGTGCTGAGCTGTTCAACCCTATCTAAAAAGCGACACTTCTGGGTCAGGTGCTTTAGGCTGATTTGGGTAAAAAAAATAAAGATGGCTGCGATTTGGCAGTCAGGATTAGACCACAGGAGAACAGTGTTTCTAAGACTGCAATGGTGTATGCAAGAAGCCAAACAAACCCAGATCTTTTGCAGAATTAGTCAAAGTATCTTGCCAAGGTTCATGCTGACAACACCCCGAAGGAGGAAATTAACTTGAGTCCTCTACACCTCTCAGGCAAGGACTCATCAGGTTTATTCCTTAGCCCTTCTAAGGCTTTAGCCTTACTATTTATCCTTGTCATGAACGCAACTCACCACCGCTAGTTATTCTAACTCCTGTTTGTCCAGTGTCTCTGTTTCAATGTGCTGTTCTTGTTCTCTCAAAGTTTCTGATTAAAGGGGAAAAATTGCCATTACATATTCTTGCCTTCAAGCAAAAATTATACTACTTATTTTTCCCCCCAACCAATGTCTCATATTAGCAGTGCTAAAAAAAAACAAACCAATAAACAAAAAGAGCACTCTTCAGAACAGAAAGAAATTTCACATCAAAACTCACTCACACATTAGTCTATGAAATAAACTTCAGATTCTGTAGTCAAATTGCACTAGCCGTAAAACATAAAGCCTCAGATTCATCATATGCTCTTACAGAAAATACCCACTCCAAAACTATGCAAGCTAAATTCCTTACTCAAACAAGCCCATAACAAGGATCAGTATTTTTCATATACCACAAATTAAAAACCTGTGTAATCACAAAAATATTTAAATTGTTACATGACATCTGGATTTTACCTCTAGAAAGTGACAAAACAGAACTTGGAAGTTCTGTGATCTTGAGGTTTCACCCTACTTCAGAGCAGACTGGGCAGTTTTTCTTCAGAGTTTGCTTCGAGCCTCCCTCTAACCAGAGGAAAGCTACACTGGCACTGGTATATGGTTTCTTCACTGCAAACACAGATGTCGCTGCCATGTGGCATGGAAGGGGAGTAAGCAGGCACACAGCAAACACAAGCCAACAAACATTACAGATTGAGGCAATGTTCTGTCTAGAGTAACCTGGCCATACGATAAGAGATTTAAATGACAAGCTATCACTATACAGGTATGAACTGTCCTGTGTGTAGGTGTAGAGATTCTTTTTCTCTAATCCAGGACAGGGCAATATCAACTCATCATGACTGGCACATCTCTTGGAAAACTATATAAAATCATACAAAGATACTGTTTTTAGTCTAAGTGGGCATTCATTATGGCTAACATCAACAGTAACCTTGTGACACAAAAAGCTACCACCTTTAAAAAAATAAGCAGTTGTTTGCTTAACATTTTTCCTCTTGAGAATAGCTTTGTTAATTTTAAAATTAAGCTTCATGTGCTAATGCCTGGTAGGAGATGTCTTAACAGCAACTGATTTTCTATTACAAGCACACTATTCATTTTTCTATGAATGAACACCTTCTATTGTACATGCACCAAAAATAACCTGAAAATTACAAAGACGGGCTATTAAATGTCATGTCTATTCTGTTTACCTGGAAAGCTGTCTTATCTGTGTTCCTTTTCTAGGCACATATCAGAGGCTCATTGTTAGGTAAAAAGCAATGCCAAGATTATTGCAAAGGAATGCACTGCTCTAAAGCTATTTACTCATTTTGTTTTCAATAAGGACTATGAAGATCATTACAGTGAGAAGGCTGCAAGTGTGCAGATATTCACACATGCTGCTCCAGCCAACATTGCGCTTGTTTTTTTCTAAGCTATGTGAATGAAGGCTCTGTTCTAATGAGAGAGGATGGAGCTAAAGCCTACAATGCTACCATGGACATAATTTGTCTAGGTTCTCTCAGGAGCTCTGCCAGACCTTGACTTTGTTTCAGGTTTCTCAAGGGTGAAGATGTGATTTATGTCAAAACATATCTAACTTCAGTAAGACTCTCGAAGGCGCTCTCGAAGGCAGAGGGGTCCAAGAGTGCTGGTCGCTGTTTAAATGTCACTTCCTCCACGCTCAGGACTGGTGCATCCCCCTGAGAAAGAAATCTAGCAACGGAGGCAGGAGACATGCATGGTTGAATAAGGAGCTTCTAGTGGAGATCAGGTGGAATGGAATGTGGAAAGAGGGACAGGCCACTTGGGAAGAGTACAGGAATGTGGTCAGAGCAT
>Ga0181612_129636_pt1 | contig 14472 bp, 6 predicted proteins | sample HoacroProtozoa21_FD_119630 | JGI IMG/M metagenome (GOLD analysis project Ga0181612, IMG submission 119630) | Hoatzin crop microbial communities from Cojedes, Venezuel. Combined Assembly of Gp0051906, Gp0051904, Gp0051908 | reverse complement strand
TGCAGGACCCTGCATTTGCCTTTGTTGAACCTCATCAGGTTCCTCTCTGCCCAATTTTCCAGCCTATCCAGGTCACGCTGAATGGCAGCACAGCCTTCTGGTGTATCTACCACTCCTCCCAGTTTGGTGTCATCAGAAAACTTGCTGAGTCAAGTTGCTGAAACTTAGAAAGGTTTATAGTTGCTTGTTGCCCATTTTTTTCACTAGTTCCGTAAGCTGACTGAAACTGAAATACCACGGAAAAGGAAGAGAAGTATGAGTAATTAGAGTGTATCATGGTGTGTAGACACAAAAAAGCTGAGTTTTAATTTGCAACCATAAAGCTAAGACTTCCGAAGTCTCACAAGTTTGTGCAGTTGTAGCAACCTACTAGTTTTGGTTATGATGTTTTAGCTGTGTAAAGGAAAAACAAATTATGGATTGTGGGTGTGCCTCCACAATCAGCTCAAACTCATGTGATCACATCAGATGCCATCTAGCCCAAGCTAATAAATCTTACCTCTCAGCAATGGTACTAATGCTTTATTGATATTTTTCTTTCAGCATGAAGTATATAACGCATCCGTCGTCCATAGTTCAGCATATAATGATACGTGCTTTTCCTGTGGCTGCTTAAGATGCACAACTTCCACTTGAGTTCAGTGAGCACCTGAAGGCTTATGGTATCCAAAGTACTGACCTTTAATATCAAAGCATCTCTTTCTGCATTCAAAAATGCAAAGCAAACTCCTTTCTACATGCAGATGTAGAACTAATGACAGTGAAAAATGATAGCCAGAGAACCATATTTTATATTACAGAATGAAATTTATGAAACCTCTAATTTTATTGTGCTGAGTTATTTTGTTTTCCTGTTAAGTATTTGAACCAGCCTTTCTTGCCTTTTGACTTACATATTTGGAAATTTTACACAGATTTTTATTGAACTTTTTTAAACAGGCATCTTTTTAGTTTCACTGTAATCCAGAACATGACTGTGAAGTATCCAAAAATAACAATGAACATTCCTAATTGCACAAATGCTTATGTTTGTGTGGAAAGGTTTCTAATTTATTACTTCTTTGTGCTTGTGTATAGGCACAAAAATTATATTTTATTTAGTTTTATTTCCCTGTGGCATGATTTTAATCGAACATTCTTGAGATTTTTTTCATTGCTTTACCAAACTATAAATAAATGGTAAACTAAAAAAATGAAGCACTCTTAAAAATTTCATCTACTTGAAATGTGAAATCCCAAATCAAACTTTGTATCTGCCAAAATTTCAGTTGCAGAAGATTTAGAGTTTAGTTTTGTTTTGGGCTTTGGGTGGGGTTTTTTTTGTAATATTAGGGTTTAAAACTAGAAAATTATTTTAATTCAAAGCTGGGAGGCTAATGGAGCACATCTGTGTGAAGTATCTGGAAATTTGATTATAAGCCATAAAATATTTGAAGATAACTTCTGCTCTTTTCTGCAAATTTTACTTTGCATTTTTAGCATCCCTGTTTGGTTGAACCTGTATCAGGAACAGAGGGAGTAAATTATGTAGCTTTCCATTTACTGATAGAAAAGCCTAATGATATCTGATGGGAAAACAGAAAATGCAAGTTATGATACAGTCACAGCAGAAACAGATAGAAACCATTCCCAGAAAACATGATTCTGTTTTAAAGAAAGGAAGAGAGAAGTAGAGGAAACTAATTAATGGATCATACTGTGCCTTGCAGTGTTACTTCTTCAAAAAGTTTTGAGCAAATCTAAACACACCGTTGGCTTTTATTGAGGTGATTGACACTGATTTCCTAAGGATTAGAGGTTTAATTAATGCTTCTGGCACTCTGTCGAGAGCTTCTCAGACATCTGAGTCTGATGGTTTGTATGTGAACATAGAGCTTAAAAGCAAATGTTGAGAGTTAAGCATCATAGAACAGTCATTGGATTATTTGTACAGAGTAATTAAGAAATGGAAAAATGCCACACACCTTTTTGTGCACATATGATTGCACGAGTTGAAATACATTGCAAACCAAATGCAAATACGTTCTGAAGCATTTTGACATGCTAAGGTATTCTTTGACATTGTATTCAGCATTCAGATTTAGTTTAAGATATTTTTACTGACTTAACATTTAAAGGAACCAAGAGCAGGGTCTGGCCCTGTGAATTTTTAGAGGGTAGGTTGCACAGCAATAGTCTCATAGACTTTAGGGAGGTTCTTCCAGAAAGAATCCTGATGTCAGTGAGACACAACTCAGTGATTCTGTTGATTTCAATGGCATGTGCTGAACACAGGTTTATAGACATATTTACATAGAATCATAGAATCACTTCACTAGGAAAACACTTTGAGATCATTGAGTTCAACCGTTAACCTAACACTGCCAAGTCCGCCACTAAGCCATGTCCCTAAGCGCTGCATCTACACATCTTTTAAGTACCTCCAGGCATGGTGACACAATCACTTCCCCGGGCAGTCGGTTCCACTGCTTGACACCACTTTCAGTGGAGAAATTATTCCTAATATCCAATCCAAACCTCCCCTGGCACAACTTGAGGCCATTTCCTCTCATCCTATCACTTGCTACTTGGGAGAAGAGGCGATACCCACCTCGCTACAACCTCCTTTCAGGTAATTGCAGAGAGCAATAAGGTTTCCCCTCAGCTTCAGGTGCTGTAGCCCAAACACCGAGGAAGACAAGAATCAGTGTGATTTTCTCTGATCCCTGAAGCAATTCTGTTTCACTGCCATTGTAATCCCAGTTAGCTGAAGTGGCATTTAGCAGATGCTGAAAGCTTGTGTACTTTTAAAGATAAATATGTGCAGGGTAGGTTTCCAAAGGACTTGAACAGTATAGGGATTAAGCACTGTTCAGAACATGATTATAGTGAACTCTAGCTATAAGTGATTGACATAGACATCGGCTTCTTGGGCATGGGTATTGCCAATACAGCCAGTGCAGTGGAGTCTTCCATTACGGAAACACAGTTGCTGTTGGTCTTGCTCTGACAGGGCTTGAATAACTGCAGAACAAACCTTTCTGAACAAAGCTGCATGGAAACAGGGACGTCTTTTAAGAGGTAGCCACTGTGAAGGTGCAATCTGTGTCTGTGTAGAGTGCTCAACCGAGGAATGGAAATTCGGAAAGAGGAGCTAGTGAGGGTGCTGAGACTGTTTTGTCTAGAACTGCCATGGGACTCAGTTGGCTCTGTTCAATGCATCTGGGTTTCCTAAAAATTCATGTAGCCATAGGGGGGTTGTTTTTAGATGTCGCCTTTTCTACTCAGAGGGCCTGTTTCTCCTGTCTGTTGAAGACTGTTTTGATTTTGGTTTGATACTTTCTTACCATCATTTTTAAGGATATGTAGCAACTTTATTCCATGAGTACTCAGCTCTTGCAAATTAACACACATCATTACAAAGTTCAAGATCATAAGTGAATCATTTTAGAGAGATACCACTGTGGTAAGAATTCTTTTTTGAGAGCTGTTTCTGCATGAAATGTTGAAGTGTAATGTTCCTGATCTGTCCATGAAGCAGTGTGCTTGATACAAAGAGTTGTTCTAAATAATTTCCTTCCCTCTCTTTTTTTCCTTCTTTGAATGCTTTCTATTGGTCATTAGCTGGCATAGGCTCAAGGAAAATATGACAGTGTGCCTTTGTGGGTACTCTTGGTACATTTCTATAAATGCATTCAAACAAAGTTAAATTGTTTTGGCTCTTTACTATATTCTTTACTGTTTAACATTTGCAGAATTGCCTCCAGGGTTAATCAGATGTAAACATCAAGCAATGCCACTGCTCTTCTTCAAGGTCTGTCATACTGCTGGTGGATGTATTTTCCTATTAACATTCAGATTTCTGTTTTAAGAAATTACAGCTCTGCAAACAAGCTTATCTGGGCCAACAGTAAAAAATCATTGATTATAATTAGGACTTGTCACATAGTGGAAAAAAACAAGGCTTCTTTTGTTCCATGAAAAGCCTGCTTTGCCTGCTTGCAAAAATGCATGGATTTCTTTCCAGTGGCTTTACATAATTAGTATGACAAAGTTTCAGTCCTGTGATCTTACGGTTTCCAAGTGATTCAGACACACTTGTCGAACCTTGTTTAAGGTATTTGATGGTAATCTGTTACAGAAATTGGTAGGTGGCATGAACATGAGGTCTGCTTTGTTTGTTTAAAGGAGTGGGCTATGCATAAACTGGATTAAGGAATATTTATGTTGAGAATGCTGAAATTATTGAAAGTCCTTTTTTAAAAATGAGCCAGTGTTGAGAAACAAGGCTGCTCAGCTCTAACTGACTCACAAGGACTTGGCTTTTGAATGTCTGGACGAATGTGGTCTGAATCCATTGTGTAAATTAACAATATGAGCTGCTAAGTTGTGACACTGATGTTATGTCTGCACCAGTGAAGCACAGAATCACAGAGTGTTCGGGGTTGGAAGGGACCTCTGTGGGTCATCTAGTCCAACCCTCCTGCCGAAGCAGGGAAGCTGGAAGACAGAAGAGGAGCCAGGCCAGGGAGCCCAGGTACACGGAAGAGGCTTGGGAGCTGATAAAAAGGTTTATGGAGGGGAAGAGGAGCCTTGTTTTGCTTTTTTTCTAACAGAGGACTTTGTCGGAGGGAGTGTCTAAGAAAAGGCCACGATAAGAGCTCTTTGTCACAGTGAGGGAAAACCTGAGACAGAAGATTTTGCAAATATAGGCAATATCAGGGACTGACAAGATAATGAAATAGGGGACAGTTCTGAGTAGAGGCTTTCTGCTGCCTGGACCAAATGTGGACGCTCCTTTCCAAAATCTTCCTAATATTCTAAATCATCCTTTGATGCACCTTGCCAACAGAAACGGTGAAAAGCACAGTTTAAATCTATGAGTAGTGGGCAAATAACTTGCAAACAGACATAAAGAAGTCATTCTGCACAGGTGAGGGACCTGACCGTGTTGTGTATCTTGTGATGACCGGACTGTGAGCTGATAGCACATCGCTTTAACACAGCACCCTCAGTTCCCAGTAGCACCTATGGATGTTTTTGTCAGTACAACTCAGGTCTTGCTGATCTATGTTCCATTTTTACTGCGTAAGAGAAGTCTTTGGTTTAATAGAGGGGATACAGTCAGGGTCTGTTTGGCACATAGGCCTGGGAACCTATCAGATATAGTTTTGTTCTGTGTCTGAAAGTACAATGGCATCAGTGCTTGAGAGCAGATTCGTGATGCATCTTTAAGATTTCCGTGGATTTGGGGCATGTGGATGCCACTTTAAAAGTACTGTCATTTCCCGTATTTGAAAGTGACTCTTTTCTGAATAGTATTTCACTGGGGATTTTCTCTGAGAAGAGAACAGAGCTGGATGAAAAGAGTGCAGATTTACACACTTCTTCTCAAGTTGAACCACTGCAAATGTGCTCCATGCACATTCCCACCTCCTTTCTTTTTTCGATCTCATAAATTTAAAACACATTTAAAATTTGTACAGGTTTTCAGCAGCCCTGACAAAGACAAAGGCATTTGTCCCTGCACCTAGAAAGCTGGTTACAATACAGGGTGAGAGCCTGAGCCTGCACTGCTCGGTGCACAGCCAGTAGCCTGCACCCCCAGGAAGGAGCCCCACCAAACCCAGTGACTCGGCCGCTGGCTAAGGGGGAGAGCTGCTTCTAGCCTTTCTGTATTTTACCCAGTGATGTTTTAATACAAAATACAGATTCGATGCAAGGACCGAGATCCTTTCTCCCAAGCAACTGCTGTAGGCATTGGGCTATGAGCTCATGAGCATCCCTCCCTCGGTGACCTTGCTCTCCCGCTCCAGCCATCCACAGAGCCTGGTGCTCATTGCTCTGACCTATACGACAAAGACCCTCATCATCTCCGGCTCTGCCCCACAAGCAAGGACAATGGGGACGCGTGTGGCAGGACACACGCCTCAGTGCAAACCCAGGTGTGGAAGTAAGCGGCCATCATGGCAGAGAGGGAAGAGCATGGCAGGGTCCCTGTCTGCAGGGTCAGGCTAAGCCTGGAATTGGAAGTCTCATTCTTTGTTTCTTATAGTCTTTTCTTGATATCAGTGCTTAATGCCTTCGTGGTGTACATTAGTGAATACTTCTGTTGTCCATGTGTGGCTTACATTTTTTTATGCATTCTCCACTACGAGACGCCCTTCTTCCCTTCCCTTCCCTGTCCTCAGTTTTCATTACAAAAAATAAGGTTTCACTCCATTTTGCTGCAAACCCCGAGGTGTGGTGGGATTTTCAGTGGTCCAGGATGGTGCCTATGGGATCTCATGGCACCACCTCAAACAGGTCTCTGAGAAAGTTCCCATCTGAGCAAATAAGTTTTACCATAATAACAAAAAATTGCGTTTTGCCTGCAGGAGGAAGGCAGTATTGACCAATACCCAATATCTCGCCGACTGAGAGCATGAAGTGACCTTGGGGATACATGGGACTTCAGCGCTGAGGGCTGAGCCATGTATTAGCCACCCCACCGGGAAAGGCCAGCCTGCTTTAGCGGCTGGGCTCCGAGGGACACGTACTGCAGGCAGTGTTTGCAGGAGTCTCCGGCAGTGAAAAAAAAAGAGGCTTTTTGCTTTTACACATATATAATGTAAATTTGCTTAGGGTTGTCAATTGATTTTCCTATTTAAAAGCTATATATATGTGCATGCGTATGTATGTATCATAGAATCATAGAATCATAGAATGGTAAGAGCTGGAAGGGACCTTAAAGATCATCTGGTTCCAACCGCTAGTATATGTCAGTATAAAATAGGGAGTGACCTGAAGGGGCAAATGTCAAAAAAGTGTGCAGGCAGCGTGGAAAAAGAAGTATTTCTCCTGATGCTGACAGCTAAAAAATAGGTGGTTTCAAACAAAATGAGCTAAAAAATAGGCTGTTTCAAACAAAATGCCATGGTCTGAAAACCCCGACCCGACCAGACTATCCTGCACCAAAGTGAAATCATTTGATTTCTGGGGGGGCAAATGGGCAGTGCCAGGGGCTGGCTGAGCCCTGAAGGACGCACGCTGTGTCCTGTACCTGGAGTGTCCCACACTGCTCCTCTGACCCAGCCTCCAAATCCTCCAGTGCCAGAGTTTTGACAATACTCCCAGGTAACCTCTCCCAGTGCTTAACTCTCTTTATAGTTTGACATTTTAGCTAATGTCTAACCTACATTTTTTTTTTCCCTGCAAATTAAGATGATTATTTCTTGTTCTACCCCCAGTGGATCTGGAGACAACTGATGGTGTTTTTATCCGCATCAACCTTTTACGTCTTGGAAAACCGTCACCCGTTCTTCTCTTTCCCAAATTAAACAAACCCAGTTTTGCCTTTTCTCACAGGTCAAGTTTTCTAAACTTTTTCATTGTTCTTGCTCTTTTTTCAACTTTTTCAATCCTTCTTAAAGTCCAGCATCCAAAACCAGACGCGGTCCTTGCAATCCAGCTGCTGCTCAGTCCAGCATCTCTCGTTCATACATTGCAGGAAAGGATGTGTCCCTTTTTTTCCCTGTTTTCCCATTTTTTCCCCATTGTTGGCTATTCAATTTGCGGTTCAGTGCAAGCCCCAGGTCTTTTTCTGGAGTATCCCATTTCGGTAATGAAACTCCGAGGGATTTTAAACACGTTTCTCGGTCGTGGTACCGCTGAGGTTTGTGATACTGTTGAAATGAAGGTAAAAAACCTCTACCTGGTGCAACACAAAGGAACATATGTAATCTTTTTCATTTCAGTAAACTCGCTTTGAAAACATCTAGGTTTTAGCATCACAGACCTAATCCTCTTCGGAAATATATATTACAACATAAGAAGTATTCTTTAGGGCTTTGGAAATCATCCCTTAATAAAGTCATAGCACAACTTGTAACGTTACAGCCAATGTCAGATGTTAAGAACTCTGCAGTATAAATTAACATACGAAATCTTAGCGTATGGATCAGGCTTTCCAGGTAAGTGGAAGGGCTTGTGATGGTTGATTTGAAGAACAGGAGGTGCCTTTTCTGCCTTCATACTCTGTTGGCTTGTTAAAACTGGGCAAATTTTTTAAAAACTGAGTATATTTATTATTTGGCACTTTGCACTTCACTGCCTATGGACAATTTCTCTCCAAACTTGCTCCACGTACCACCTTTATAATAAAAATATTAGGATGCAGGTACATTTTCTGCTGATGCTGTGTGTTAAAATCAATTCAGAACAATCTTTTAAGGCATTTCAGATTGGTTCAACTCTTTTATTTCTATTGACTGATTTTAATTTTGAAAATGCTTATACTTCAGGACTCTCATACTGTTAAAATAAAGTTAACACAATCTTTTTAATGAATTCAGCAATTGTAATAAGGACCGAAATCATGTGCAGGTCAGATACTTTGTGTTACCTGGGTGAAATGATAAATCCAACCACGAAATTAAAAGCAAATCATACCTCTTTCATTGCTGTGTGTTCTTTTTCAATTATCAATGTCATTATTTCCAGACTTCCAGTTATCCCAAAAGAATTTTATATTTACTTTTTATAGCTTTGCATCACTAGATGTATTCAAGTAAAAAAAAAATATTTGAGGGGAAAAAATATATAAAATAATGGGATTTATTTTCTCAGAATAAATAATTATGAAGGCTCTGTTTTTGCTCAACTGTATCAGGATTTCCCTTTAAAGGACAAATAAAAGCTGCTATTTTTCAAGTAGTAGGACCCCAAAAATAAAAAAAAAAGATGCCTGTGCACTGACTAGCAATTCCTTTTCAAACTGTAAGATGAGAGCAAGAGAGGGGAGTGATTTTCTCGCCCTCCGTGGGGTCCGGAGGGGCTGCGCGGTGCCGGGAGCAGCAGCGGCTGCCAGCTCCGGGTGGCTTTGCCCCTCTCGGAGGAGAGCCTTCCTGCCCCCGCGCCCTTCTCACACGTGCGGACATACACAGATGTAACACATGGGAATCCACCAGCGTATCTTCTGGAAATGTTTTCATCCGATCAGGATTTATTGCCTGTGTTTTTCCAAGGAACCATCCCCCCTTCCATGATCCAGTTGGTGCCTATCATCTATTGGCACAGCCTGAAAAATATTTTGTTTTTCCCTCGCAGAGAATAAATATCAACAGTGGTCTGTCTTTTTCCAAATGTAGTTTTTATTCCTCTTTTTAATTATATTTTTTAAATTCACAGAAGCAATAAACAAATACCAAGGAGACTGTACAATTTCAGTAGCTCTGTAGACACAATGATATTTTCACAAAGCATTTTATAATTACTGTAACAGAGGCATGTCTATCATGATTGGAGTGTATCAGCTCTCGTGAATACTAGAAATGTGGCTGGTAAGACGCAAGTAAGAGCTTTCCAAGTAATGGGGGTAATTTATGCACCCTTATTATGGAAACATTTTCGAGCCATTGTTCGATTTGGGTGTAGTTTGCTTATTTAAGCATAGAATGTCACTCTGTCATTTCACACTTCTCCACCATCCTCTCTGTTGATTACACTTTGTCTGAGACACAAGAAACAATTAGTTGTTGATAGAGTTTAAGGCTTATGCATAGTGGGGAAAAAAAAAACGCAAATTTACGTATTAGGGAACATTTCTGTCTCAGCCAAAAAAATGTTGCAAAACCATATAAGAACATTCACCCTGGGAATATTCATCCTTGGGAATCTAGTGAGTATTTAGAGCAAATGCAAGGAGAAGGAGAGCCTTGTATGTCTGCTAGTAGTGTAAATACAGAGTATCACCCCTCGCTCTGTGCTAAAGATAGCACAGGTCAACCTAAATCTGTGGGCATGAAATGGGGTTTTGTTTGATGGGGAGAAGTGCTCAGGCCGGAGGAAAAGGGGACGGGCAGGAACCTGCCCAGCTGAGCCATTTTTTGTGGGCCTTTTTCATACTTAGGAGTGCACAGAAGGTGAAAAGGCACTGCCAACCCAAAGACTGGGTGAATCTCGAAGGCCATCACCTCTGTCGACAAGCCAAGGGCTAGCCCAGGCTGACGCTGAGGTAGCAGCTCCACAGGAGGGTGGCACGGGGCAGGGTGACCCCTGAGGACGTGGGACACAACCCCACTGCCTCCTCAGCCCTATGGCCTCTCCCCATGCACCTTGCCGTGCACTGGCCGTTTTGTCCCTCGCACAGCCATGGTAGCTGCCTCGCGCCCCAGGGAGCTGGCATACAAGCGACACCACGGTAGTAATGACGACGGCGTAAGTACTTGGCTTCCCATCTGCCAGCCCTGCAAACCTCCCAGGGATAGAAGACGCAAGCTCAAGCCTACCCTGCTTCTATTACCTGCCTGCGTTTTTAGGCTGCTCTAATTTGCCAGCGTCGTGTCAAGTGGGTACCACACAGCTCACGAAATTAGGGAAGTGCAGGTGAGCACGCAGCACCTCCAGCAGATCCCTTCCTGGGACCGGCTAGCCGGCATCGGCTGGCAGCAGTTCCCGGAGAGGCCCAAGGGGGTCTAGAGCATTGGTTGAGAGACAGAGATTAGGAAGCGGCCCCTCTACGTTTGCAGTATCACCTTCCTTTTTCCCCAGGCGACATTATCAGATATAACTATAATTATAGGTATGTAGTCATCTGAGCTGTTTGTCAAGAGAGTTAGGTATCAACTGTGACTTTCCTGGACTGCAGCAATTTCAAGCGAGCCCGAATCCCGCTTGCAGTTAGCACTCTTACATGTGAGCAGCATTTTTACCATTTATGATTGCAAAAATCTCATGTCTGAGCAAGATCTGAGGTAAGATTTTAAGACCCTATTTGTCTAATAGTCTCACTGGGATGTATTACTGCATGCAAAACCGGGTGGGATGAGATTATAAAAAGCGGGTTTTTTCGATCAGAAGATGCTGCTTTTTCTGAATGCAGAGCCGTGAACCGAGGCACAGCTATTGCCAGGCAGACGACCACTGATCTCACTATCGAACAAAGTGACAGTTGTCCTTCATGTGGGACGACGCCTGCGCCTACTGACGTACGCGACGTAAGTCCCTCGGCGGAAGCGCTGCAGGGATAGACCCCCGGGGAGCAGCTAACGTCTGCGGGGACCTGAGCGTCCCCTCCAAATCCCAAACTAGAGGGGACCCTGCGTGGGAAAGGTCCTCCCGGGTGTATGTACTAGTAGGTCAGCTGCTTTGCTAGTTTATTCCCCCATGGGATGAGAGAGAATAATTGGGGCTACAATTAGCGACAGGAGTACATGTGCTGCTGAGGAAGAAAAGACATCACTATGACGAACGCGTGAAAGTTGGACAGCGGATTCAAACTCAGGCTCAGCCTGCCAGTGTGGAGTTTGGGCAAGAATTTACTCAGGGCAGGGTAAATTTCTACCCTACGGGTAAGAAGCACCGGTCCCCTCCCCTCGTATTGTCTTTCTTACCCATTTGCTGCGTGCTTCAATGCATCCCCTTGCCCACGTGCAGATGTTCGCAGATGCTGGGCTGCAGCATTTCAGTTCAAGGTGCTAGGAATGGTCCTTAGAGGGGTTTTTTGATCTTAAGAATTTGACGATGCTGCAAGCCCCCAGTTGCTCAGTTCAGATGAGGAGAATAAAAATGCACAGCTTTTATTTTTAAGCACCTGCAATCCAGAAAACAAAACTTCAAATAATCACTAGACTAGAAAATTCCAACAAAGATTTTTTAGCCAAAATTGTGGCCTTTTTTCTGGCCTTCCCAAACATGATGAAGTCTGGGCCTGAGGTCAGGCCTGAAGCCATCAAGGGGACCGCAGACGGGCTGTCACAGCAATGCCAGTGCTGGATGTTGGATCTGATTCACTTTTACGGAGGGTCCCATCGTGGCAGGATTTAAAGTACGCGTTGAATGACTTTAATGATTTCTTACAGTGCTGGAGAGGTGCAAAGGAACTTGAGTTCATTTGGCATCCAGTGAGCTCAAATGAGATTACACAGAAATGTCCCCCAATTTCCATGCCATAGAAAGAGGATAACAGTTCTTGCCTCCTTCGCTGGATTGCTAATAAACTTTATTCATTAGTACTTGTAAAATGATTTGAAAAGCACGGATGAAGAATGTCATATGAAATGCGAGGCACTTTTAGCCTGCAGACTTGCAGTTCAACTAAGTTACTCTGCATGTTTAATGGCTACTTATCCAAACAAGATAATTGATATTTTAAATATCTCTCCGACGTTCCAAATATTAAAAATATCTTGGAACAAAGCCTGTCAGATCCCTGTGAGCAAAGAAAAGGCTGTCAAATACCAAGGACTCATAAAGGAATTTAAAAATGTAAATTGATTTCTGAAAGTTCAGGCTACGGGGTTAGTCTGAAAGGAGGAGACGGGGATTTTTACACTCAGTAAATAAATAATGGCTCTCGCTGGTTTGAGTTTCGAGTCCCGGGCTGTCGTGGCATTTTCTAGGCACTCAGGAACGGAGACTCACCGAAAGCTTTTGAAGTGGGTGGTTAATTTGTGTGATGTGACATAAAAGGTGCTGTCCGTGGCACTCCTCTCCTCTCTGCTAACGCTGCCCAAGCTGGCCTGATAGCAACATTGGAAGGAATTAGGAAAAGCTTCAGTCGGAGAGAAATGAAACCGGTCAGGGGCTGCCGCTGGGTTTTCCCCACCATCAGGCAAGATGTTCCTCGAGTTTTTGCCTTCAGTAACACACAGCTCAGGCAAAGCAGCCCTGAGTCAGGCTGAGGTTTGTTGGCCCAGTTAACCCCAGAATGGGAGAAATCGCAGGGGACCCCCCCACATAATGGGAGACATCGCCAGGGAAGCTGTCAGGCAGGCACAGGGCAGCTGCAGGACTATCGGGCGATGCTCTGGCTGTCGGACTGTGCTGCACGGGCACTCCGCTCCTCACCAGTTGGCTTTGCATGTGCTTTGGGAAGAGCATTCCTCCAGCTGGTTCAGCAGCAGGAGAACCCCTGGTTTTGGGAAGGGGAACAAGGGAAAGGGTGATCTTTACAGCTGGGGGGGACACCAGCTGTATGTTGGTAGTGCTGAAGAAGGATGCAAGCATTTCTATGACACTAAATACAGTCAAGGAGTTTACGCCCAGCAGACTTTACATCCAGATTTGCACCACGGCGTCGCTTATTCCCCAGTTCTCAGTGGTCTGGTTAAAACTTCTCCTTTTTCATCCCTGCCAGGTTCTGCTGTCTCAGCCATCCGTGCATTAGCCCTGCGAAGGGCACCCTGGGGCACGTACCAAGGCACCCAGGGCTGCAAGCATCTGTTTTTCCTGTGCCCGGTGCTGCAGGGGACTCAGCCTGGCCGGTCCCTGCCAGGCTCCAAGCAGGCTGAGGCTCCCAGAACTTGGGAAGTGCAGCTCTTGCCCAGGGCCACATTCCTTTCACAGGTTATTTCCACTTTACATTGGAATTCTTGCAATCTCTGGCCTGAAATTTTTCAAAAGCGCTTAGAGGGGCTGCAAGCATTTTTGGATGCTGAGAGGGGCTGCAAGCATTTTGGGATGCTCAGAGGGACCGCGAGCATTTTGGGATGCTCGGCTCGAAGGGGTCCTTATCTAGAAGAGGAGGTGCTCGGGTCTTTCAGAGGCTCCGGCGCTTTTGTCGGGAACACTGCGTCGCTTCAGACAGTGGAGTCACCGGGGTTTTTTGTTGGTTTGTCTAAAGGAGCTCCTAGGTGAGCTGTGAGGAGGCTCATTTAGTAAATTTACTTTTATGAAGTATGAATAAACCAGGAGGTCTACCTCATTCAGAGCTAAAGTAAAAGTGAATCTCTACACTCTGACAAAGTTCAGCCACTGAGCTGCAGCATTAACTTGTATTCTAACAAGATTAAAATATATTTGTCCTGGGGATTAGCATACTTAAGTCCCCTTTTGCCTTTTTAGCAGTGGCAGTGCACTTTGATCTGTGTTGCGTGGCAAGAGCACGGCTTGGGCCCAGCCATCCGAGTGCCAAGTGTGAAATCGGCCTGATGTCATCCCCATTCTTCATCTTTTACATCTTTCACCAGTTTAATTATATTTCCGCCACAAAGCTCTGGAGCTTCATTGCATATTCAAGTTTGACTAGGAAGCATTTAAAAAAAAAAAAAAGTATGGATGAAATAACCCTGTGGGGGGAAGGGGCAGGATGCTTTAAATCTTTACTGAGAAAAGGCAACAAGAGCCGACACTCGGTTTGGTGCTTCCAGATTTTCTTACCTGGGTTAAAATCTGGTGAAGAGCCTCTAAATTCATGTGAGCAGGCTGGAGATGAACCCGTCTCCTGCGGGAGAGCTTGGTGACCCTCCGGGCTCCGTGATTTAAGGGGTTTACAGCCGCTGCCCTGGTTTTCTTTCCAGAGCATCGCTCCCGGCTCCGCCTGGTCCCTTCGGCGCGGCGAGGGGCACCCGCACCCCCGGGGGACAGGGATGCTCCGGGGAGGGGTTCAGGATCCCGGGCGCGGGCAGGGAGGGTATGGGTGGCTTGGGCAGCCCCGTGGGGTGCGGGAGGGGGCTCCCAGCCGGGGGAGCGCCCAGAGGCGGCTGCAGCTGCCGGGGAGGCCCGGGGGGGGGG
>Ga0181612_143781_pt1 | contig 14474 bp, 5 predicted proteins | sample HoacroProtozoa21_FD_119630 | JGI IMG/M metagenome (GOLD analysis project Ga0181612, IMG submission 119630) | Hoatzin crop microbial communities from Cojedes, Venezuel. Combined Assembly of Gp0051906, Gp0051904, Gp0051908 | reverse complement strand
AAGAGCAATGAGGCTGGTGAAGGGTCTAGAGAACAAGTCTTGTGAGGGGTGGCTGAGGGAACTGTGGCTGTTTAGTCTGGAGAAGAGGAGGCTGAGGGGACACCTTATCAGTCTCTACAACTGCCTGAAAGGTGGTTGTAGTAAAGTGAGCGTTGGTCTCTTCTCCCAAGTAACAAGCCATAGGACAAGAGGAAATGGCCTCGAGTTGCATCAGGGGAGGTTTAGACTGGATATTAGGAAAAATTTCTTTACTTAAAGAGTGGTCAAGTATTGGACCAGGCTGCCCAGGGAAGTGGTGGAGACACCATCCTTGGAGGTGTTAAAAAAATGTGTAGATGTGGCACTTCGGGACATGGTTTAGCAGGCTTGGTGGTGATGGGTTGACGGTTGGACTTGATGATCTTAGAGGTCTTTTTCAACCTTCATGATTCTATGATTTTACGCAACCCTGAGATCTGATAACCATAATTATCTTACTTTTATGTATCTACCAATATAGGTACATCAACCTAAGATAAAACAGTTCTTTCTTTACTGCAGCATCTGTTCTTTGGCTTCATAATCTGCTGCAGCAGTGAAGTTTGCGCACTGTGGAAAAAATTCTGTAGTGGTTAAAAAAGGACCTTGGGACACTGAGCTCGTTTTCTCCTTGTGTTATGAAAGCTACCAGGGGAAAGGGGGAGACCAGCAGCACCTCTATGTCACTGCAGTATCCAACAGCAACTTCCTGCAACTCAGACTCTTGAGGAAAACTTCCTGGAAATTTCTTAGTAATTCTAACTGTGGATTCAATTCCACGAATTCTGAAGACTTTTGAGTTGTTAACAGTAGCTAACATACCCTGTTCCAGCTACTGTGTCATACAGATCTATCTGAAGCAGGTCTACAAGGCAAGAGCAGCAGCAGTCCCTGCAGGCCTTTATGAACTTCCTAAAGCTGGAGAGCCACTGGAGAACAGACTAGAGAACGGTGTATTTGTGGCTTTACCTACGCTGCCAGTAAAGATGTCTTTGAAAGCGGGTTGTGCACTCCACTGAAGGCGACCAACCAAAGGCATATACTCTGGCCTTCAGCTTCTGCTTCCTTCTATGTAGGGACCAACAAAGAATGCTCTGAAGGCAGGTACTAGCTTCGTCTTCCAGGGCTCTTCAGGCATTAGAAGGAAGTCACTGAATTGTCCTCCCCCAGTGCTCAACAAAGGTGAGCAGTGTAGAATGGTGAAACGGCAGAAAACGATCTGCATTCATAGAATGGAAAGGTGGAACAAAACACCAAAAAGTGGTTCAGAAGAATGTCTTGGAAACCGCAACTGCAAGACTAAAAAAACTTCTGCACGCATGGCAACTGCAATGGCAGCACAGACAGTACCAAGGGCATCTTTAACACCTTCGCCTTTAAATGCAGAGTATGTGCCAACAGCATAAAAGAGTATAAAAAGAGTAGAAAAGAAGTAACAGCTCAGTGTGCGCTGGTTTCCATGAAGCATGTTATGTACCCATTTAGAACCTAACACAGAGTCTGTTTATACCCTAAATGCATATGTAATACAAATAAAATGCATTTCAAAAACATCCAAAACATATAAAAAAAGAATTTTGGAGACTGTCTTACCTTTGACCCAATAAGCGTGTACAGCCATTGGATGGTTTCATTATGATTTATTACGCCATTCATGCCATCAACATAGAGCATAATCTGGCCCAAAGCTACAGTAAAGAAAAGAGATAAAATATAATCAGACCTGGTGAGTATTTTTTATAATCCTAAGCATTGCTGGCAATTTTCTATAACCGGGTTTTTCCAGAGACTTGTGGGGCTCAACTAATGAAAGATATGTTGGGCAAGATTCTCCTGGACGAAATCCTGGGCAACTGCAGTAACCTTACTGACTTCTTCTGGATGATATAAGTGTGAATTTCATCCAGGGACAAGCACAGGCACTTGTTTCTTCCTAGAAGATGACACATTTTATTGCCCCAAAACTCTGCAAACAGTTTTGTACACGCTGCAGTTGGTTTTATTCCCTTTCAATGCTAAAAAGATTTGCCCCTTGATCAGGATGAGATCCAGTCATGATACGGTCACCAACACTTTTTTTTTTTTTTCTTGCAAATTCTTTGGTTGGGGGTGAAGGGATTTAATTTGAATTTGAAACAAATGTGCAACAAATTTTTACACACAACAGTTACATCAGCTGCAATGTTTTGCATCTTGTGAGCCAAGACTTTTACCATCTGTTTCAGCATCCTATAATGTTTGCAATCGGTTTACTTGGATTAAGTTGACTGTTTCAGTGAATTCCAATAATATGAAATTAAAGCAGGGCAATTAACACCAATAAGGACAGCAAATATTCACCAATACACAGTGCTCTCTTACAAATGAGTTTTGCCTTTTAGTGAGAAAATACAACAAAGCATGGTTAACACAGAAGCATCTTAATTTTTTCTGAAGCATTGGCAACATTTCAAACCATGCTAATAAAATATTTCATAATAGTAATTCCATAGTTTGCAATCCTGGTAATAGGAGACTTTATAGAGACAACAGCTATTCAATCTTTTCTGACTGATAAGGACAGTCATTTTTTGTAAGGATTATGAAAAGTGGATTAGCAAAATTCATCTATCATCTCCAAAAGTTTCCACTGTTAGATCTTCTGCTTTATAGCAGGAGATCAAAGCACAGTGGGCATGAAAAAGAAATCACTGATGTAACACCTTTCAGCACAGCCTGTTGGCATAACAACTCAATTATTTAACGCACAACCTGACAAGCCCCTAGTACACCGCTTTATGGGGGAATAAAAGGAAAAAAATCCGTGGGGTGAGGAAAATCACGATGTTATTAATCTTCCAAACACTTGCTAAGTTTTGCACAGGTTGTGCGCAGTGCAGCGATGTTTTCCTTGAGGGCAGATTTTCGAAGGCATGAATGTTAGGCAAGCACTTAAGGACCCCTCTAGCTCAGCAGCTAACTTTCCTTTTTACACCAAGTCTCCTCTTTTTTCCTTTGCCTTCGTTGGTCTCCTTACAGTTAAAAAACCGGAGTTACTAATTTTCGGTACCTATATTCCTTATCTAATCTGTTACACTGAGCTGGAAGCAAAGCCACCCTACAAGGTCAATGAAGCCGGAGAAAAAGCGAGCGAGGGCTACGGCGAGGAGGTAACTGGTATCTCAGGCAGGCTACGCTGCCGCTGGGCTATGCCCACCTCTCCCTGCTCCCCCTCTCCACGCAGCCATCATTCACTGCCCTCCGAAGACGCGTGCCTCGGGAATAAAATCACATGGGAGGGACACAGGCCCAAGTGTTAAGGTAAAATAAAATATGTAAGCCAGTCAGTAAAAAGAGATAAGAATTATACTGCCTGAAAAAACAGCTGCTTTGAAGCATTTCCTTGCAGGTAGGGGAAAGAGAAGAACACTGCTATCCCAGAGGTAATCAGAGAAAGTTCTTAATGCTTGTTTTTAGTTCGTATCCATCCTAAAAACATTTGGCCCTTGAGCAGGATGAGATCCAGTCACGATAAGGTCACCAACCCTCTTCTTTTCTTTTTTTCTTGAAAATTCTTTGGTTGGGGGTGAAGGGATTTAATTTCTATTTGAAACAAATGTGAAACAAATTTTACTCTTGGCGCATGCTTTCCAAACTGATAGAGAAATCAAAGACAGTAAGAAGCCTGCTTTTAAAGAGAAAACATGCACACAACACAAAATTACTCCACTGCTTATACTTAAGACCAGTTAGACTGGATGCTAAGTGAGACCTGGGATGCATTAGTCTTCAGCCTCTTAAAGTGACTCTTCATAACAGTAACAGGTTAAGGCAAACTAGAAGACCTCAGAAAGAAGCCAAAAAAAATTTTTAGGGATTCCTGACAATTTTCATCTGCTACCACTAATCCCGCCACCCCAAACCCTTCCACCACCTTCTGGTTTGTTTTTTTTTTTTTTCCATTATCAACACTATCCTAAGTACCTGGTAGTATCTATATCTTTCCAACAGAACATGTCTTTTGGATATACATGAAAAATTAGTAACACATAAAAAAAACCACAACTGCTGCCACTTGAACAAGTGACCAACATGTTATGAAATGACCAAGATGCAGACAGCTTTGCTATAGAGTCATGCTGTCCACATACAAGTCGTGACTCCAGTAATTATTTGCCACACATCAAGTTATCATCTGCTGACAGGCTTTGGTGTGGAGCTTCATATTGCTGCTTCCTGTCTTCATGGGTTAGAAAAGTGAAAGCAAGACCTAACAGGCAGGGCTAAGGAGAAATCAGCTTTCATTATGAGGAAGAGTGAGTTAGGGATAATCTGTACGTGCTTTGTACAAAGCTGCTGCCTGCGGAAAAGAAGTCCATGAGAAAACCTAAAAGAAAGAGAACATTGGTTTTCACACCATGTCAAGTGTCTGTGCTGAGGAAGGAAAATGTCACACCTAGTAACCGCACAAAACAGCAGCAAAATGGAGGAGGCCACCAAAAACGCTAGTGTAGGAGCAGGCTGGTGGACTGGAGGCTCTTGGGCTCTCCCAGGGCTTGGGTTTGGCTGAGTAGGACACACCAGTTTCGCACTAAACGGAAGGAGACTGGCCACAGAGCACTCTGCACTGTTTCATATTCTTTGCAGCTTTTCTTCCCAGCTGGTAGCCTACCTCCTGGCCCACGATGGCAGTCTGCTGAAATGGCTGCACCTACAGTGCAAACTCCATGTGCCCACCGCCCTGCATGTGCGTGTCTCCACGCACGCACGCCCACCACCGACACGCAGGGCTCGCCAAGACAGGGCACGCTAATCTGCAAGGCACTCTGAGGTTGTTTGAAAGGCCAATCTAGTTCAAAATCATTTAGGTTTGCATTTGTACGTGCCTTCAACCGAACTCCTTTTTTTTCACTGAAAAATGAGGAGGCTATTTAATCCATTTAATCCCATCTCTCAGCTAACTGGAATTCTTTTTGGAAGTATACCAACAACCTACTTGCATTAGGAAAGCTTGCTATTGTGCAACAGGGGGCTGGGAAAGGGGGGATTAAATATGGAGCAGACTTAATTTGGAATTTCTTTGTTCCCACTACCCTTGTCAAACCCTTAATCTTATGTGAAAGTAGTGTGTGATTTTACCCATAGCTATTTTCAAGTGGAAAATTGCTGGATTTCTTAGGAAAGGCTTAGGCTAGGAAAGGACAGATCAGCCAGAAACTTTATAGAGTTTTGTGAAATAAGAGGTTTAAGAAAGCCTCTAAAAACTTGCCAGTATTGGCACTGATACTCTCCTGGGATCTTTCTTATATAAAGTTAATGGGACCAAAGGGGAAGAACTCTAATACAACACATTGTCATGATGAACATCACTTTAAGTAAAAATCTATTTTTCCCACCCAGAGCATCAAAAGTTTCAAAGCTGTTTCTTGCCCACACACCTGCTTCTCTAATCTGCTCGAGTTGCTTCATATTTGAACACAAGACTAACTTAGAGAAAAGAACAGCAATGAATGAGGAGAAACACTATTTTCTTATAGTTTCCTGCAAGTCAAAACCCTGTTCATCACGTCAAGAATTATGGCAGGGATTCATCTTGTGATTGCATTTGTGTCCATCAGAATAAGCAAATGTACAGGGTGAAGCAGGCCAAAGCCAGACCCTGTGGCCACAGGTTTCAGCTCCTGAGGAAGCTTCTGGCCCGAGGTCATCAGGCACTTCACAGCCAGCAACCATGGAGCATGCGACACGCTGTACGCAACAACGGGTGAGCGTGAATGAAAGACAGGACTGTGATGAAACTAACAGGGAAGAACCAGCTGCTGACAGTCGTCTTTCTCATGGCTAGTTAAAATCTTACCATCATCAGTGAGGAGAAATTCAGGGTCAGTGTGATTGGCTTCATTCCATCTGAAAACAGATTACTAGCTTACGTATGCTATCCTAGGCATCAAAAAGGCCTACTCCATCAAAACAAATGTCCTGATCAAGAACAAAATTTCAGTATCTGTTTAGTGAGGGATCCCAAGACCAAGATAATACAGTTATTTAGTATTCTATTACAAAGCACTAGGTGATAATTCTGAAGAAAAAAAAACCAAACACCTCAAACTTTTTTCTCCATGTTTCCTCACTAGAGAGAGGCAAGAGCTCAGCTACCGAGTGGAACTGCCATGATCACAAGATCTCCAGCTCAGCCCCAACATGCTGGATGTCAGGAGCTTCTACTTTTGCTTGTAGCACATTCCCACAAGGATGCTTGCACACGCACCCTCAGGGAAGAGTTTATTGTCTCCATAATATCCAAGGATATTGGATAGTGTTTTCATTATTAAATGCAACTTTTGAACCATCCAGTTACTTGAAAATTAACATAATCGCAGCAGAGCTCCCTGCTTCTAAGAGGTGACATCAGATAAAACAGATGACCTGGACTCTCCACTGCTTCTGAAAATGATTTTACAAAGCAGCACTGTGCCAAACCTTACGACTCACACTCCTTCCCCAGGGCTAGAACCAGCTAAAATTCTTAGATTTGAGGTTTTCTTTTTTTTCTGCTGTTACTATTCATATGAGTTGCTTTTAGCTTTAGTGCGATATCTGCTCTTTATACACCTATTCTTATTTCTTTACTCCTTTTGAAGATATCTGTAATGTCATATAGGAAAACACAAATGATCTTATTCCTGGCCACAAATGCATGAATATTTTATTTCTTGACAGTTTCTTTAAATCCCAACTCTTTTCTCAACCTCATCTTTCTACACTGTTCACTGTTGTTTTCCATCATCACACACGTCATGGTTGAAACATGCTATGAAATTAATTTTCAGAAATCCCATATTAACTATGTACCGAACTTGTTCTAACTGTATTAACCCAGAACTGAACATTCTCACAAAAAAAACCACCATAGAACTAATGTTATAAACTCAAACTGCAAAGACATTTCTGTACAGGTGTAAATGTATTACTTTGCTAATGTAAATGTAAAAAAATCTAATGCTAATGTAAAAAAAAAGTCTTTATGCTAGCTGACACTATTTAAAGTCTAGTATTTAGTCTTACACTGTACTTTAATAGCTGATAAGTATTTGGAAACTTGTGTATGCTAGTTTCAGACCTAACGTATTATTCAAAGTTCAGATCTTTTGCAGAGCCAAAGGATTTTTAGATCAAACTTCATCTTCATTTTTTCTTCCATCTACTTTAAGGCCAAAATATACAAAGATACAATACAACTCAAGTTTTTTAATGCTGAAAATGAGTGACAAAAGGGACAACCAGAATTCTCCCCTGGATTACAGGATGAAGGGAAGGTGCCATCCAGAGGTCACCCCTGGGCAAAGTCAAACAAGCCAGAAGGCTGGACACATCACTCTCCTGGGCAATCAATATGGCTTTCTGCAGCATGCTCGAGCCTTGCAATGTACACTGCTGGCTGTGGTTATAACCGAGCAGGTACAACGGCGGCATGCTGTAACTTGCCCTTAAAAGCACATCTTATTTAAAAATCAAGGTCAAGCTCACCAGGAAACAAAAATCCTTTCTTTACTTGGTGGCTAAAAAGGTGTCTTTGCCACTGTTTTGATTCTAAAGAGACAGCACAAGTGTATTTTGACACTTACTATTTCAATCAGTCCCTTAAAACTCCATGCTTAATGCTATGTTCTTAAATGGCACAGCCCAGGAATAGTTTCCATGACCCACAAAAGCCCACAGGAAATACTGAAGAAGATGTATAACTCTGACACTCCTGGCACTATGAAGAGATCTTTAGACCTGTGTTGTTACTATTATTATTCTGTTCTCCCTAACTGTCCGTCTTTAACAATAACCTTAGTTTTGGTGAACTCCAGGGGCCACTAGCAAAGAAATGCTCTTTCACTACATGACAACAGGCTGCCAACTGTGGACTCGGAGCAGAGCTTCAGTGGACCAAGAGTCTGGGAAAACGTGACAAAATTTTGAAGCCTTGATGACATTTACAGTCACTTGTGCTGCAGATACTCAGAAGTCATCCACAGAGAACACAGACAAACGTTTTTGGTCCTCGGAAGCCGACTGTGGATAACACCTTGGCAATAAAGCACGCGTAGGGACCACACAGCATTAACAGGCCTAATTACTGACTTTGAAAGGAGATTGTGGCTGTGGTCTAGGAGGGAGTAGCAGGCTCTCCCCCTCCTTCTCTTTTTTTTAGGGAAAGGTACCTGCACAGTCAGTGCCTCCATAACTCCCTGTTTTGATGGTCCTTAATTAGAAGGGTTCTAGTTGCTCTTTCAACCTCACTCACACGTCTCTGCTTCCCAAAGCCTTCTTCCCAATGGTTCTCAGTGCCCCCAAGTGAAGAGAAACACAGCCCTTCCTCAACAGATGGCAAGTCCAGGACTGTAGAAACCTCTTTACAGAGAAATCTTCTCCTCTTTGTGTTCCCTCTACCACTCTTTTCCTCTGGTGTTTCTCTCTTTAAAAAGCAGCACGCAGCAAGGCCAAAGGGCATAAGGCAGCTTTAATCAGCTCAAGTGTTTCAGCAAAAGCTGGTCCTTTATACAAACCACGTAACACCTGTGGCAATGCACAAGCCCCACCAAAGCCAAAGCAGCACATCAGAACTGCTCCTCCTCCAGTGTTTCTTTTGTGGTATTTCTTACCATTTACTTCAGTGCAAAGAAGGAGCAGACTCTCACTTGACTCTGGCAGCAGTTAACCTGCTGGATGCCTTTTTATAAGAACTGAAATCTGGCTTACACATACACATTATAAAAGCTTTGCATGATTAGGCATAATTGTTATAATAATTATTTTATGTTGCAGCCCTCACATTTTAAACGCACTACATTCCAGCATGCTTTACAAGGTTAATAACACTTACCAATGTACGATAATCTGGGTAAAACTTATATAGCAAAAGGTAAAAACACTTCCTCATTAAAAAGAAATATGTAATTAAAAGAAATTATTAATAAATAAGGAAGTCTACTCCAGCATTAGACCACTAATTTGCAAGCTGACTAAAAGCAGAGAAGTATGAAAAAAAAAGGAAAGAACGAACTAAGGAAGAAAGGAAGACAGGAGAAAGGAAAATGACAAAAGAAAACAAAACGAAAGGTTAACTAGATGATTTTAGAAGATGACCATTCAACCTCAGTGCTTCATGAAGCAAAACTCTTGTGGAAAAAAAGAATGCTTGGTAGCCCTGAATTAAGGTGACATGTTATAATGTATGCATATATAGACCTGAAATAAGGCAGTTACTTCTTAACTAAATCAATACAGGCTGCAACACTGAATAACGTTCTTCCAACGTGTCTATGAAATCACATATTTTTCTTAAGAATTTATTACTGAGTTTTAAAGGATTTTCTGAGGAGACTTCCACATTGCTCACAGAACTTCATTTCTCAATGAGCACGACATGACAGTGAGATTGCCAGAGAGATATTCTTGTGAGGTGAGGTATTCTGCAAAAGCATCGTGCCAGTGCAGGATGCTACCCATGGAACTGCTAAAGAATTAACTCCAATGGGCTCACACCCAACTCCCAGCTATGTCTTCTTGTACTGTGTACTGATGCTGCAGCAAAAGGTAAGTAGTTTGGTTTTAGAGCAGAAATTAAGATCTGTTTTTAAGGATTAGGTGTCTCTTCTCATCTCCAATAAAACAGTTCATGCATCGACTTCAGAGAAGACTTTTCTTTAAATGTATTTTAGACACTTGATGATGGATTTATCATTCTTAGGCATCCAAGCACTTTACAACAGTAGTAAAATCGAATCAGAGGATCACAGGTTGGATGGCACCTCTGGAGACTGCCCAGTCCAACCCCCTGCACAAACCAGGGAAACACAGAGCAGATTGTTTAGGACTCAGTCCAGTTGGGTGCTGAGTATGTCTCCAAGGGTGGATACTGCACAGCCTTTCTGCACAACCTGTGCCAGTGCTCAGTCACCCTCGCAGGTTTTTTGGTTTGGTTTTTAAGTTTAAATTGAATTTCCTGTATTTCAGGTAGTGCCCATGTCTTACCTCTTGTCCTTTCATTATGCACCACTGAAGTCTGGTTCTGTCTGCTTTTCTCGCTCCAATCATATATGTAGTTCCTCCCATAATATTTGAATTAAACTGAATTTAAATTGAAGATTAATGCATACTCAAGAAACAATAAACACACTGAGCTAGAACCCAGAAAAGAAAATTTACCTTAAATTTAGGATTAAAGTAGGGAAACTTAGTAAGACTCCCAAGTTAAGAAGCGATGCCTTTGCCGTTCTATTTGAGAGCCAACTGAGTAACTCAGTCTGGCAATGTGTTAGATGTGATGGATTTCAAGGTCTTTCTCTCTCCATTAATCATCATGAACGTAAGCCTTCTGTCTGTGTAAACAACACTAATCCTGACTTTGAAGGTACAAAGAGGGATACACAAACCGACCTTCGCAGAATGGAAAAGATAATTTCTACAGCTGCCTTTCTTGAACTCCTCAGACACTTATTTACCCTGCACAAAGAAAGGTCCCACAGGTGCTAGCTGTCTTTTATCAATCTTTATCAATTACATACAGCACATCAGTTTGGAATTCCAGCATCTCCTTAACAAGTCAAAAAGCTAAACCTTGAGAATGAATTCAGCATTTGGATTGGGAAACAGCATAGATTCAGACAGGAGTTCAGAAGAAAATGCAGTCAAGGTTCAGTCTTAGCAAAACCAGCTTATTTTGATTGTCAGGCTCTGTAAGCCTTTGCAACTTGGGCAAAGAAAACTCTGAGGGAATACATGAAACTAATTTTTTTTCTATTCTATGCTAGTAAGATCTTCACTGACTGTAGTCAGGCACTTCTGTGGTGATTATGAAAAAAAGCACACTGTCTTGGGGTTCCTGCCCTATGTGGAAAGTAAAGAGAATCAAGGGGTAACACAGCTGGGCTATTTAATGCATGGACTGACACTAGAGCAGGAAAAGGACATATGGCAGGGTAAAAGTGTTCGCATACCAAGCATTATTAGTCATCAACTGTAATTCTTGGTAGTACAACAGCAAACCTTCCAGGATAAAAGCTGCCAGTTTTGAACTGAACAAATGATAGATTCTCATTGACTGCTTTCCCCCTCCCTCCCCCCATTTTTATTGCAAAAAAAAGCCACATTTCTTAATATTTACATTTTTTTCCTAAACAAAAAGGAAGATTCTTGGCAAGCAAAAAGCGGAAACACAAATATTCCCAGCATTATTGTATAATAAGAAGAATAAAAGAAAAGAGACATTCCTGTGCCATTTGAAACATGAAACATTGCTCTACCCCACAGACTTCAGCACAGTCTTTATAAAGAACAAACACTGGTCATCAATCAATGATCTTTTGTTGTCATGTAGCAATGCGTTTCTGCTATCATGAGCACTAATATTTCCCAAGATTGCAGTTCCTTGTATTTTAAGCTCAACTTCATTCTCCAAGGTGCTACGCTGGGCACGTAAATATGGGCCCAGTTTAGCTTGCTGAAAAAAACAGCACTGCAATTGATAAGGTAGCTAAATACACTTAAACTAGACTTTGGCAGGGGGACTTACTGCGCATCAAAGCTATTTCAGTGGCCATGTAAAGTTACTTCTGCTACTCAAAAGCCAGTCTCCAGAATCCATATGTTGTGGCATACGCTCAATAAGCATGGACTCCAAAAAATGAGACACACTCTATTCCCGAGGAACAGAAAAGGAACAGAAGAAAGATGAATGACAGTCACTGAAAACAGTAATCCTGCCACTGGTGTTTCACATCACTTCCCACAGCCAGTTTTGCAGGAAATAAAGTGTGCTGCCAAAAGGGACACTTAGGTAGCCATCCAGTTTTCAGTAAAATTCAAACCCTGTTTATTCTAGCTGGGAGCATAAGGTGTGCTTGGGGAACACCATGCAATTGCTACATGGAGAACAAAAAATACAAGTAAATTTCTCCAGCTATATTCTTTCCGTATTAAGCTGTTTTTTAATTCTCACGTAGTTTCTTCACCTGGCAACGTATTACAAACAGTGTTCCCTCTTCTCCCAAAATAAGAGACCACGTGTGAAAACATTTCACAACAGCAGAAACATTATTTTAAGAAGTAATACAAAATACTACAAGTAGGTATCACTTCTAACTTTTATCAATACTTGTTACTAAAGCCCTAACAGCTACAGGATTTCAGACAAGTTCAAAAGTTCCTACGAAGGGATGAATGGGCTTTCTCAATCTCAACAGACAGATATGCAACACGTGAACAGACAGCACAGAGGTATCAAGATCATTCTGAGTCATGTGAGTGGCGTTTGAAAGTTAGTAGCAAAAAGGTAAAGGAGCTTTGCTTTTTAATTTTTTCTCAATATAAGCTCAAGATTTTGTCAGTGCTTTCGTCATCTTGAAACAAACTGATATGAAGGGCACTGTATCGGAGCACAGAAAGTCAATTATCCAAAAATCATTGATTTCCTCCCCAGCTCAGGAAGGACTAACTCAAGGGCAGAAATCAGTAGGATAAATCAGAATTCATGATGCTTTAAGCTCATCGACTAAATTAAAATCTTTCTTAAGTGAACCAGGAGGAGGAGGCATGTCTGTTTAAAGCAAAAACAAGACTGGAAGTAAGGCTGCCTCACCACCGTGTGCTGGCCACAAAAGATTCACACCAAATAGCTTGAAAATACAAGCTGATTGAACAAAGATTTCTGTGTCTTTGCCTATCGAGGGATGCAAACCGGCATCAAGTGATTTCAAGAAAAAAAATCTCTGTCACTTTTTAGTCACTGAGCCGCCTTAAAAATCAACAGTGACTATATCCTTCTAATTTTGTTCATGATAATAGCACCATGACGGATGTCAAAACTGAATTCCTGATATACTTTTCAGATATTTATTCTCTTTAGCATGCTCAGCCTGTCTCTAACGTTTCAGATAGACTCCACCCTGCAGTAATGTGCATGCCATTCAAGAATTCACTTTCATCTCCTGAATTTATGCTTGTTAGGGCAAATTAATGAAAGACTCTGTTCTTTAAGTACTGGCTAAACAAAGCCAAAGTCAGCACTAGAAAGCAAACCAATACAACACTTCATTAAATGTGCTTTTTATTCTTTTTGTTTCAAGTATGTCTTCTGCTATGTGAAATTTAGGGCTATACAGTCTCCTTTCAAATCTCACAGTAAAGAATGAGCTCAAGTCACAAGTTCATATCACTCTTTTGAAGTGGACTTTCCATGAGAAAAAGGTGCAGGGAAGAGACATCATCGCAAATCTCTTTAAGTACAGAGCTCGCACTCTCCAAAATATTGATTGAAAAAGCTGTTTTGTGCCTGCTCATTCATCTCAGATAATGAGCAAAGATTCCTCCCAAATTAATTGTAATTCTCTTCTAATCCCTCTATTCTTTTTTCTTTTTCCTTCAGTACAGTGACAGTGAGAACTTCTTTGAATACTGAATCCCATTTTATTACAGCAATTCTTAGAGAAACATAGTGAAATCACCTTTATCAGTGTCACGCTCAGACTTTTCTCCTCTCTGACTTAGATAGGTGAACAGCTAAGTAGAATGTATGCCAATCCCATTTTTCCACCTTTTCAAAATTCTCAAGCAAAGATATATTTACAAAAAATTATTAAATCCTAATTTCTGATCGACAGAAATTCAGTTTAAAGAATCTGCTTTTCACTTTATTTTCTTACTATACAGAAAAGTGAGTAAAATAGATTCAGAACAAAAATATTTGGGGGTATAAGGTTCATTTGACCTAAAAATATGAGGTCTGACATTAGTGACTAGTCACCTGTGTGGTGGCAGGGAGAGACAATCATATACTAGCTGAACATGAGGATGAGGGTGGTGGATTTACTAGTTTGACAGCCTACATTCCTTATTCACCAGTAACAATGTAAATGAGAAATGCAGTTGAACAATCACATTTTATATCCAAAAACATTGTTGGATAATTTTATTCCATTTTGTTGACAGTACTACAATTCAGTAACCATGGCACTATTATTAACCTTCAGAACGAATGCAGCATGTTCCTGTGACTGTATTATCGGTCAGCACCCCATTAGCAGGAGTTGTGTAGGGCCAGGATCCTTGGATAACGCTAACACTGAAGAAGATGGTGCAGAGGCAATTTGTAGACAGGGGGTTTAACACCTCCTTGTGTTAGACAGTTCCGAGCAAGGCTGCCAAGGTCTGCTCTGTGAGCAATAACCTTGAGCTTCGCATGGAAGCAGCTAAATTACTTCCAGACCCAAACCAGTTCTGTATGTATCACGAACACTTCTGCACAACACTCTTTCAGTAAGTGATGTGGGCTGAACCCAAACCATCCGTGCATAACTGGCGTAGAAGACTATGCATGTATGGCGTAGTTAGCCCATGATCAAATCCACCATGGGTAATTAACAGTTTCTGGGTACTTAGAAAGAAGTTAAAAGAACATTAGGCGTACAAAAATCAAGCACTTTAAATTT
>Ga0181612_180950_pt1 | contig 14475 bp, 7 predicted proteins | sample HoacroProtozoa21_FD_119630 | JGI IMG/M metagenome (GOLD analysis project Ga0181612, IMG submission 119630) | Hoatzin crop microbial communities from Cojedes, Venezuel. Combined Assembly of Gp0051906, Gp0051904, Gp0051908 | reverse complement strand
TTGTTGTTGTTGTTATTATTATTATTATTATTATTATTCCACTCTTATTATTCCATCGCCTCTGCATATATTTTGTGTCAACAAATGATCAGCGGCATGTATTGCCCATCTTGTTAAATCTGCTTGTCTCTCTGTTGCCTATGCCCTTTCACTTTCATCTCTTCTTGCTGCAGTGCAGAGCACTGAGTTTAAGGTGCCAGGTAGGATTAAAGGCATCCCAGGGAGAATTCGCCTTTGAAGTGGCAGAGAGTAAATGCTTCTTATCAGCTGTAAGTGCTCCCTGTGTCATTGGCTTTCATGGTTGTGGCATGTCATTTGTAAGGTTCTCTTATTTCTGTGTGCTGTAGTAGAAAGTAATGTCAGACTTTTAACAATGTAACAATGCACTGGCAGAGGCTGCTCTAGGTGGATGATGGTGCCTGATTAGTGGTAAATTAGTATTATATAAAACTCCTGTAACAGCAGAACACATACTTAAATAAGATCTTCAGATACATTATTCAGTTTTCTGGCTGATTATATTCTGTTGTTACAAATGTAGTGTCATGGCTGTGACTTTTTTCCCACCCTACGTGTTTCACCTGATTTAGGAAGGGCGAGTGGATTATTGAATAGCAAGTCCCAACTACTAACACTGTACTCTGATTCAGATCTTGGTCTCCTGGACATACTTGATGACAAACTTCATAAAATATATGATCGATAGATATTTGATGTGTAAAAATGTGAACTTATCACCCTTCTTTGAGAGGCTTATTTTGCTTATTTATATGTAGAGTACGAGGGAATTCTGAATAATGAAAACTTCAAATCTGAATTGCTTTGTTGGTTGCCCAAGTTTAACAATATATTATGTCCTTCATTACCATATGATAGAACGAAGAGTCTGTTGTTATACAGCACATATACCAGCAGATACCAAATTTTGTTACTGGTCTTTTACACATTTGACAATCTTGTTCAGGGACTACGTTCAAGCATTCCATATACAAACGTAATTTCCCAGGAGGATTTCTGACAAGAAACTCAAACACTTGAATGTTTACAGTAGATGAAGGTTTGAAGTGAGGCTGAATCATGCTTAAGTTCAAAATCAAAATTTTCTTTTTTGAATTACAGGGAATAAACAGGACACTCCAAACACTTCTGTTTAATAAATAAACTATTTATCCTCAGATCACTTCAGAGCCGAGGGTCAATTACTAAGCTGATATTCCCCAGCACTACTCCTTTCTGAAAACAAAGATATTGCATACATACAAATAAATTTAGTTAGGTGACTTCCTGTGAATTTTAATGATTATTGTCCAAAAGACTGCTTCTGCTCTCACTTATAGTGGTGTAAAAGAGAAAAAAGTCCCTCTTTAAATTGAGAAAACATCTGAAATTTTCTTCAGTGATGAAAGATGAACTCCTTCAACTTTTGAACATCAAAGATGAAATGTATTAAAAAAATCTGAAGCATAGGAAGTGCTAAGTAAAAATCCTGTGAAAACCAGCTGCTGTTACACTGTGCTACAGAAGACAATCAAGGTTTTCTAAAAACTTGTACAATTGACTAGAATGACAGAATCAGGAACTTTTTGTGTGATTCAAGGTATTTTAGCTCTTCTGTTTTGCTTACAATTCTAAGAAGGTGTTCTGACTTACTGTTATATTTTAAATTATTCTTTTCTACGTACTTCAAGTAATATGCAAATATAATGCCTGTTCTTCCTACCTTTTAGCCTCATCCGTCTAAAACTCCAGCCTTCATATAACTTTGAATTTCTCTGATATATCTCTCTATTTTTTTCCATTAGTGGCAGTTCTGGATGACTTAAGTTTTACAGGCGCTTAACTTTTCTAACTTGGCTGACGTAGCTTCTCAACAGTGACAAACTTGCTGTGCATCAGAAGATATATATATGTTTGGAAAATTTAGTACCAGCATACCAATAAAGCCTCTCCAGAGAAAGGCTTGCTGAACATCACACGGGAGAAACACATCAATCACTTTCTTAATGTAGTCACTTTACTGCTTCCTTCTTTCTCATCCTTTTATTTCTTTATTTAAGGAATCAGGCCAGAGGAGGTAATTATTTCTCTAAAGACTCAACTTTACATCACTCCTTTGCATTAATCTCTGTATATTTTATATGTATTTTAATTTTCAAAATAGAGTGGTTTTTCTCTGTAGGAACGGAGAGGTCATACTGAATTTTCAAGAAGGTGTTTTTTCAGAAAAAAACATCTATTTTTTTGTAAAAAGTATAGGAGCTAAAAATATTAATTTTTGTTTTTTTAAAAATATAATTAATAGCAACTACGTAACTTGCAACCATATTTTATGCCTGTGCATATTAAAGATATGCCTCAGCTCTAAGGTAAGTAGAGATGAGATTTAGAAGAATAAAGCTCTCAGTGTATATTTAAGGAAAGTTTTTACCAGAGCTCATCAAATGAGATCAGGACCTCAAGCATACAGTTTTGGTACTCCATTTTTTTTCAGTCAGCTTTAAAACCTGACCATATTAATGTACATGTTTAGTTTTAAATATATGACACATTCTTGTAAAAAGAGTGGCATGACTTTAAAATCATATACTTAATGTTAGAGAAAAAGTGCTTGCAGATTCAGACTATTCTCATCTGTACAGAACAGGACAGAACATAAGTCAGTGCTTGCTGGTAGCTGGAAATGGAAGACACCGGTAGTGAAAGAATTGTGTGTATGTGGCCATTGATATAAACATATCTCTTGCTCTGGACAGTCCAGGAAAATGCTGCTTCCTAGCTGTCACACAGAACTGTGAAAATATCCCTACCCGTTCTGGCAGCAATGGGTCAGAGAAATATATGCATTCCAGAACAAATTAGACAGGACTCATCAGGACTGCATCTGTGTATTAGCTATATTAGTACAAAATTATAGCAGCTTGAAAGCCCTGGGGTTTTTTTCCTTTCATTCTTCCACAAAGTGTTCTTCATGCCCTTTATATTCCTGATTTCGTCTGATCTTAGATGCCACTGGTAAACTAAGGACTTGCTGGACAAATAAAGCTATATCTGAAAGAAAGCACTTGACAGAGTGGGGTGGACTTCCAGAGCCTTCAAAATGACAGGATTTACACTCAGATCGCGAACACTGAAAGATGCCAGTACTCCACAGCAATTGCTATGTGGGTCCATAGATGTTTGTCTTATTAGCACCTATGAAAAATGAAGAAGACAGAGAGGTTAGGCAATATAACATCTGGAATGTTTCAAAATTTTTATCAATGTCACTACTATTGTAGGGATATTGTTTCAAATTTTTGTGGACATATTAGGTACTAGAAGTGTTGATTACTAAATAGGCAAGTAACAAACAATAGCAAATTGCTTACAAGAGCTCGGGCAAAATAGTGATGGTATGTTCAAACTGGTTCATGATGCAGATAAACAAATTCTGAAAAAGCTGCATTGTATAGAATGGAAAAAATAAAATTCAAACTCTAATGGAATATTGTCAAAGACATTGATATTGTCCATTCTCTATTTCTGCCTTGTTTTAAATGTGGGCCTTTCTCTATTTTTGTTTCATCAAACACAATTTGAGAGCCTACATAATACCTGATAGATTTGTTTCAACTTCTTCTCATTTCCTTGCTTTACAAAATACATTTGCTAGGCCTTATGTATGAATTTGTCATGTTTTTACATCCACTCTGTATGAACACAAAATTGAAAGGGAAATTTTAGTTCCAAATTTCTCTGTTTTAGAAACAAATGTGCTCCTTTAATGACTAAATTCCTTGATTAACCACATGAACTGAGATTTATTATGTTTAATTTTTTGAATACTACTGTCCTATGCACTGTTATGAATAGAACCTGAGTCTCTACTATACATTTAATTACATACACAAATTGTGTTAGATCCTCAGCTGAAGTCAATTTGGCACTTCAAATATGTGTGTGTATATCTATCTCTCGCTATATCACGTGAAGGTCTGATCCACTTAGTGCAGACTGGGTATATAGCGGTATTGTGTACATCTGGGAACACAGGTACAAATGACAACTTCTTGCAGGATATGAGCCAATAGATTACTGGCTCTGCAAGTCCTGAATTGCAAGTAGCATCCTGCTAGGTAATCCATCCTGCTAAGTCCTTTGAAAAGAACAATATAAAAACAATACGAAAGGTCCAGAGGCATGAGGCAAAAAAAATAATAGCAGAAGGATAGAAGTCCTCATTTGGACTTGCAATTAGATTTTTGCTTTTTAAACAAACCTTTAAAATTAGAAACTGGATCTGCAATTAAAGGTTTGGACTTGTCTCTGCAGCCGATGTGGTTCTGAGGTTGCAAAACTGAAAAATTAATTCAAATAGTTCCTGTTATGTCACGGTTTCTCTACATGTTTGCCCTAGCTAGACATTATCCGAGCTGTGGACATGTCACCTAATGGCAACATGTAGTAAAACTACAATACAAATGAAATTTATATGTTCAGCTAATAAATAAATTCTGTAAAAATTATTATTCTTGCAAGATTTAAATGCAGTGGGCTGAGGACGAATGTGGTGAGAAAAAGGAGCATCAGACTCTAGTTAGGGCTAGAATTTCTGTTTAACACATATATTAACCCAAATAGGATAACAATACTTTTACCTACTTAGAGAAGTTATATTATGAATCTGTTACCTTGCAGATGTTGGAATAAATAGTGTTTTAACTATCTAGCCAAGTACTACTATTATCTAGCTTTTTCTTTTTACAATATAGCAAGATTTTCTCTGATTGACAGTTCATGAATCATGATGAATGTTAGGAAACCCCCTTGAAATATTAATTTATTTCAGGCTTATATAGATACCAGGAAAAAATCATTAGTAATAAGTTCTACTCTATCAGTAGAGTTTTATAGATGTGCTTATTTATATTTAAGTCTTCCTTTTGTGTTGACTGTGTTTACAAAACTGAATTCAACAAGAGCAAATAAACCTTTTTTTCTGAAAAAGGCAAAAAAACATTAACTGATTCCATAAGATTAAATTTATTTTCGTCATTTATTTTCAATACACCCTTGACAGCCATAAGGAATTATATGTGTACTGTTGTAGTGTTAATTAATGGTAAGAGCAGTCAAAGAAATGTTAAAGAGGCAAGGAAAATTGAAATCATTGTTAAAAGAATTTGGACGTGCTTTTAGCACTAACAAGATACATTATCACTTCACTCATCACTCACTCAGTACTGTTACCCACTGCCCTGCTATTGGCCATTTCCATATCAATAAGATCACTGCGAGTTTTTCAATTGATTATTGGTTTTTTTACCAATATAGACTATGATGGCTGGTGTCTTAGTGAAGTGTAGAGCTTACTAAGGTGTTTTCTCTTTCTCCTGTTCTTCCTCTCTCATCTACATGTATTTACACATATATAGCATGAAGTATTCATCATATAAACATAGAAGCAGTCCACAGAAAGAGATCAGAACACAGGTCTCCTCTGCAGGTGTCCTGCTTTATTGGGTGGGAAGGAATTATATTCTTCATTGCTCCCTTTGACTGGACTAAATGAAAATACTGAATCCTTTTTTTAAAATTTTCAAAGCTATAGCAGGAGAATGAAAATGTGTGACTGCTTAAAAAACTTCAGTGTGGTGCCTTGTGGGGCAGCGGTGTAGGCTTTCACGCTAAGGAGGACATTTTACACAGGTCTTCTAGCCTTTCTGGACTAACATAGGGAAAAGTTGGAAATTCAGTCATGTCTCTTATCTCACTGTGGTCTCAAATAAAATCATTTGTGCTCTCTAAGGTTTCTATAGAGGTTACTCCTAATGTGGGATTGGTCCTGTCAAGATCTGAGGATCCCAATGAGACATATCCATGACCTTGGTGCTGAATTGCTTAGATCTGTTAAGATGGCAGAAGTCCTTAGTATTTAAGAAAGTAAAGAAGATTTACAGGCAATTTAGGAAACTCTATAGATGAAAACTGAGATACATAAAGAATTTAGGCACCCATCTCCTAAGTAAGTAAGAAAATGTCTGAGCATGAGTTTCGGGGGATTACAGTTACAGTCCTTGTAAAACTAGCTTGCAATTCTTATATACATTATGTAAGCTAATTTTATGAAAAGTTTCCATTTTGTGCATAAGATTTGTTTGCTGCCCTGAATTACATGTTCTGTATTTATATAACACTTTCTTAGCTTACTGTTTTTTGAAAAACAATTGCCACTTCATCTCTTTTCAGGACAAATCTAACCTATAAATACTCAGGATAACCTGTTCGCCTTATTGCAGTCGACGGATAAATTTCTATCGGTTTAGTTTGCTTTCAACTTCTCTCATCAGCTAACACTCTAACTATATCACCTTACTGTCTATAACATGACAGTCTGATCTAGGGTTCACTGAAGTCAATAGGCATCTCTCAAGTGACTTAAATAGGGTATAGATAAAACTCTTTGAGCTTAGAGTTCATATGAAAAATGACATATAAAAAGTAAGTTTGTTCTTCCATTTTATAGAACAGGAGCTTCACATGTCTCAGAAGTCATTGCCATGATACGCAAGAAATTCTGAATGCAAAGGGGTTTTCTCCTTTGTACATAAAACTATAACACTCAACTGTTGGGAAATGGAAATTAACTTTTGAAAATGAGGTAACAAAATATGCTGCTCTTGCATAATTGTGATTCTCATCACTTTATACAAGCACAGGCAATATTTACCAACGTGATGCCGAAGGATGCAAATATTTGCTCCACAAACAATAGGTGGGCCTTTAAAGATACTAGTTGAAGCTATGGAAGTTAGCTGATTAGGACCTGTGTGCCCATAAAAGTGCAGAGATTAGAAAAAAGGCTTGCAAATGTATTCATAATGAGAAAGGGGGAAGGGGTTGTGTTTGGGACATGATTAGCTGGTAATCAGTAAAGAACAAACTGATTATTAGCAGTTCAATTCTTGTCAGTCTTGGGGGATTCCACTCAGTTGCCTAATTAAACTGAGCTTGAAGTCTTCACATCTCCATTCAGTGGCAATTTCATTATAATATTCAGTTCTTTCCATGAGCTTTGCCTTCCTTCTCTTTAATCATATGTTTTGCATTTGTGTAACACCTTCCTTGATTAGTTTCTCTGCAGGATTAGCTTCTGATAACTGCATGGCTTATGAAAGCAAATGTCACTTACAAGACAATCCAGATCTTAGAATTTATTATAAACACTGGAATTAAAAAAATCAACTAACCTAAACATTTTTAATTAACATTTTCATCAGATGAAAACCATTAGCTCTTAAAAAGCTAATCATCTCTAGATGACAAAGTTGTCTTTGCTGTGATTTTTTTTTTTAAATGGCTGGAGTAGCCCCTATCCACAAATACTAACATGTTTGGTTGACTCTAAGAAGACAGCAACAAAGCTGAACCAAGGATCTCATCACTACAGCTCAGCTGAAGGACCATGTGGTGCAGCAGACGAGCCTCAGTCTAGCTGGACTATCTCTTTTCCAGCAGAGGGCCTATGACGCACATATACAAAATACCTCACCAAGAAAAATGGATAAGCTAGTTTGAATTTGGACTATTCTGAATATTTCCCCATTGCTAGAACTTTAGTGATATTTAAAAAACAACTTGGATTTTTTTCCCCTCAATTATTTTATTTTTTTGGTTTCATCTGTGCTTTCTTTTTCTTGACGGAATCTGGAAATAAAATGGCAAACTGTGCTAAGAAATTAAGATCTGCAGATGTATATTTAATCATGCCAGATGTATGAAATATTGGAAACTTTAAGAGAAGACTTGTATGCTATTTCTTATTTGAATATTATGAACCCTTTTATGCAAACCGAACATATACTGGTGTATTTTAATTTGTGTCAGTACAGTTACTGCTGGTTCTCATTTTTTATGAAATAGGTAATGATTTAGAAACAAAAATGAAAAGAAATAAATCCTAGATCTTCCTTCCCATGGAGGCATAGGCAGGGATTTAGGGGTATATGCTAGGCTGAAAGGGTGGGGGTTTTCCAACCAAGATGATTGTTGCTGTTGATTTCAGTGGCTTTTGCTATGACAGAAGTTGGGATGAGGGCCATAAGCTGCCACAGAGCCACTGCTATATGTACTGGCTATAAAATACATATCCTAAGTTCCACATTTCTTTAGAGAAAATGAAGAGGGAGAATCTGAGAGAGATTATTGTGCGAGTGTTTGCTTATAAATACATATTACTGTGCTCCAGTAGAAACATGTATCAGTTAGTCTAAAAGAGTGCATTGTGGGGAGGTGAACATCACAGACATTGTTGTAAAGTGCCATCTCTGAGAACTGTGAAAACACACTGTAAAGACTTTCTCAGAATGATTTGTGGTTTTCTCTGTTTTTTTTGTTTTGTTTTGTTTGGGGTTTTTTTTGTCCTGTTTTGGCATATTTTTCTTCATTATCACTCCAAAATGTGTAATTCATTCACACCAGAGAATTTCTAATGAAGCTTTTAAAATGTGGTAACAGTTAATTAAATCTCAAAGCATGTCTATACTTAGCTGTTGTTGTTACCGTCATTGTTTTAGCAAGGAAATCAAGACATATGCTAAAGATTGAATAGTGGCAAAGCAGAGATAAAAAGCCAGGAGTCCTGCCTGCCTTGACCCCATTTCATCTACTCTTTTTCTGCTCCATGTGTGTTTTCTAGCAGAAAAATAACAAAGTTGGCTTCAGAAAAAGATGCACTGGAGAATTAAAGCATTTCATAAGGTTTGAAAGGAAACTCATATATGACAGCACCTATTTCCAAAGAAGAATGAAGGGACCATTTCCATTGATATGGTGGTGGTTCCTGCTGTTTCTTTCTGCTTTTATAGCAATAGCAATGATGTACACAAATAATGTGGACAACCGCCACCAATTCGACTGATACAAGGATTGCATTGTCAGTCCATGCTAGCAATACCAGAAACTGGTACAAGTTTAGCTGACATGGTGTTAGGGCAAGACTGAGGTTTATTTCAGTGTAAACAAGCTTCTTTTAAAATTTCTTACTCACCACATCCTGCATCTTTGGCAGAATGAATAGATTCTCTATATGGACATGCTGCAGATTTTCTCAGATTTATTACTTTCTCCAAGGTACTAGTTAAATTATTCACAATTTGAATTTTTGCCATGTCCTTTAAACACCACAGGTCTGGATGCTAAATACTTGGCTATTAAATTCTCTAATCTTTTATCTGTCATTAAAAACAGTCAAAAGCATCTTATAGAAATAAAATCTTACGCAGTTGTGTACACTGAAAATCTGCAGATCTTTTTGCACAGTACATCATTCCGTGGGTAAATTGATTGAATGTCATCTAGCTCAAAGAAATGTTGAAGTAGATCCTCAGCTGGTGTAAATCAGTATTGCTCTTGCCTTTCTTTTCTGCAGATTTAACTGGAAATAAGGATGATTTGGAATGTTAATATTGCTGCTTCTAGGAGGTTTATCGATTTGTCCTACTTCAGTCTTTTTAAAAAATAGGAAACAAAAACTATTTGTCAGTAGAAGAAGACAGTGAGAAGAGAAGACCCTCAGCCTTCATTTGAACTCTCAGCCTGGATAACTTTAGTTACTGGTCATGCACTGAAAAAAAAAAGCAGCTATTGGTCTTGTAAGAAGAGTAATATTCAATCATCACAAAGGCCCCTGTGAAACCATTTAAACAACTTTATTGATTTTTCCCTGGTTGACAGTGTTTAATTCAAATAACTCCCAAGGAGTACAAGCATCCCTGCAGGCAAATTATCAAGTATTCTGGCCTCTGTCACTCTTTGATCACCACTGATACAATTGTGAGTGACAAAAATGAGCATTTCTGCCCCTCTAGTCTCCGTGTTGTCCTGTGTTAAGCTAACAAAGACAGTGCAAAGTGAAATCTGAAACTCTGACCTCAGCTTATGGTATTGAGAAGAAAATAAATGCCCCATGCACATACTTTCCTCACCAGTTGCTGCAAGGATGACAAATAATTTTTAAAGAGGCTGAGGCTGCCTTTATAAAATACATTCAGGAATTACCGACCAAGGCAATTCCTCATTAACATTTCGAAAGGACACATCTGTTCCCCTGTATATACACAAGCATTATTCAAAATAAGTACTGAGTAAGCAGTAGATCTGCTACAAAGAGTGTTAGTCTGCCTAGCAATTTATTGGAGCGAGTATAGCAAATAGAAAGTCCTGGGAATACACAAGGTTGCTCTATGCCTCTGTGGATATATTATGTATCTATTGTGTCAAGCTGATTGCAACTAGGGACTTTATTTTCCCCTTCATCCTGTAAAGATCAGTGCAGCGAGAATCTGTTTATTATTACAGAAAAATGTCCCAGGTATTTTCTTTCATCAGGCAGAAAGTGATGTTCTGTAGATACATCTTACATCCCTTAAAAGCCAAAAGTTTCTGTAGAGACAGATGACAGTGATAATTACATTGCCAGTCACCTGTACAAGAGTAGTTTGACTTACACAGATTCAAGGAGAGACTGGAGAAATGGAGGGAAGAGAATTACACTGGGGTTAATGAATACAAAGAAAGGCCACCTAGCTCAGAAAGTCCATGCACTGAAAAGAGTTGAGAGTATTAAAGGAGGCTCAGATATGGTTGTCTATTCTTCTGCTCATACAGAAGTATGAATTCTGGATGGACTGTGTGGACTGAGTTTCCTGAATCCCTTTTAGAGCAGTCTGAGAAACAACATTTACACTTTCAAGGTGTCTTTCCTTCATGTATAGTGCCCAATAGAATGATTTCATAACTTAAACAGTCAACTGATTACAATTCCACACTAATTTTTCAAATGCCTTTAAAACCAAAACCACCGTATAGCTATACATACATGCATATCTGAATAAGGAACATTTAAAAAGGAAGGAGAAAAAATTTACATTACAGTAGAAAATGGACTTGAAAGGAACATATTTGGTTGCCAAACATACCTTTGTAAAACGTCCCCAGCAGTACACTTAACACAAAATAGGAAATCTAAAGCGGAAAATCACAGAAACTTTTGAGCCTCAAATCTTGAAAAGATGAGGATGGATGAGGGAGGTGATGATTACGATAGCATAATGGTTGCTTATAAGAGCAAGGTGAACTTAATTTCTTCTTGTCTAAGAAAGGAAAAAAAAAAGTAGGTAATATGGTTTAAAGAGGGACTGCTGAAAGATTTAAAGTTATAAAAACTGCTTGTCAAACGGGAAAAAGGAAAAAATGGTAGCAACAGATTATAATCAGTTAGGATTCATAAAGTAAAAGGAATAAACAAATCAGCAAAAAGAGTAAATAAGCATCATGTCAGAAGGAACGAGAGAAGCATACACAAAGTACGATGAAGCTGAAGAAAACCAAACTTATTAAGACATTAGAGCAAGACAGATTTAACAGATATTTGAAAGTTGGTGAGAAGCTGAATTCCATTTCAAACTGTGTCTTCAGTAAAGGATTTTTTGGTGAAAATGTGTTTCAGCTCACGGTAAGTAACTAAGGCAACGTAAAATGTAGATATTGTTGAATAAAGTTTGAGGCAGTTGGAAAATATGAACACATATTAATGATGTTTATTTTGTGTGCATTCTGCATGTTCATCTGGCTTCAAAGACAGATAGCTTGGTAGTGCACTTTGCAATTCAATAGCTACTGTTATTGAAAACCCGTGGAAGGAAAATCATGGAGAATGGAACAAAAAGCAAAGTTAGACTACGCCAAAAATGGGAAAAAATTACTTTGGATTTATTTGTCATAACAAGCAAAATACTAGTAACAATTAGAAAAGTCCTCATCACATCTGTTGAAGACACTGGGGCTGCAAGCTAAGGCAGACAGTAAAAAACAAACCCTAAATGTGACAATGTGACAACAAGCCACTAGATTAAAGAAATTTTGAATTAAATGAAATCTGAATTTAGGTTTGAATGTGAGAGTCAACCAGACATAATTTACTTTACATTGAAAAAAAATGATACTCTAAACAAGCCAGAGTTCTGGGAAAAGGTCTTGTGAGGCAGTACATGTTGAAGTTACTTCCTGTCTCTAAGTTGTTACTCTAAGTTGTTAATTTCATTATTGTTTCCGCTCTGACATTTTTTATTCACAAAATTTACTGTGTAGTCTCATCAGTGTTTTGGGTTTTATTCTTTGGTACTTGTACATTTAAATAGCAAGATCATAGCACAATCTTGCTAATTCACACTGATAATGAGACCCACTGCTAATTAATGCATTTTTTGAATGAGCAAACATGTCAAGAGACACTATCAACTCCAAGAACTACTCCATTTATTGTAATTAGTTCTAATAATTTACAACGATTTTTCAAAATTTGCTAGTACATGTACTGTATCACTTGTATGAATGTAAAAATAATGACATCTATTGAGACTTCAATTTCTTTGATTTCATAGTGTATCTTCTGTGAATGATGGAAATGAACTGGTTTAAAAAATGTGACTTAAAATTTGAAAATCATCGAAATTCCACAATGTAACAAATGAAAAGCCTAAAATGCTTATAAGAAGCATATTGAACATACTTCAAAGAACTCAGAAACCTCAACTTTCACTTTCAGGTTCTCTTCAAGGCAGAGAAATGTAAAGGCTTTTTTTCTTAAAGTTATTTGAGCACTTCCATAGAAACAAGTGCAACAGGAAGCCTAGACTTAGCTTTCTGAACATATGTAGGTGAAGAATGGTAGCTAAGGTATGTTTTGTACTTCTTTTAAGCACAGTGTTAATTCTTAACCTCTATGAAATTCTCTATTTTTTCTGCAACTCCGTGTATAAACATTACAAAGATTTTAAATTTTTTCAGTGCATCTTACATAGCAACAGAAAGTTAACATAAAGATAACTAAAAAAGAAAGAGTAGGTCACAAAAAGATAAAGATAACAAACTCACCAACTTCTGAAAGATAAAAAGAAAATGAACACGCATAAGAAAAGTATTTGTTCTCAAAAGACGCTTTAGACATAAAATGTTAGTGATAACTTTGCATTGGAGGCTTTTAAGTGGGTTTATAAAAGAAAATAGTAGTTCACAGATCAGTATTCCACAGAATTAAGTATGCTTGAACTTCTTTTCCCATACAGGGACACTCCAAAGGCTATAGGCTGATAGACAGTTTTGCCTAAGCAAAAGGCAAATATGCTTCCTACATTAAGGACTTTTTCAGAAGAAATATGGAAGTTCAACACCAGAATCTGGAGAAGTCGAGCTCCAGATAAATAGTAGAAATAAGTTGAAAGTGTCTGTTCTGTTTTCTGCTGTTGTCACTGCTGCACTAATTTCTGTTATTTCATTATGGGAAGTATTTAGGCAGACAGCTCAAGAATCATCTGGTCACTTGCAAAGGAAGAGTATTTATATCTTCCCATCTCTCAGCTTTTATCTTTACCTCAAGGCTCTATTACTATAATGTGCTTTATTTGGAGTTACCCTTGAAAACAACTTACAGATTGCAACTCATGTTGAATTCAGCAGCATGACTGCTCAAGGACCTTTTTCGTGTAGGAATCATGCAAAATCAACTGTCTGCCTATTATTCAAGGTGTATGTTCAAGGTCTTGTTAGGAGTATTAGAGTCGTACATGATCACTTTCATTCTGACCTCAAGTTTAAAACAAGTGAGGGTTGGAATATTTAACTGCCCATCACAAGTATCTTTTCAGATAAACTCAACTTTCTTTTCAGTAGGAATAAGAAAACAAAAAGATTTAATTACCTCTAATATTCAGTGAACTGTAAAAAGCTTGACTGGTACTATGGCACACAAAAAGCCTTTGAAGGAGGTAAGAAAAGAATTTCTCCGTTCTAAGAAAGCCATGGGATTTTCTTAAAAAACCCTAAGCATATTTCTAGCATAACAGGGACAAAACAGTAAGAATTAGGAAAAATAGAGGGCTGTAGAGAGGCACAGATATAACTGTCATTACCTGCCATCTCAGAAAATGGGTTTGGCAGAGAAGAACACAGAAGTCACTGCAGATTGTTTGAGCCCATGTAGTATTCTAGCCATGCCCTCAATATTTAAGGAAGTAATCTGTCCTCTGTTCAGGTGTTGCTGTGCATCTTAGGCTTTCCAAGTCTATCTTCCTTGTTGGGGACTAAATTTTATTGTTGAATGGTCTTGATGATGTGGTCTTCTGGAAGTCTGCCTAACCTTAGGCTGCTCCTTCACCATATACCTAACGATATGTACCACCACCAGCCCACCACCACCCCCCAAAAAAAAAAATTTCCAAACAACCTGACAACTCACATATGTTTAATGTCATACACACATTGAATATTTTGGTCTGAAATAGCAGACCTATATGTCCTATGAGGAGCGGCTGAGGACTTTGGGCTCATCTAGACTGGAGAAAAAGAGCCTGGGGTTGACCTCATTGCGCTCCACAGCTTCCTGAGGAGGGGAAGTGGAGAGGGAGGTGCTGAGCTCTTCTCCCAGGCATCCAGTGA
>Ga0181612_172915_pt1 | contig 14475 bp, 10 predicted proteins | sample HoacroProtozoa21_FD_119630 | JGI IMG/M metagenome (GOLD analysis project Ga0181612, IMG submission 119630) | Hoatzin crop microbial communities from Cojedes, Venezuel. Combined Assembly of Gp0051906, Gp0051904, Gp0051908 | reverse complement strand
TGGAGACCGGTACCAGCTCCGAGATGGTGTCTTGACCCTCTTCAGAGCCCGAGGTCACCCTGCCTGGCTTGGCCATGCTGTGGGATGGCTGGTTTCCTCCCCAAGAAGGCCAATTTCTCACACTGGCTATGGAGAAACTTCAGGCGAGTGATTCCAGTAGAGCCACCTGCACTGGGAATGGCTACATCTGGAGAGGTAAACTCTGTTCAAACAGCTGCTGAGATTTTTATCCGAATTATACATAAATTCCTTCAAAAAATACCGTGGAGGAAAAGAAGCCCAGCTTTCCCATATGAATTTGTATCAAGAACATCCACATAGCTAATAAATTTGCTAAAAATCACTTCTATTGACTTTTTAACCAAACCCAGCTTCTTTGTGTACTGTATTCTGAAGATCAATCTGTTTTTTTTAAAAGAAAACAACCAACACACTTTCCATCATAAAATCCCACCACTGCGCTCCTGTTACTAATCAGAAGGAGAACATTTAGTTTGTGCAGAAAGGGATAATTCATTCATTCTTGAAAGTACATGAATAAATATAAGTTGTTCAGTGCTTAATTATCTAATCTCCTGAGGGTGATAAGTGATGGATTCATTATGTAAATAGGCATAAGTAGTCTATTTTAGAGAATAGTTTACATAAATGCATTTGTTTTTATTTTAAATTCCTGTTTCCCACAGATTGAAAGCAATATTGATATGATTAATTTTTGATAAAATACTCCCGTGTTGTGTCAACAGTGTCCTGCCTAGATTGTAACAGCCATGCATCTCCCCAGTCAATATATTAATTTGAAAAGTAAAATTGCTAATGGTCTAATAGGCTCTCCTAATTACTTCTGGTAGTCATGCCAGCTAAACATGGGACTCAAAAGATGTGTCTCTTTCCTACGAAGAGTCAAAAACGTACTATAGCATACTATATATATATATACACTATACACTACAGTATACATACTCTCCGAATAACTACGGGAGAGCAATATTAAAATCTTTTATGGAACGCACCGAAAAAAAAAATGTTTTTTGGGGACAGATGCGAGGTGTTACAGCTGCTCTGTGCTTCACACTCTCTACTTGAACCGATGGGAATCGACAGGAATAATTAGCATCAGTTGTGTCTCTGCCACAAAAGCAACAGTTGTCTCTTGTATAAGGTTTATTTCGGCATTTCTGGGAGTCTGAAAGTTTTTCCCAGTCCCTCAGAAATACCTTAGCTTTGAAATGGAGAACTCTTTAGCACGGGCAGGTTCTTTCAAAGCAATGAAACTTTAAAGAGCAGCCACTATCCATATTTAAACTACGGTATTTCAGAGATTCAGAGGACCAAAAAACATATGAACCCACTAAACTTCTTTTTGCAACTTCTGTAAGTTACAGCAGCTGAGCTGATTTATACCTGATTTAAAGCAGAAAAAGATAGCTTCTGGTGGAGGCTGTGGCATGCCAAGTTTCTCCCCGGAGTGAATTTTTATGGCTGCTCTATAAACCCCTAGGGTTTATCATGGAAATACTGTCAGACCATTAAGTCCAGCATGACTTGTGGGAACTGCTGTAATGTGTACGTAAATTACTTTGAAAATAGAGACAAGCCAGGCCACGGGGTATTTGGGGCTCAAGAAGCATTCACATGTAGTTTAAAACCACTGAGACATCAAAAAGGGCTGCACTGAACTGCTCCAATCTCTCACCCCCCACTCATCTCGCTCTGCGCTCTTGGCCAGCATTATGCAATGAATGAAAAATGCATGAACCAGGACAGAAGGAGCCTAGAAAAAAGGCCCACACTGCTTCTAAAACCCACATTAACGGGTTCTAAAAAACACCCCAAGCATTGAAAATCAGGTGTATCTATTTCTTTCCCATTCCCGCATTTACTGTGTTCATAAACAACCAAGTCCGCGATAGCACACCTTTCCCCTTGTAAATAAGCATTAGCAAGATTTTCCACAGAGCTTTCATTGCTCTTTCTATGGCTGACTGCAAATTTAGCGGTGGTGATTAGATGGCTTTCGCATCTTTTCCGACTGTAGCTACGCTCAGGATACTTCATAAACGCAAGGACTCTGCTTCCTTGCGCTCGCGTCGTCCCAAGCCAGAATCTGAGCTATTTTATCCCCCTCCTTTTCACTCCAGCCATTGCTCCTTTGGGCTTTGCCTCGTTAAAGTCAGAATTCGGTCTCTCTCCAAGGCTTTTGGTGATTTTCCTTCCAAAGAGCTCCTCGGGTCCCAGGCCAGCAGTATAAAATCAGAGCACATTTCATTTGTAAATTATAGTTACACCAGCAGGAAGAAAACCAACCCAATAAGCAGCGAGGGGCCATAGGGTACACCCAGATATTTATGCCGTGCCCCCCTGGCTGGATGCGGGAATTGAGTAGTATCGCTCCGAAACGCCGCGACGCAGGATTGTGGACACAAAGCCCCCGGCTACGCCGGGGCTCAGCTCCATGCACAGCCCCAGGATGCATCCATCCCTCCCCATCCCGACGGCCGGTCCTGCCTCGGAGGGCGAGGCTGCGCCCCGATGCACCGCGTGCTGCGGCGATGCGCAGCTCTGGAGCGGTGCGGAGCACCCTGCAAGGTTACAGCAAGGTTGCTCTGCAGCAACATTTATCCAGATAGCATCTTGTATTTTAAAAATACATTAGGTGATAAAAACCTCTGCGTCAGCACTCTTGTCCACGTCCTTCCCATATGCAAAACCGCCTAACTAAAGTTTAGGAGGAAGTCAGGAATGTGCAGAGGAACAACAGCGATTTGCAGAGAAACAGGTAATTAAATAATATTTCCTTCTGGAGGGGAGGGTGAAGGGAGACCAGAGAGCGAAGAACAGCGCCTAAAGAAAATCCCCCGGTTCGTGCTGTCAGCGCATTTATTGTCGTGAGCAAGCCTGGACGCGGCATCCCGAAGCCGGCGCACCTCGGCGGGTTCGGTCTCCGCGGGGAACGGCAGGATGGGCAACGAGAGGTTTGGAAGGGAGCAGCAGGGAAGGGGTAAGCACAGGCTTCTCCGGTGGAGTGGAAACCTCTGCAGAGCGCTCCGGAGACGGGGATGAGCGGTGGCATCGGCGGGAGGAGCAGATTTAAGTCCTCGCCCAGAAAGACCCCTGCTCTGCCTCGGTTTCCCCCACGGGAAAGACCTCTCTGGGCCATTCTAGGAATAACAGATTCGAAAAGACTTCTCAGCAACCACAGCAACAGGGGCCACACAAACACCCACAAGCGTGTCGTGTCTGCGGATTTCTCATTAAAAAACCCTTAGAGGTTCACAGATGAAATCCACACACAAACCTGAAATTTAATTACACGAAAATACTTTGAAGCAGAGATTTGCAGCTACTGCTGTGAGAAACTCGAATTCCAGCAATACAAGAATGATGAATGCTGCATCCTTGAAAGTAACAGGAAAAACAAATCACCCAGACTATCATATTAAAAGGCATATTGAAAAGCAAGATATGCTGGCAAAATCCAATGTGGCCAGTCATACTTTGCGTACCAGGAGACATTAGCTTCTTCAAACTTTTAAATCTGCAGAGCAAAATGATTTATAGAAGCTGTTCCTTTGTCATTCAGCCTTATAAGTCTTCTGTCACATAAAACCGCCCGGCATCAGAAGAACATTCAGGCTGCAAAGCGACAACCGCGGGGAAGGAGAGCGGAGACAGCCCGCGTCACTTGGGTCGCACGCGCGCTCTTCTCCATCCCACCAGCATACGCGGTTTTTGCACAGAACAGACAGCACTTACTTAGAGAGCAGCTATTCAATATTTTGTTTTTCTTATCTTATATCCTCAACCTTCTTTTCAACTATACAAATGTAGCTCTGAAGGCAGAAACCATTCATTTCTCCCCAGATTTTTCTGGAACACCCTTCACGGTCAAATCCACTTCAGAAACGCTTGTGAGCGCCGGTGCCATGTTTAAGTGAGTTGTGAGGCCTCAGAGAGGGATTATTTGGCAGAAAGTACTTCTTAGCCCCCCTTCCTCATTCCTGCTCAGCTCCAGCCTGCTCCCAGCTCCGACCTGGCCGAGACCTCCCGTCCCTGCCCAGCTCCAGTTGCCCACAGAGGGCTGGTCCCAGTCTCCCTTCCCCACTGTCACAGGCACAGCTCTGCCCGTCGCCTCCGGACTCGACATCTGCTCCCTTCACACCTCCTGGGTCCGGCCAAGGCTGACGGGGACAAACACGTGGCATGGCCCTGCTCCTGGCTCTGCAGGGACGGCCTCCGCCGTGTCCCACCCCAGGAATTCCTCTGCCACAACCTGAGGGGTATCGCCCCTGTGCAAACCGCACTGAAGTCTGCACTGAAAGCTTGGCCCAACTTGGGCTGCTTCCACCCCCGTGGCCCTCAGCCCACCTCTGCTCCCCCGCCACGCCAACCTGCTGCGACGCGGTTTGGGTCATCCATTCCAACTGACAGTATTTCAAATAACGGGCACATTTCCATTCCTTCTTTCTATGAAATAGTCTTCCCACCGCCATTTTTTACATTTTTTAATTGTTCCCTTCTCAATTTCCAACGTCTGTATCTCATTACCTCTTTGCATGTGACATTAAATGGCTCTGGAGCCACCACCTCCTCCCCGAACAGGTGACTCCAGACCACCGCACAGCCATTTCTCTTGCACTACCACAATACAAGCTTGGGGAGTACCAGTTTGGTAACGGCTGTTAAACACCGACTTTTTCGGCTGATTGCAGTAGGTACATGACTTGTTTACATTTAATGATCACAAATTAAAATCAGCTCAATAAACTGAACATTTGAGGAATGCACATGGCGCTATATATAATGAATTATTGCAGGTTAAGTCTATAACTTCAACAGAAACACAATCTTTAAACATCTATTTAATTTACAACAGCCCAGAAATCGAGTGGGCCAAATGAAAGCTTGTTTAATGCTAAATTATTTGCCAGCGTAGCCACCATATGCCAAGTGCCACAAATAACAATATTCATCACATCAAGAGTCTGGGGATAGTTTCTTTTAAAGATCTTTAGCACAGCGCTCATCACAAATATTATCAACCAGATGCTCTGTTTTTCCAAAAAACGATTCACTCTTTATGTGAAGAAGAAAACAGAAATTCTCTCAGGCTACAGGTCCACGTGCACATTGCTACGAGACGGCAATGAAGCAGGGGTTAAAGCGGTGTCCCTCCTCGTAGCCCGTTCCTCCCTGAGCAAGAGCCTTCCTCGCCTGCTCCAGCCAGACCTTCCTCCCCCTCTATTTCACGCAGCTATGCAGAGACACAGAAACAACGTCCAGAATATATTCATTCACTCACCAAAGGTCGGGTGCAAATTAGAACATCCTGAACAGCCACCACCTCGTGCAGAACGTCAGCACTGATGGCTCAATTGCTTTCGCTAATATCTTACCTAAATAATATCTCCGTGACAAGAAAACACACATTGAAGTGTAGGTACTGCTCATGATGGTAATGTCAAAGTTAAAAATTTCCACCGTAAAGCCTACAGCCAATACAAGCATTAATAAGATCAGTGGTTGGTTTGTACACGTCAGTACACATTACCCATTGTATAAATCACGGCTTTGATAATGAAATGATTTTCACAAACGTAACATGACATTCATTCACCAAGATATAACACATACCTGCAGGGCGTTCTGCGAAAAGCCTTCTGCAGTACTTTAATTGATGTATAGTCCTTTGTGGCTTATATCCGTTCCAAGCAATCTCAAATCCTACATTTTTAACTGGCTCAATGGTATTGTTATTAATTTGGGTAAACACTTAATGGTAATTTACAGAGCTATTATTTAGTTAGTCCCAACACTGCTGCAGTGCCAGACATGATGCCTGGCGAGGTTTGGTTTGGGTTTTACACGCAGCCAGTGAGACACAGCACATCAAAAGGGCCCAACCGCGATCAGGGATTCCTGGGGCAAAGCTTTGTTCAAACATATACCAAAAAAAACGTTACATGCGCTAGAGAGCTGCAACGAGAACACACGATAGTGCAGAAGACGGCATGGGAAACCAAGGCATGATTCGAGAAAATGACTTGTGTTGAGCAGAGCAAACCCTGTTTCCCTGCTCGTGAGCGGTTCTGCCAAGACCCCCCAAAATGTCAGGAATTATTGTGGGAAAGATTGTTTGTATCTTATCCTGGAATTCTGCTTTCAGATGTTTTCACTACGGTGACCGACTCAGCTACGAGTATTTGAGATTTGTCTGTCTCTGGCAAGATCCCAGGTGGATGAATGAGTGTTTCTGGCCCTGGTTAACCCTAGGTGGAAGGGATTTAATAAGCATTAGCTAAATTATGCTATTTGAACCAGCTGACATGAATGTTCTTTCATTTCTCTGACAGTCATGCTTCATCTTTTGCCAAACCTCTAACTTCTCTGTCTTTTCTACTATTTTCTCCTTTCCCTTTCCTAGGCTACGTCGAGCAAGACAGCAAAATGCCAACGTGTGGAACTGAGAAGATCGTCTCCGATCCTACAAAAAGGACATCCCACAAATGAAAATGCCTCCAGCTAGTGCCAAAAGCCGAGAGACACTGCTCCTTCAGTCCAGGCCAGATGAAGGAGAACTGTAATTTTCCATCCCCGTTGCACTATAGTAGAGGACGGCAGTGCTCAGCGCTGCCACAAGCAAGGCAAACCTCACCTCCAACCACGGGCAACAGGCACTTTCCAGGGAAACTCCTCCAGACCCTCTGCAAAGTGGTGGTCTGGTGGCTCACTGGATGGGCTCACAGCACAGCAAGGGCTGTGGGCAACGCTTGACAAACCTCGCCAAATAGCGTGAAGCAGAAATATAGGATCAGGTCCTGTAACTATTCACGTGCTCTTTGAAATCATGCTTGCTCATCTGTGTGTTGGCTGTCTCCCTGCAGCAAGCCACCGACTGCACCTGAAAACGAAGAGCATCCGTGGTATCTCAAGGTGTGCACCAAGGACGGAGTCCCACAGGCATTTCTCTTCTTTGCCCAAAGTTAAAACTATGATTGTGATTTTAAATCCCCCCTCTGAAGCTATGGCTATCTCATTATACTTCATGCACCGCAAATCATTAACTCTTGGTATAAATCAAGATCAATGCTTATACAGGAAACGTCAAGGATGAAGTACTGAAGTCAGGGACATACTGCGAAAAAAGGCTCTTAATGATTCAGAGTAATATATTTCAGATGTTTGAGCAAACAAAGCATTCATAAACCACTGCAGAACTGCTCCTTTCAGACTGAAGGGAGCCTTTATTCCCAAGTTACAGATAACAGTGATTGAAGGAAGGAGAAAAGCCAAGGACACTAAGCGAGGTAAAGCAGCGCTCCCCAATATTTTCAAGCAGGGAGGCACAGAAATACCTCACAATGATCTGTAAGACTGCCTACTGCAGCGTGGAAGCTTGCTTAAACTATCTTCTCCTAGCTTCTTCACTTTGCGGTACCTGAGAGTATTAACTGCTCATCAAAATTCATGCTCCATGTTCAATGGAAAAGCACGCTTATCTCCCGTAGGGTTACGCAGGTTGGAAGGTGAAAGTCAGGGGATCCCTCCTTCCTAGTCTTCCATTAACACATGGGACAAGGGGTCCGCACACCAGCCGTGTACGTCCTCGAATACCACCCCGAGGAGAAGCCTGGCTGTCACGCCGGCCAGAGCACGAGATAGTCTCTTGTGAACGCAGTCGTGGGAAGTCTTTAGGTCTGCAGTGGCCTCACTGCAGGACTGTGTGGACCATATCACTGAAGCTCACAGTTCGCTGCAACTTGCACTGGGAGCTGCAAACCTGCACTTGCTCGAGGCATGAAATGCAGTAAACGCCCAAGAACTCAAAAGGGTATTTCATGGCAGAAGAGGATGCGAGTAGTTTATGTTCGATGACTAATAAAGAGTGGGAGAAGCTGGCATTTGTCCAGGATGTCAAGGTTAACAACAACCCCTCTATTACAAAAAATGTTATGGGTGAATCTTAAATGACTACAGATGGTCAGGTGTTGATTTTGCATGTCCTCTGAAAGACAGTACTGTCAGCAAAACAGTGCCTTCTAACCAAATTTTGAAGTTCAATACTCTGTCAGCAGGAAGAGCGTTGGCTCTTTAACTGACTCATCAAAACCCTGTTCTTTTAGTTTCCTCTAGTGACTTTCCACTCGAGTACTGCTCTGTGGCTGGTTCTCCAGGACAAGAGTATCTGCACAATTCACAGTTGGGTTTTTTCCTCTCCCCAGTAATATTCCTTTATGGAAAGAATGTAAAAATCCTTGCTTTACAGATGGTGAGCTGAAGCAGAGACAGACGTTATTTAGCTGCAGTTACACAGCGTACCTGAACCAGAACCAGACACATGCCTTATTTCCCAAGGTTACTCTTCCAGCCTCTCCGAGATTACTTTATAATCCCATTATGGGTGGAATAGCTATGTACACACAGCTGCCTTCTGGGAGCGCTCGTCTTAAAATGTGAGCAAGGTTTGAGTTTTCAGTGGTCATCATGCCTTGGTTTGACCTTGGCTTCTGCAAGGGTTTGCAGAAGGGCAGAGTGGGGACAGTTACCACGGAACCTGAAAAAACAGCCTGAGATCACACTGGGGGATGGATTAAAATACACGACCACTGAACAAACAGCCTACCACCACAAGGAAAGTCATCAAAAGACTTTCTGCACCTTCATGCTGTTACATTACGCTGTCAGTCATCTCAGTCATTACTGCTGGCGTCTTTTGAGCCTTACTTGGTCTTTGCATGTGCTCTGGGGACCTGCACCAGCTACCTCTCCCAGAAGCAAAACAGGGTGTGCTACCCCGCTGCAATGGTGCCTACAGGACCAGGACAAGTCACCTCCTCAGCTGTGCTGGCACCTTGGTTGACTCTGTTCTGCTTCAGCTAGAAGCTCTTCTTCTTCCCCCATGTCAGACGGAGAAGATGGCCCCGTGTCCCGGGCAGGGCACTCCCGGTGCAGGTCAGGGCTGGGGTCCCGGCAGCACTGCTGCAGGGTGCTCTGCTCCTCCCAGGCTCCCTCCCAGCCTCGTCACCCTGACATTGCTGTCACGTTTATCATCAGGCGATGCATGCAAACAGAAAATACAATAGATGAACTCATTTATTTCCGCTTGTTATTGATGACCTTTCATGACTTTCACAACTCCGCCTCGCTCCACCACTCATGAGTTATGAGGTCATCTGTAACTCAGGGAAATAAATGAAGTTTCCCATCAGCCTATTGTATATCCCCATTTATTACCTTTTTATTACCAACCTTTAAAGTTTTATCCCCTAGTATCTTGTTTTACAGTGGCATAACATTCAGATGCAGGGATGTATATGAATCAGGCCAAAACGGTTCGGTTCAGCTGGGTTTCACTGGAGGAAGGGCTATGCTGACCCACAGATACAAGGGCCATTTTTTTTCCAAGCCATCAGACCATGTCCGAGCCTTACAACCAAATTATGCCAGTGCTCAGGCTCGTGTGTTTGCACTAAACAAGGCACAATGTTTTCTTCTGACTACTTCACTGACTCATCTGCGGAACAAGGTTTGCCATAGAAATGCCAAGAAATATCATACAAATCATTGGTGCAAAGGTTTAGAGAAGATGTTTGAGGGCTAGCTGCTAGAGGACAGGATGGCTGCACAGCCTTGCGTACAACAGGTTGAACAATGACCCTTTAAAAAGCTTCCACTGCAGCATCTCTCTGCAAGTGCAGTGCTTCTTAACAGAATCACTTTTGTCTCTGACCTGTCAGTAAAATGCCAGAAGAATTAAATCAGACGGTACAACAGGTAACACTTAAATTCTCTGGTTGTACTTATCACAGGAGCTCCTGTGCTCCAGATGCCTTCAGGACCGGTTTTGCAGGACACGGCAGCCTGCGCGTCCACCTCCACGGTGCATCTCATGGAGGTGCCGCAGCTCCCTCGGGGTCCTTGGCTCCAAATTTGAATATTTGAGGCTACATACTCCACGCTGGAGTTGCCACAAGTACGGTCCCTTCTTCACCCAACAGAACACCACAAAGCTCAGGAGGCTTCCCTAAGTCTAGCAGCAGAGTAAACCATGAGGAAGGCTAGACCTTCCTCCAGAAGTTTTGCACGGCACAAGAAACTGCAGCTGCAGAAATCAGCTGCTGATCAGTGTAGACAAATGTGAAATAATTAGCCCAGAGCAGAGAAACTATTGAGGGAGCAGCTGCTAACTGCTGCAGTCAGGTGCAACACTCAACAGGATGGGAGCATTAATTTATTAACTTATTTATTTTGAACAGAAACCTTTGAGACCACCATTTAGTCCACAGCAAGAAACTCAAAGCAAAGCTGTTAAGCCACGAGAAAACAAACAAAACACCGTGACTTCTTGTCTTGTCTTACTATACCTAGCTGGCTGTGGCAAGGAGCAAAGTGTCACTGCCCTGTGAAACCGATATTGCAGACCCAGAACCGGACCAAGACCAGAAAGGTTGAGGGTAGGGCAGAAAGAAAGTCTGCACTAATTCAGGAAGAAAACATTGGGATTACTTACTGAAACTTTCAAAATGCAAAAGGATTGGAGAACTGATAAATCTGATATATTGCCACAATTGCAAAGAGTAAGAGACTGCCATAATAAGGAAATATGGGCAGACTGGAGAATTCAGAGCAGCCTCATAAAATAAAACAAACAGACATTCAAAAATATTTTTTTCAGGCAATTAAATGAAGTTGCAAATATGGAGGGAGCACTGGCTTGTTTCCAAAGGGAAGGCTAGAAACTAAATCTAAAGGACAAGAAAATTGTTTCTGAATCAGGACCAAATTCTGGCCAAATGGCCCATGGGACCATTTCTACTGACTTTGTAGAAAGTCATTTTGCTCTAAAAATACAAATGTAAATGTCCTTCCCTGGACCCAAAGGAAGGTTCTCCCTATCTGGTGAGCGGGGAGCTCCCCCGCCCCAGTTCATGCTAGGGGGTTTATTCCCCACAGCTCACGAGAGGGGGAGGAGAAGGGACAGGGGACTTGTGCCAACCTGGAACCACGGCTGGGAGCTGATGCGAGAGAAAGAACAGCAGAGCCCTGGTTCCCTTCCTGAAAGGATGCTCAAACCTACGTAAATCTGTCCTGGAGAAGGAATACCACATGCTTAAATACCCACTGCTGTTGGGAACAGAAATGAGGAATATGCTCATCACACTGTGAGGAACATGCTCCATCTGCTCGTCACGTAACAGTTTCCCATTGCAGATCACACCGTTTTATTTGTAATGGGAAAAACCTAATTACTGAAGTATCCTTTCCTTCCATAACTCTGCCTTATTTTGTGAACCAGCACCTTCCCAAGTAACGTTTCCCTACAAGTCCTGGTAAGAAGGTGGGTCTGGAGGCGCTGAGCAGCAGAGTATGTAGCCTGCAGAAGCCTTTATTGTCAGTAGGGTAGAAGACTTTTACAACCCTTTACAGGTGAATGGGGAAAACTCAATAATGTTCACTATCATTATTGAGTATAGTTATTAGCTTTGAACGTTTTCTAAAATAAGCCTGTCATTAAGACGAACGTCTTGTTAATGGTAGGAATTTCCCAACTGAAGCATTAAAAAACCTGCAGTGCCGGCATCGTTAGCTGCCTTGGAAAGCTTCTCTGCTCTCCCTAGCTCCAAGTCAAAACGGCCAGTGCCACCTTCTGCTCCGCTCCTCTGCGCCGCCTCCACCCCAGAGCGTTGCCCACAGTGACTCCTGCTCTCTGCAAAGCCTCTCACAGCCCTGCCATGTGCTGATCCTTCCCATCTGCACTGCAGGCAAAGAAGACATCTGCACTAACTTGACGTGGAGAAGAAGAACAGTAGAAGAAAGGCCACCACGTCCTGACCCGCAGCACATTCAGCTGCTTGATGTACAGGATGAAAGTGATATGACCCCGACAACTGCAGCTCTATGTAAGGAAAAGCCAACAGGGAAAAACTGGGCTAACCAACACATTTTTCTCTCGAAAATATGGCCAAATTATCTGCCCGATCTTGTCCCAGCCCTGCTCCCATCCTCTGAGATAGCTGTCCCTCAGGCCCTCCCCTGTCACCCCTCTTCTCTAGCCCTGCTCCAGCAGCTCCCCATTCCACCCATAACGGTACCCTCAAAACTCTCTACCCCCACACCCCAGCTCATTCTGCCTTCAGATGCTATTATTTATAACAGATCAGAATGGCACCATCCAAACCAACTGAGCAGGTGACTCCTGATACACCTGGTTTACAAGTTAGGACTCTGAACCTGGAGACCCCCTCCGTACTTAACAGAGAAAGTCAGAGGTACCTGGCTCTGAGCAGTGAAGGTAGTGAAAGCCCAAAGTAACCGAGGTATTAATCCAAGCCCCTCAGTTCGATGTCCTGGACTAGGTGGGATGAAGAGCGGGTGCCTTGAGACATAATTGCATCACCTTTCTGTAAATAAAAGTCATGTTTTCCACTACAAAATGCAATAAAAGAAAATAAATATTTTATTAGCTTGAGGGAACTTGACATTTTTTTCCTACCCCTGCTAGAGCGCAGGCAGCTTTAAGCCAGCTTCGTGCTCCCTGTTTCAGTACCGCAGAAATTCATGTTTTCAGTATTTGTCTGTGCTACCCACAGAGCCGGGTTCACACCCAAGGGTTACCAGCACGCATTGCGGGAAGGGTTGGTGCTGGGGATAGACTACACTGATTTATTTAAATATTTAACACCTTATCTTCACAAGTCCCGATTCTCATCTTCCAAAGTCCGATTTTTAACCCTACCGTGATATTCAAAATTTTCACCACGACAGGTGTCACCGAGACTCCGCCTCGCTAACAGCATCCGGAGCCAGCAAGAATCACCTTGCGCTTGAAATGACCTTGGCAAAGTGACTTCTACTGAAACAACCGAGCTTCCCAGGTTCTTCTCAAAATCATAGAAATACATCTTCCGTAATGTAATTTAAGAACTAGCTACCAGGCTGAGGGCAGTTTTGATTTTATTGATATTAGTTTAGTGAACACTGTATACTGTAAAACTGATAGAGTGGGAAAATGACTTCACTCCATATCAAATTTGATGGAGCTGGTAGCTGACTGCAAGCGTAAGTATGGGAACTATCACCTAAGGAGGTACTCAGTATTTCATTGTGGATTTTTTAATGTTTCATATTCAGAATAACCTAAAACAGTGGCCCAGAAAACAATAAAATATGCTTGTGTAATACTGCCATTTATGTGCAGTTACACTTCATTATCCCGGTAATCTAACATGGTGGCTCAAAAAGGAGAACACGAACATTTTCTGAGTGATTTAGCAGGATGCTTTAATGATGTATTGAAAATGAACATTGACCCTATGTAATAGGTGCTAAACTGCCACTCTTAAAGCACTCCATCCGTTTCACTCAGACTGACTAGCCTTCTTCAATCATCGCTGTGTCATTTTTACGATGCAGATCCATCTATTGAGACTATGGGACTGTGAAATGTCATAAAAAAAAGGCAATAAGAAAAAAAATAAAATTAAGTTGCAGGTGGCAAGTATTAGCATTTCAAAAATGTTCTGTTGCATTACACTCTTATTCCATCTCTGTCAAGGGGCAACAAGATTCGATTCTCGCCTTAAAGAGACTGCGCTGTTGAATGCATTAACTCGGGGTGCGAGGAACTCCTGTGCCAGCTGAAGGGCACTGCACAATAAAGGTAAAATACATCTAGGACTAAATTTGATAGGACACAAGGGTCAGTCTCCCCCTCAGCTGACAAAGCCACGATTGCTTCTTCTCCTCCCCGTTGCGTTCCGTAGCTGCCAGGCTTTCCACAAATGAAAGCGTCGAAACTTTGTGCCCACCAGAAAAGCTGACATACAAGGCAGGGCGGCAAGGGAGTTCACTCTAACCCTAACAGCTCAGGCTCTCTAGCTGGCAGGGTTCATCCAAGCATTTATGCAATGCAGACTGAGGACATTTTGCTACGGAAAACCGCACAGAAGTGGTCCCCTTCCGTGTATTTCTAACTCCTGGGCTTTAAGCTGAAGTGAGACTACAAACCGAGTTAAATCCCCTGGAATCACCACCAGGCAGAGGAACATCCCGTGCAGGATGTCAAGGGTTTTTAGCACTGTTTAACAGCATACGTGAGGCTCTGAGTGGAGCTGTAATTAAAAAGGGTAATTATTCATAATGACTTCCCAGAGAGGAGCAGGCTGGCACTTCAGCGGTGGGATGCCAACAGCCGTCCCCGTTTGCAGTGACTGAAGGATTCGTTCTGGCCCTCACTGAAACCTGCCACCACCAGTGGATTCTTAGAGACTAAAGACTCCAACAGGTAGTGAAATAACTCAGAAAATCGGACTATTTCCATCTAGCAGTACCTAGAAAATTCCATGTACTGTCATACGGGAGCACTTCAAGAACTGGAGCACCTATTTATTATACACTGGGAAGGAGGAGATAGGGGATGTCCGCAGCCAGCCGAAGCTGCCTGGGCTTGCAGAAGAACAGACATTCCCACATAGC
>Ga0181612_148637_pt1 | contig 14475 bp, 11 predicted proteins | sample HoacroProtozoa21_FD_119630 | JGI IMG/M metagenome (GOLD analysis project Ga0181612, IMG submission 119630) | Hoatzin crop microbial communities from Cojedes, Venezuel. Combined Assembly of Gp0051906, Gp0051904, Gp0051908 | reverse complement strand
GCAGCACATCTGAGAAGAGATATTTCCTAAAGTAAAAAAGATAACTGTGATCAAACCCCGTTTTTCCTACAGAAATCTACCCTGCAGAGCTATGTATTTTGTCATACCTGCCACTTTTTGAAACCATCACTCCAAAAGATGTGATGTTTACCTCTGGAGTTTCTAGCAGGTCCATACAACACCACACCGCCTGCTCTCTTCACTAAGACTGGGGAGCATCGGGCAGAACGCAGCCACGTTCCACTTCTCCAGCGCACACAGAGAGGTTACAAACACAGGAGTCCGAGTCTTCCCTCCTTCCCCATCACCTCTCCTGCCCTCTCTCCCCTGCAAGATAAAGAGCCTTCTCCCATGTCTTTTTCAAAGCTAAAGCATGCAAATCACCCTCATTTCGGTTCCACATTTTATTCTGCATTGTCATTATGTCTGATTAAGCGTTCTTGAAGCTCCATGTGTTAGAATCAGGCCCTTTCATAACACTGAAGAAGTGAGTTTGAGACGAAAAAAGAGGTATTAAATGTGTGAATGTTCATAAATGAGAACTGACATTTTCAGGTACCCTACATTTTCAGGAGAGGCTTAATGAATACCCAAAGTGATGACAAGTATTTGCTGAGTGTCTGATTGACAAAAATAGACAAAAATAAAATACCATGCCGGCTGGTACAGCAATTGGAACAAGAATCTCATTTCAGATTAATCTGTGCTTCAGTATACTTATCATTCAAGGGCTAGCTTTAAACTCTTTAATTCACTTGTATAATTATGATGTATAACTCTGTTATATTGCTGGATATGAAACAACTATTTACAACAGTTCTGTAATTTTTAACACAAAAAGATATATTTTCTCTTAATAATATGTAAAAATTCAGTACTGCTTGCTTGTGCTGTCAGAAATAAGGCGGCTACGAGCCAAGTCCCCTTTCTGGAATGTGTCACTAACGGAATAAAACTCCCACCTCGCAGGGGCAGGGCAAAAGGAACAGGGGAAGCAGCTCTAACCTAGCAGCTGCAAATGCACATGATAAATTCAAGCCACTACATGGGACTTTGCGTGATCTCTGACTAGGCTCTGACTCCTCTTTCCCAGTGGTACAGGATTCAGAGCTCTGTTTCCAGCTCTCTAAAATGTCAGAGAAGGAGCAGGCTCCAGCTTCTGGGGCAGGCACTGGGGTTTGGCAGCAGCAAAGCAGCAGTTTCAAGTCTTTTGGCAGGCAGGTTGCTAATGCAGCCATGTTCTAGCTGTTTCATGTTTGGGGACATCTGCTCCAGCACAGCCATTACTTTGTTTTCTTGTTCATATTTCCTATACAGTAGCATATACAGAGAGAAGGTCATATTCTCTGCTAACATTTTTCACGGAAGTGATTTGCAGACAGAATTCATAAAAGAAGTTTATTTTTCACGAGGGCAGCATTTCAGATAAATGTGATATTAAAGCAAACATACTGTGCACTCAAAATCCGACAACATGATGCATACAATTCATGGCCTTTTTAGACTTGTCCAAAAATGAATCTGGAAGAAGAGATGCCGTAGCTACGGCTAGGAAGGCACTAACTGTTGGCACAGACATCCAAAGGTGCTGCTGAATCTTCAGACATGGCAGCAAAACTGATTTGAAATGGACAACTGCGTTTCACCGTCAGCATGGAGCACAGCATTGGATCACTGGGCTGTACATAGTCCTCTGAAGGATTACTGTTACTCACACAATACCAATTACTTATGCAACACCAACACTGCTCAGAAATGCAACATTTGGTCAAAACTCTAATAAGAAAATTGCACCTATACCATTAACGGGAAACTATTGTAGCTACTTATGAGACTTCACAGCTAGGAAAGAAAAAAAACAAAAGACAATGGGAAAGATGACTTTTACTTGTAAAGCTGCTGTAGACAAACAAACAAACACTGGAAAAAATAATAATCCCATTTTCAACGCTAAAACAGAGACTACAAAATCCATTTTGGAAGTTTCCTTCTTAGCTACCTGTGTGTGATGTAGAAACTTTGGACTATAGTGTTGCTTGCAGTGCTGCAGCCTTCCCTGTAGGACGGTCCAGCTTCTGCCTCCACTGAACTCAGTGGCAGTTTCCTCTGATTTCAGTGGCACAGGAACAAGTTTTAATCTAGAGCTCAAATTCATAGTACAGACAAAACTTTTCCAGCCCTCACCACCACTTCACCAAGAGAGGTTTCCCATATCTAGTACTCCTCACACAGTTCAGGCCTCCATGAGACATCAGAGAGAATTCAAACTGAAAGGTCAGAAATACTTACTTCCACTAGGGATCAAGTCCCTATCCGGAATGAAGAGCTTATATCCGTAGTGCTTTTCTAGAACATCCGGCAGAATTTCAAGTGCAAACTGCTCCTCTTCATTATTATCACAATCTAACGCATCAGGATCCACTTTGGTGTATGAAAGATACGCATCGTATTCCTTGTTGTCTGTAAGAAAACAAATTCATATTTAGCCTGTTGTTTTGAAGAGCGCTGGAAAGAATACAGAAGGTACTAGGAAATCGTATTATTCCTTGAAATGATCAAGCACTTCCCTACGAAGCTGGGACTTCTCACAGGAACATACAATCTGGCTTCCACAGAGGAATTTTTCAGATCCAGGCAAAGGGTATCAGTTTTCTTCTGCATGTTAAGCCAGTTAGTAATTCTGCTTCATGTGGTCAGTGTATACATCTCACATCAGAACAGATCATGAGCAAAATTTTAATACAAATACTAAAGCTGGAACTTCTTATTTTAATCCTTTACACACTGCTAATGGAATCTTTCTTTCAACTCCTACGCCTCAAGAGTGCTATGATTATGTGCAAGTTTTGAGCTTGGAAAAGTTTTTGAGCCTGGACAGTTTAGAAAGTTTTGAGCAAGGAAAACTTCCTTACACAAGTAATTGTGAGAAAATATATGACAACTCAGATGAATACTGATTATGGAGAAAATGATGACAAACAGTCCAAAGCATTTTTTGAGAAAATCTTGTAGATTTTAAAACCAGTATCATAATTTTAGAGCTCACTTGATCCAAGACATTTTAAATGCACATGGGTCTCACAGTATGAGGGAGAGTAATAACTCCAAGAGCAAACGGGGCACAGGGTGAGACTTGCCCCTCCATTCTGCCTGCAGCCCAGGGGTGGAGGCCAAGCCTCATCCAAAGGTGGAGGCACGCAGCAGGTGACAGAGGGGACCCAGGCAACGCCACATGAGGATTGCGGGGCTGCAACACAGTGGTTTGGCTGGAAAGGGCAACACACCTCCTCCTCCTCCTCCTCCCACACAGCACTGGGGCTTGTCTCCAGCTCTCTGCATCCCAAACACGGAGCCAAGAGCTGGCGACTGAGCCAAGAACAGAAGTGGCACCACCATCGGGCTTGGGACCTCTGCTGGGATCAGACTGCCTTACTGACACTTCTCTTTGCTATTCCTCTGCAGTAATGGAAAACAGTATATTGAAAAAGTCAACCTTCAGCCATACCACCTCCAGGGAAGAGCACAGCTGCCATTATTTACAGAAAATGAAAAATCAAATAGTTAATGTTGTGAGGACAAAGCTGCATGAATGGAGGATTTCTGAGTACCAATTATCTGTAAAGAATAGCACCCATGAAAGCTAATTAAAGCAGTTAAAAATCATCAATATATTTTGATAAAAAGAAAAAAAAATTTCTAATCATAATACAATACATTCCTTGATGACCTTGAAAAGATGGTTACTTTCTTATAATTCTTGACACAAAGCCAGACCCACGAGGGTCAGAGCTACAGACAAAGCACGTGAGTAATTATACGTTTGTAAAAGGCAATTTGCCTAGTGTCACCAAAGCTGTATGGGAGGATCTCCACCTGGCTTGCTGATATTTCTCTGAAATCAACAGCCTACAAAATAGTAGTTACTGATGGAAAGATGACAGAAGAACAAACAGCAAACAAACAACAGCCAGTCGGCTTCGGAGGCCTGTCCAAAACCTGCTACCCTATCCGTAATGAAGTCTGCCAAAACCTTTTAAGAGAAGCCAGCCACCAAGCGATCCAGGAGGCAAACGTCCCTGCAAACATCTGAGAGCTCTGCAAAGGCAGCAAAGCAAACCCAGAGCGCTGACACGCCTCGTTATAAAGTAGCGTGAAAACCATGCACGGACTGGGTGCAAGCAGTCCCTGAGCTCCCTGCCCCTTCCAGCTGCGTGCAGGTGACAACCGCCCTCTCCATCACCTCTGCTCACAATACTAGGAAGCAAGAGGTAGACAGAACCAGTTCCCCAGGCCTCCTCTGAGTCCATACGCTTGTGGTACATCTGTACAGTCTTGACTCCCCCTTCACAAGCTTCACATATACAGGACACAGCAGAAGGACCCATCCATGCTCACCCACTGCTTGCTCTGTGTGCTCTGGATGTGGCACTCTTTGGAGTTGTTTTCTAAACGGCTTCTGTAATCCTCTGCATCATTTTCTCTAAAAACAATGTCTGGCACAACACAGAAAGTGAATGCATCCAACGTTGCTTTTTTAGAATGTTTTTAGAAATAGGAATAAAGCAAATCTGTTGAGTTCCAATATTTATTATTTCTATATTAAAGAAATACATGTATAAATGGAAAATGACCCTGCAATTGCATCTATACAGCTGATTGCTCGTGGGAGCTCTGTATATTTTCACTATAGCCTGCCTAAGTAGAAAGAAACATCCCTGTATATGCTTTGACTTTGGTAACATTCTGCCTCTATCTTTCATTCTGCAGGATCAGAATGAGACACAAAGCTGCAATAGTTCTAAAATCATGCAGTGGAAAAATGAAAGGTTGTTTTCAGAATTAACATGCACACAAAATCCCTTATGTACTTGTGCGGCTTCCTCTAAACAACTAGAAAATAATATTGTTTCATAAATTAAAAAGTCATTGAACCAAGGAAGTTACATGAATAAACATGCAGCAACTCCACACTGAAAACTCGAGACAAATGAATCAAAGCAATCTGGAGGAAGTTACCACTTCGGTCACTTTTTGTTGGTGCAAACCAGGGATGCTATGTTGGTCTAATCCCAAGGCGTTAGAGGTAAATCACTTCCAAACCCACATAATCTCACCCTTCACCTTCTCCTAGGTATCAGTAGAAATACTGTGCAGTATTGTACAGTATGAAAAAAGCATCATTTTAGGCTTTCCCACTCACACACAGAGATCAAGAAAGAGGAAGTTTCCGACCTCCACTCCTTCTATTTATCATTCCACGCTCTAAAATCCCCTGGGTGTCACTCCACCCATTCTCCAGAACTCCCACGGATTTCATTGTAGTGAAACATTTTCACACCGTATCTACCCAGTGTTAAACAGAAACATTTATTATTTTGTAATGCTAACTGCAGAAAGTAACATGTCTGTGCAACTGCACATTGTTGTGACACAATAGGGGAAATAGTTCCCTGCTCTGTTTTCAAATACACTCTTCTTTCTCAATACACCATTCCAGACTGCCTACGTGACTCCCAAGTGTCGCAGCGGCCTATGAAAAGTACCTGTACTTGAATACTGTACTTCAGAACTTCTGCAGATACTAGTTCTATGCATATTAATAACATACTAATTATGCTATAATAAAAGTGCTAGAATATAATAATAGGCTTTAAAGCACTTGGATTTAGTTTACCAGGGCTTACTTACTCCAGCTTCATAGGAGCAGCAACGCTCTACGTTCAGGAGAATTAAAGCTTCAATTTAAAAATGCGTGTTTAGCTTTAGGCACCAAACAGAATATATGCTAGTGAGAGGCAAGCGGGGGCAAGAACACAGAAAACCAGCCTCGTTTATTCTAAACATACTCTCCAGACAAACTGTACATTTCCACTAAGTTGTTTACAGTCTCCCAGTTAAGTGGGGTAACTAGTTAGCCTCAGTAACAGTTGCCTCTCACTAGTTACTGGAGTTAGCTGGCAGCCTGAAGACAATTCAATGGAAATGTTTAATGAAAAATACCTGGTGAAAAGGGCTGCCCACATTCAGTATGGATCTCAGGAGAAGTGATCCTGGGCATATGTGGCACTGGGACACAGGAACGTGCAGAGTTCTCCTGAGGAATCGGTTCACAAATGACATTCAAGCCTCTATAACAGACTCCTGAACAGTTCTTCCGACTCCCATTTGCTTATGGCATGGCCCAGTGACATTTCAGTGAAAAGACTGATTTCAGGGGGCTTTGGGAGGAACTCTTAGGGCTTTACACTGTTGGGTGCTTAGAATTTTGAACTTAAACTGGCAGCAGGTGTCTTCTGGGATTCATTTCAATCTAGAAGTCTCATTGCTTTGGGTCTCTGAAATACTTCCATTGCATATATTGAGTTTCCTGAGCAACTGCTTACCATCAGCTGCTTCGTCTCCTCCAAAGTTCTGTCTGTAGAACAGCATTAACTCTATGTTGTAGCACTTATAGATGGTCACGAGCAAAATAAGCAGAAGAAGGATGGCTCCCAGTCCTCCAGCAAGCTCTATCTTGTAGATCAAATCTAAAATTAGCAAGGAAAGACAAAAAGGTTGTGATCTTTCCGAGCTTTATTTGCTCTAATCCACTGTACAATTCCACATAAAACTGTGCAGCTTCCAATTATAACCACTGTAACATTAAGGATGTCTAATTTTTTGTTCATTGCCTATTACTTAACTTTACCCATTTACTACATCTACTGCCCATATGAAACCACCATCCAGAATGCATTTGAGGCTATTATCATAATTCTTATACAAGGGAATTACGTAGTGATTTTACACAGAGGATTAATCAACTTTTAATGAGCTTGTGGAGTTTGAAACTTCTGTATTGGCAGAGTGCATCAAATGCTGTATGCAGCATGTGAGAATAGATATACTAGACATATTGTACCCCATTTGGGAGGCTTTAGTGTCCCCCCCAATTATTAAACTTTGATTTTATATTTGTGAAGCCAGTGGATGAGCTGCTATGAGCTGCCAAGCCAAGACTTCAGCTGAATCACTGGAGAATGAATTGAGCATCCAGAAGGCCCAAGATAACACGAGAAGCCAGGAGCACACATCAGGCTCTTAATAGCCACTTTGTGTGAGTTGTGACGCCTACTAACAGAGTTTTCACATTTGTTTACTACACATTATACTTCAATGGGAACTAGTGCTAGTTAAAATTTCCTACTGGGATGCTTTTGTTAGGAAACATCACAAGCAGTCTGCCTCAAACAACTTCACAAATTCATCCAAATAAAATTATCCATCTTTTACAGCTGGGGAAAGAGAGGCATAAAAAAGCGAAGCAATGTGTTCAAGGTCATTCAGCAAACCAATGCCAGAATAGGATAAAAAACCCTCGAATACCAGTCCAGTGCTCTACCTGATGCGAGGCACTAACTTCAACAGTATTGCTCTTTAGCCTGAAATGTCCTCTGAATACAACATTGCTCATAACATTACTCGGCATACTACTTAGCCATAAAAGACAAACGATGACAATAGCTACCTCTAACAGCCTGTATCAGTTCAGACAAGACATCATGAAGATATTTGCTGCTGTGATAAATACGATGTGAAAACGTAAAAACTGTAATACAGGCAAGACAAAGTTTTTGTGGTCTTTATGCTTCTAAAACTTAGGTCGAAAGATATTACTGGTACGTCATTTGTGTCATTTTCAAGATAAAAGTCCACTTAGTTGTGTGCCTTTTGGGGTTATTCATGCCTCACCATGCCTTGCATTTCAATAATTAACATCAGATGTCAAGCTATTCCCAGTTTACAGTATCTCTGATGTCTGGTAAGAAGTCATGGACTAATAGATGGATAAAGTCTATTGTAATAGCTATTTAATCTCTCTGAGAACACAGGGAATTCATGGGACTTCTATTACACTGCATGATAAAGTTAGCAAGTGCTTTGAGGATAAACCTGGTCAAATGGAGAACAGAGTTGGTTGACATCACTTTTCAGGGAAAAAAAGTTTTTGTTGTTGTTGTACTGAATCTTTTTTGCTAGGAAAGTGAGATGATGGCAAAGCTTCCAGCTTGGAAGGAGAGAAAATGCTGAATCTTGATCACCTGCAGCCCACACAGGAGCACAGACGTGTCCACTTGTTGGGGGAATGGCAGGGTATCGAGCAAAACCAAAAAATTCAGCTCAAAGGGCAGAACCGATTTGCTTTCACATGTTCTGTATTTGTCCCACTGCCCCATAAACTCTCCTAGAGTCCAGACATAAGGACGCAGAAAGCCAAGGCTTTTGGGCTCCTTATTTCCATTCCAAGGTGGAGGCAATGGAGAACTCCAGCTCTTAGTCCCTGCCTCCGATTAATGCCTTACTCCTCAAAGCGGTCCTCACTGCAGTCAACAGGGAAGGCAGCACACCCAGCATTAGGAAAGGAGTTGAATCTGGGCTTTGTGCTATAATAGTGACTGAAAATTAGTAAATAATAAAATTCTGATATTTTCTAATATAAAATAATATAGAAGAACTGAGCCACAGCGTATCATAGAGGATTATGGTCTTCAGAATACTAAAAGTCTAATAAATACCCAACAAATGAGAAACAAATATATTTTAGGTTAGTGATCATTTAGTACTATATCAGTATCAAAAAACCTCAGAAATTAGTTTCTTGCATGTCTTGAATAAAGGCAGCCTCCCTGAAATAAATGGTGAGCAAACATCATTATAATTATTACTTTTATCTAAATTCACTGCTTCTTTCCACTAGAAGCAAGGCTTGATTTTATCCTGCAGTTACTGACAAGTTACTCATGTTCCAGGACAGTTGTATTATAGACTCTGTAGACTTCAATCACTAAAATACTGGACTGTTTTCATATTCGCTTGAAGGGAATCCTGAACTACTTCCACAGCCAAGGGACAAGTGGGTGTACATTGTGTTTCCATGTAATCTGGAAAGTTTCCCAAACATGCTAGGACAGCATGGAGAAAAAAAGAAAAGCAAACCCAGGATTGTCCAGAACTTATTTTTGAACTACTTGAAAGCAAATTCTCTGGATGAGAGATCTGTGCTTCCTCTTCACCTTTCCCAAGCGTCTCAGCATCTGGAAAGCTGCAGCACATCACAGCAGGAATCCACGCTCCCTTCTCTGACGTGCACAAAAGATGCTGGTGAACAGCTTCTTACCAGCACTGCCCTAAATCTTGTCACAGGAGTATACCCTGCATCATGAATACTCTACGGTCAAATCCAAGCTGGAGAAAGCCAGAAGAAGAAGTAATTATACCAAGTTGCTGAAATGAAAAGGTTTGGTCAAGTATTTGTAAGAACTTAACAAATAAATAATAAACAGCAAAATGGGACAGGCAGTCAAAGGACACAGTGAAAATACTGTGGTTATTTTAAATGACACTTTAATAGCTTGAAAATCAACTACTGAGCATGCCTGAGGGGAATATAAGCCTTCTACAGTCACAGTGCAGAGAGAAATGAAATAGTAGCTGTGAAGTGATCCTTTCCACCCTCAAATTCTGTATTCAGCAGTGCTCCTTCCATAATTTCAGCAGAGCTCTGAAATGTCTGCATTTTCTTGTTATAAATAAACCTAGCTTGTTACTCTAATATATGCAACACAGCTGAACATTTAACAGTCAACATAGATATACTTACTATCAGTTGTATATTTATTGGGTTCAGCGGATGGAAAGGCAGAACGCTTTTTGCACTAAAGAGGCTAATCCTTCATCATGACGACCAGCTGCCTTCATTAAAGTCATGACATCCTGTCAGTTTAGATGTCGAATATACAACTGTGGGCCCTTGTTTCTCAGAGTGGTTTTCACCTTCCAGATTGCGTTTTCTCATCATTTAACGTAAAATACAACCTGTGTTATCCCTTCTTTCTGGGAGGACATAAAACTCTCACACATAGAGGAAACTAAGTAGGACTTAATTCAACTGATTTTGACAGGACTGCATACTGTACTTTCACACATGTAAGCTGGGGGTCCATGAAAGAATAGCAAAACAAGAGGACACTGACCCAAAAGTTTCCTCTCCCTAGTAGCCCTTTTTTGTCCCAATAGCACCCCTCCCTCACCTTTCATTTTATACAGATTGTAGCCATGAAACACAGCACTTAGCATCCAGCATGCCTTTAGGTGAACTGATGACTCTGGATGTTTTCCAGAACTGCGGTGCCCCATCTAGAGAGGCCTTGGCTGGTCTCCCTGTTCTTCCACTTGGCTCTTAGTTCACTGGTCCCATCGTGACATCTACCCTACGGTCAGAGGGCAATCTGCAGCACGCTCAGGTACTAACAGTATATCTGAATCTTCTCCAAATGCTGACACTCTTGTGGGATTTTGCTGCAACTGTGATGATGGAGGGTGCTGGATTTTTTAACTGACACTAACACTGCAGTCCACAACCCGCTGAGAAGCACGTCCCTTGCCTCAGTGGTCTGAAAGCACATGAAGGACTGGAACAGTACTTGCAGGTGTGCCTTGTGAAAGCAGTTGTTCTTCTCTTTTGGTAAATTAATTTACAGCCAAGAATAACGGCAGATATCTGGACTATGCAGTAACTCTTTAGTCAATCTCCTGTGCTGATGGCTCTGTGGTTTCACATTACCTCTTCATCTTGAGTGTATAACCTTTGCTTTCCCAACAGTTACTGTCTCACAGCTTTTGTACTACCTAACACACTGTATCTTAGAGAGATCACCATCAAATTTAATGTCACCCTACTTATGAATAGGAGAGGTGACTGAATAAACAGCTTAAGAACTGTAATGAGACACTGTTACACTCCTCACAATAATGACTTCTACAAACAGCAAAGCATAGTAGCACCTTTTAAGTTGGAACATACAAACCCACACGGTTTCCTTTCTGCTACAGATAACTTGTCAATAGGGGTATTCCCAATTCCAAGTACAGTACCAAGAAAAGCAATCATGATGTGGTAGTTCTCCACTGATTTGTAGCTCCCATTGCAATGTTTTCATTCCCAGTGCAGTTAGAAATCAAAATGCATGGCAACTGTTTAAAGCTTTCGATTTAAACAGCAAAGCCAGGAAGCGGAGAAACACCACGACATCTGACCTCAGTGCTGAGGTACCTGTCCTAAGAAATGCACATTTTAACTCCATCACACAATTACCTCTGGTCTAGTCAGTCAACTTGGGGTCAAATTCGTGGGTTGTTTAGACCAAAATACTTCCACTGCTGATATGGGTGCTTTATGGGTGACTGTATTCCAAGCAAGTGCATCACCCGCACAGCTGATTCACTACAGACTAAAGAACAATTCATAATTTTTTTTCACAAATGGTAAACTGAAGCTGTAACACAAACATACTTCAGCTCCAGGTAGGCACACAGGAGTCCAGCCTGGCTCAGAGAGGTCAACAGAACCTTTGCCACTGGCTGACCTGTTGCTGCTGAGGCAGGCGAGAGTACAGGTAATTCAGTAAAGACAATTATAGAATCATTAAGATTAGAAGAGAGCTCTAAGATCATCAAGTTCAACCGTCAACCCATCACTGCCATGCCTACTAAATTACTAAAATTACCTTTCTTGCGCAGAAGAACACTGGCATGTTTCCGTCCGTTTCTGTTTTCCACATGACACGTATAGTTAGCCAGGTCTGCCTCCTCAACAGCATCAAAGATCAATGTCAATTCAACTTCTTTTTCTCCAAGATGTTCTCTGAGGAGTCTGAAAGGAAGGAGACAGTCTTCACTTAACTGAATTACTACAGGTGGAAGGTTCCCAGAAGAACCACGATTTCTCAGCACAAGATACACAGTGTTCCCGGCATCCTTCACTCCTGAGAAGGACTTAGAAGTAGACTCCAGTTGCCTGAAAGAGACTTCACGGAGGCATCTTCCACGACAACCAAAAGCCTTCTTCTCCTGCCATGTCTGTAGCGAGGAGCTAATCAAGTGCAGGAAGAGCGGCGACGAGTGCAACGGTTGTATGCAGCTTGTTCACAAATGCTAAAAACAATGTCTCCTTTAAAAGAAGCAATAAATACTCACTTTCCAGAGAAGTAAATATGTGCTACTAAGCCACTGCTGAGCAAATTATAAGGCAATATTTTAAGGGCTGGGTATTGTGATGCTTTTTAAGGCAGTCTGGAAAACCAATGAAAGGAGCCGTGCTACTCTGTGGAATTTTTCTCTATTTTCAGGGGCTAGATCCTGACTTTACAAGGGAACAGTGTCAAGACCAAGAGCTCTCTGCTCCTTTGAGAGGACAGAGGAGACATGCAAAATCCCCACAAAGGGAACAAAGTTCTAGCAGACTTTCAGGCCAGAGGTACAGTCCTTTCATGTCCTTCTTCTAATGTGAACCTTAAAAAGAATGCAAAGTACATGCAAGTGTTTTCTGATGCTGACACTAAGTTTAAAAATACAATGCCCTACCAAAATACAGTCCCTCTCAAATGGCTTCTGATCAGTTGCTCAGGAAAACGCTCCTGGTCCTTTGAACAAGGAAATGTAATGTCAATTAAAATCTACCCGATTCATTTGACCCTGTTAGCGCGCAGCTGCATCACGTGTGAGAGGGTGAACGTAAAATGTGTGACGCCCTCGCAGCTGCCTGCGAACTCACCATCACATGCAGTACTTCAGTGAGTCTCTTCTCCAAAAAGATAGTGTACGGCACTAAGAGGTAAAGGTATAAACAGGATCCAGGTTCACCAAAAAGTCCGGAGACTGGCGGGAGGTGATTTGGCACAAAGTAATTCACCAGAGTGCTGTTTGCACTGGATGGAAACTGCTTCTGGAGAGCTTAAAATTTTTCAGTAACAACATCAAACCCCCAATCTCTCTGTTATAAACCAAAGCTGTTTTAGGGTTTCCAATGCGCACACGCATTTTTCATATGTATATAGTTTCATATAACAAACATGGATCTCCAAATTTGAAAACAAATCAGAAATGAAATACGAGGGCACTGCACTAGACAATCAAAAACGGAAGCCTGACTGCTATAAACCACATATTTACGGTAAAATTTCCCCGCACCTAGCCTTTAAAGGCTTGGGTGGTCTGACAGAACTCAGCAGATGTACCAGAGCATCCACAACAATTCAGCCTCGTTCACTACAGCGGTGTAACTTCCAAAAAAGCAAGTGGAAAAACTTTAGTTTAAGAAGGCATGTGTGTTGCATTTGGAAATTCTGATCGCATCTTTTTCGCAAATTCACCCTTATTTATTGTGTATTTTTGCATTTTTTTTTATTCTGTCCCTGAGTCCAAGTGCTGAATATAATGCAAGAAAGGCTGAATTTGTATCATTCCTGGCCAGAAAAGAAACCTCCCAGGAGAGCCTGACCTGTTTGCAGACTCAAATGACCCTAATTTATTGGGGATCAGATAAATAAATTCTAATTTACCTATTAACCTATATTCCATATGTACATATAGCAAAACCTTTTAAACTCAGGAAAGTCTTTCTTCTCTGTTGGTAAACAATATGCTTCACAAATTTTGGCCTAGAAATCATGCTGCAAGGAACAAATAAAATCATTAGCAGAGAAGATATCTGGGACACTAATCTGGAGCACACTGTGAATGTTCAGATTGTCTTGTGTTTACTACAATCAGCATATTTGATGCAGAAAAACATGAAGACAGATTACAATTAAGAGAAAATAAACTATTGTTCTGAATCTATTTCAAATAAAATAATCAACCCTTAACCTAAATTTACATAGTACATGATCAGCTAAAAAGGAGCTTTCATAAAAAAGAATACACATTTGGACTGAATTTTTTTTTTTCACTTATTTTCATGTTAATTGCAATTTTTCGGAAGAGAACACTCTAGAATGGGATCTAACATGAAAATGCTGATGGACCCTTAAATATTATGCTGGTAGCAAAGTGTAGAAAGCTCTTAGTGGTGTTAAATCTTTCACTCCTGCTTTTTTTTCCCCCATCATTTTTTTTTTTTTTAACCAGCACTCGACCGTGAACAATACATTATTGCCACAGAAATACACAGTTGGTCGCTTACATTTTTTTAATATGCGTGCAGCTTTTAATTGATTGCATTTTGTAGTTGGTTCAGAGAACACTGAGAACAATATTTTTGAGTTAGGAATACAGTATGAACAAGTAAGACCTCACAGCTGCAACAGTATTTGCTTGCGTTGCCAGCAACACTGCCAACACAAGCCAGCTCCCACAAGTTGAGAAAATACTGGCTCTTCTTTCTGGTTTGATGAACAAACTGTAAGAGTAATTGCATCATTTAATACATAGGTAAATCTACGGTGCTTGACAACTCACAACAAACAGGATGGAGGGAGAGAAAGAAGAGGTGTGTGAGGTAAAAATACCCAGTGCTTTCTTATTGTTCAAGCTAGCTTTCTTTTTGTTCAAGGTGAAGCATTTTATCTGAAACAAAACATTTTGTCTAGTCATTATTTTTCAGTTAAGAAAATAAGAATTAAAAACAAAATTATCATTTCAGAATACAAATGTTTT
>Ga0181612_183703_pt1 | contig 14476 bp, 9 predicted proteins | sample HoacroProtozoa21_FD_119630 | JGI IMG/M metagenome (GOLD analysis project Ga0181612, IMG submission 119630) | Hoatzin crop microbial communities from Cojedes, Venezuel. Combined Assembly of Gp0051906, Gp0051904, Gp0051908 | reverse complement strand
CCCCGCGCGGAGACCCCTCCCATGCCGGCTGAGGCTCACCCTACGGGCAAGCCGCTCCGCGACCGGTGCCAGCTGGGGCGGATGCAGCCAAAGCTGCCGCGCTCGGTCCCTCTCCCGTGGGTGCACCCGGGTCCCCAGCCTGCGGCAGGCACCGCAGAGATGTCTGCCCATGCATGGGCATCGTGGCTGGCCCTCGCCGTGCCACGGGCGGCACTGATCCCCGCGCTGACCGGCTTTCAGCTCTGCACCCACCCCAGCACCACCACCGGGTGCATTTCTGAGAGAAGTCTGGCTTCCCTGCCAGCCCAGACGGGAGGGAGAGATCTGGAGAGGACGAGAGATCTGGGGAGGATGGTGCACGCCGGCGATGCAGTGTGGAAGGACGCTGTGCCTCCGGAGCCTGGCTTCCCCGGGCAGAGGCTGGGGAGGTTGCTGGACAAGCAAAAACCTGGCATTTTGGGATAGCCCAAGAGCAGCTGATTTCCCTTGGTGACAGAGCAATAGGACTTCAGTGGGTCCGTCTGCTCTGCAGTCACTTTCTGCTCGCAGAAGCAGGTGGCTGGTGGTCTGTGCTCCATTGCCCTGCCGCCCCGGCACCCGCAGCGAGGCGAGAGCTGCCTCCACTTCTCATCTCCATGCATCAGCTCAGCAGCACCACGAGCAGCCTCTCTTTACAGAGACCAAAGCCAAATCACAAAATGAGAAATACTTGGTCTGAAAACTGAAAAAAAATATTCTTCTACTAAACACAATCAATTGCCAAACTGCCAACCATCGCCTTGGCTGGCACCAGCTGCAAAGCTGCCTGCACCCAACGCCAGCACTGCAAAGTGGCATTTGTGTCCATGGGACCGCTCAGTGCCACAGCGCAGCACATTTCAGAAATCCTGCACTTAAGGGATGGAGAAGTTTTTCTTTTCTAAAGCAACGATGGACTCCCAACTTACATAAATGAGCAGACGAACACTTGCTAAAAGTTTGCACTTGTTAATCTGAGTGTTAGTAGTTTTGTCTGATTAATAATTAAAACAAGCCATTCATCTTTAATTATTTTAGAGTAATGTTCTGTTTAATGTTCTCCATCAAATCAATATTATTAAAGCAAGAGAAGAGACTAAGTGCTTTTCAGGAGAAAGGACATCAAAGGGTGACATTTGTGTGTTTAAGAGGAAGTTGTTTTCAGTATCTTATTTTTATTCTTGCTTTTGGCAAAATAAATAAAAAGTCAGGCCAAAACCCAGTCACTTTTGACTCCACTTAAGCTGAGGAATTGGTTTCAAGTTAAGTCCTGCTGACCTTGCCTGAAAATTATTCATTTAAGATAATGGGAGATTTGTCAGCAACAAAGCAGCGAAGTCGCAACTCCCTGCATCCTTTCACTTGCTCCAAGCACTGAGAAGCAGCAGTTTTATTTTTAAACAAGCTGGGCCATAGGAACATCCTTCTGGACTCCTGCATGCAACCACTCTAGATCCTGGGCCAAATTTGAGCTGCAAAGGCCCAACCTCTTGCACTGCTTTTTAAAAGCAATTTCCCTTTGCCAACAGAGCTGAAATCAACCTGATTAATTTTTTTTTTTCTCCTCACAAAACAGAACAATCTACTCACAAAAAGAAATGAACAGTTCAGGTTTCAAGGACTTTTGAACTAGGACTCTGGGATACAACAGAAACGAGAACAGGGGCTGCAGAGCTCCACCAGCCCTTCTGAAGAGACGAGCTGAGCCTGTGCCTTGTTACATGTCACCACAGGTTATAAACGAGAGACAAACACGACTTCTGTCTCACCAGATCGTTTGTTACACAGTCACAAAAAAATAGAAAATAAAAAAAAAATTTAAAAACCCAGTCCTCCCATCAGGGCATAAAACAGAAGTTATGAAAACCAAAAATGAACATTAGTTTAGTTATAAATATGCTTTTTAGGTGTGTTAAATTAATGGCCAAATCACCAACGTTTTTTTCACCAAAAATGAGCTGCAGTTCTTTCGGAAAACAAGAAACTTTCTCTTTACAAAGGCTAGATTCTCCTCTAAAACTGTCGCCTAAAACGACACTATATTTCTGTAAGGTATTTCTAATCTACACTCTCTTCTAAGGAAGGAGGAAAAGGAGATTATGTAGACAGCACAAATTAACTCCTTAAGTATCAATGCATCTCCATTTTCAGCCTGAAGGAGTACATATCTTAAGGAGCTATGAAAAAAGAAAACAAAATAAATATAACTCAACAGTCCTAGCAATTTATAATGCATATACAATTGTTCACCTGCGTCCTTTTGATTCTCTATATGAAAGAGAGAAAGCAACAAGGAGAGAAAAGAGAGAAACAAGAACAGATATGCAGGATTAATGAGCAAGTGGACCGCACAGCCCCCCAGTTATGCGTGATATATGACATTTGAAAAGAAGAAAAGTCGCCCCGTCTCGCCCCCCACCCCCCCGAAGCATGGGGTTACCAAAAGAAGCTCCTTTCACAGAGGTGAAAGAAAACGCTGCACAAATAGAAAACCAGAGAGGGCGAGCTCTGAGGACACAGGGGGGATCTCCAAGCGGCAGCGGGGATGGGGGGTCCCCGCCAGAGCTCCGTGCCGGGGAGTCAGTGAAAAAATCGAGGAAGAGAGCGAGTGAAGTGCATCCTTCCGCTCGAGAGCTAACAGACAGGAGACATGTAAGATCTGATGCACAGAGAAAGGACAGCCTTACACGATCTTGTACACAGGACTGGGTAAAGATCTTATACGCAGGCAAAGGGATGGCTTTTTCCAAGTGTCCTTTATCTGACCTCTAGCTCACTGCTCCCCGACGTAGCTGCTACCTTTTCATTGTGTACCAGTGACAAGCACTTTACAAATTGGGGTTACACAGAAGCAAAGTAAAAATGCATTCAGGTCACGGACATAAAGAAGAACTGAAAAAACTTACAGACGATCTGAGTTTATCACAAACAGATGGGTTAATTGCCTAACCTGGTTCAGGCTGATAAAAAGTGACTGGACTTCTCACACTGGGTTTCACAGACAGAAGCAACAGACAAGCCAATGCTAAAAGACTTGAAGCAAGGAGAGTGAGTTGGTTTGGATCTGGACTTTCTTGAGGTTATGAAAACAGAGAGAGTGAGGACAGCATGGAGAGGAGGGTGGTAGGTACTCACGAATGGTTAAATCCATCACTTGAGAGGCCAAGCAGAAGACAGGATGCTCATACATTTCTCTCTTTTTCCCTATAAAAGAGGATTTGGGCATGCAAGAGGCTTAGGTCAGAGGTAAAGAGGTTATAGGCTATAGGTCAGAGGAAAACTTTATATTAGGTTAAAAGGAAAGTAGCCGTAGAGTATTTTGGGATACACACAGGATAAAAAGGAAGGAAAAAAAAAAGAAAAAAAAGGCGGGTTAAAACTGGAGATCTACTGGATTAACCATTCAGCATGCCCATGAGTCACAGGAGAGCTGTGACCATGACTCTGGAGGTTTGCTCTGAACTGTTGCAAGAATATAATGATCAAAAGGTCATGAATAGAGGGAAATAGAATTCCATTGGTTTAAGGCTCCAAGATACTAAGGATTTCAGCCTTCAGTATCTAAGGCTTCCACAGGTATTTCTTCATAAGCATAGCCTCCAGCACTGCTGCCACTGAGTTGGTTTTGCATCTCGGACAAAACTCTTCTGAACGCACCGCTATTCAAACGTCAGCTTTTAAAAAGCAAGATTTCAAAGCCGTGTACAGCACGCAGGAACGCATCCGACTGAGGTAAATTTGTTATTTGCTCTTCTAAGGAAGTCTTTGAACATGTATTGGACTATGCTCATGAGAGAAAACCTGATGCATGCAGCTGGCGGATGTTGGGTTGTTCAAATTAACAATCCCAGCATGCTTGGAAATTGGTGTTACAACCACTTTTGTAGAGATAGTATCAAAAAGTGGCTGTAGCCAATCACGGATAAAGGAGGAGAAAAGCAGAAGAGAGCAGGTAGTGTGGAATGAACTATTTCTCTGAAAAGGTAGCTGGAAAAAAATAAAAGGTTTGTTGCTTCAAAGTATTCCCAGACCTAAAAGTCACAGTGCAAAAAAGAGGGCAGATAATTAACACAACCAAGAAGAATTGAGGCACAAAAGGAAAAGTACACACTAACTGTTCTACTTTGGAAATGAATGCATTTTTACTTACAGATCATAAAGTTTGTTTTTGCATAGATTTATCTGAAAGAAGAGAGCAAATCTTACCAACGAGTTAGTGATATTTATACAGAGAACCTAAGGGAGCCAGCCCTGGGTAGAAGCATCCATCAACAGAAAAGCTGCTTTTGATTCTCAGTCCTTCTCCATCCTCGTCAAGTATATTTAAACATTGCATTTTACAGAATACACCAATTAAAATATCCTGTGAAGTTGAGTACTTCGATAAATTGCCTGATAATACAGTGCTTATGAAACCTTCGTTCCTTCTCTATTTTTGTCACTCATTACCAAGTCAAGAGTTGATAAACATCCTTTTAGTGCCCAATTCTTAAGTGTTTCTCACTGGATGCATAACAATGAATTCATTACCACTGGTACACAATTTGCATCGTTAGACAGAAAAAAAATGGAAAAAGAGAGGACATGTCATGTACAGAACCTGGACAATTTGTCATATAATAACGCAATTTTTCATGTAAACAAGAACTAAGAACAAATCAGAGGGAGTTTGGGGTTTTTTCTTTCTCCTCTCAATATTGTCCTAGAGGCATACAACGATAATCTCATGTGGGAAAGCTTCACATCACACATGACAGAAACCCAAAGTCTAGAGCAGAACATACCATTCATCTGAAACACACAGGTTTGAGCAACTGGGAACTCGGATCAAGCTGGGCAGCAGTTTCAAATTAAGAATAGCAGCCAACAAGGTACCAACGTAAACGGATTAACATGTAAAGAACGACTCGATCGTAGAGCTTCAGCTAACACATATCCTCTAGCAAGCTTTAAAATGTCTTTTTGATGGCTACATGTGTCTCTGGTCACTGGTTATTATTCTCCCATAACTTAAAAGGTCAATAATATCAGCTATGCTGGATTTAGAGTGACAAGAAAGAAATCTGATGCGAGTATGGGATCACTGATCAATGACTGCTACGCAAACTGCAAAGACAACGAAACACTCCCAGAAAAAAGACATTTTAAATTGGCTACAAATGATTAAGCACAGATTAAACAGTTTTTCAGCTTCTTATTTTTTGTTTGTTTCCTGAACTCCACTGTCACAAGCAATTAGCTGCACTATACCTTCAGCTGCAAAGATGACATCCCAAGTATTTCTCAATTTGTTTTCTAAAACCACAACGTGAGTCTGAATACTACACCACTGGCCAAATGCACTAACGATCAGGAAAAAAAAAGCTACAGTTCCTTTTAACTGTTTCCTCTCTCTTTTCCAGAAAAAGAAACACTTTGCATAGCTTCCACTCTTAACTGTTTTCAAAGCCAACACCACAAAAATGATTCAGAATCACATCACTTTTATTGACAAGCGAATAAATAGCAAATGAGCTTCTTTTAAATAGCTCCCAGCCACAGTTGCCACCTAGAAATATAACAAAATTTTAATTTCACAAAGAAAGAGCCTTACCTTCAATTTTGGCATACTCTGATAGCCGAGTATAATTGACTAGAGCTGCTTGCTCCAAGCATTTACGGATGACTGTTTTTACCTCCTCTTGAGGGACCGGAGTAACTATGTCTTTCATCAGAACCTTGACACAAGAAAATCTGATTTGTTGTGGCATCGGGCACACAGAACTGCTTTTCTCCAAGCCCAGCACATCCATCCATTCCTACACTAGCACTGTGTGGCTCTCGGGGTATGCGTACAATATGCAGGATCTGCTACAAGGTCACCTTGGCCAGCTTGAGACGTGGGACCTACCCCTGCTGTATTCTTCCCCTTCTGTATCTACACCCTATGGCATGCCCTGAAATCTGTGCTTCTGATTTTTTAGGGAAAGGCATTAAGATCTGTCACATCTTCTCCAGTGCCAGGCAATGTTATGCCCTTCCTGGGCTCTGCCGATTGACTTGGGTTTACATCTGGGCTTGGTCATACTGCAGGTTAGCTGAGCTGAGAAGGACGTTGGAGCAGCAGGAAGGCAGAAATAGGGACGGGGAGGATGATTCTGAGCAGGTTTCCTATGCCTGAGGGGAACGAGTGTGCCTTGAGACGGGAATTTCACCGGACAGCAGCCAGGCATCGCTTACAAGGGTCTGCAGTGTAGATGCTTGCCAGCGAGATCCTCCACTATCAACACAGACGCAGGCTGTGCTGCCTTTAGTGGCCAGGCTACACACTGGCCTCCGAGCTGAAGCAGGAGAGATAACAACCCCACCCAATACACCACATTTCAATATTAACTATGATTTATTACACGTTCTATGCAAAAACAACAGTTCCTCAATACGGGTAATTTTAACTGCTCCCCGTTATTCTTATGCTTACCCTTTCCAGCAGTGATAGAGTAGCTTTTAGTGCACCTTCTGGACGGCCAAATGGAAAGCAGTACCTAGAAAAACCACATCATGTTAACATCAGACCAGGTGCATGCGAACAAGCCTTTCCAGCGCCATAGAGGTGCTTTCCTAAATACGCCCAAGCCATTCTCCAGTCCCTCTGCCTGGAATGAGGGGTCTTTCTACAAGGTAATTTCCCGAAAGGGTTTGATGGTGTGGATACCAGGGCAGCAAAACAGAGTATCGGATAGTAATAAGCTGATAGTTTTAGCAGGTTACTAAATCTGGGTGTCACCTGGAGAGTTTTTAGATCTCATAGAAGAGGGTTAAATATCGTCTTGTAAAAACGGAAAAAAAAGGCCCTCTGGAAAGGACATTTGCTTCCAGCCGGAGACCTGGCGATGCACCAGGCTGCAGGTGACCGGCCACACCAGCCACCGTCCCTGGCGAGCGGCAGCTCCAAGGGGCTCCCGCGGGGACTCTGCATGCGAATGCACATCACCCCTCTGCCTGCCGACGCGCACCACCCGCCCCGGACCCGGCTGGCGCGCGGGGGGCAACCCGTCCCTCTTTGTGGGGCTAATATCCATCCTTCCCATGCGGTGACATCCCTGCAGAAAGCCCTGCCATTCCGAATACTAGGGAGAAGGGAAAATAAATGGGTAATAACTGAGCAGAGGGGAACAGAGAAATGAGAGGACAAGCGATTTTTTTGTTGTGGTTAAACTTTAGAAAAAATCCACAGCATTACCATGCCTACAGGAGCAAGATGGTTTGAAATATCCTTTAAAGGTTATATATTTAAAAATCGCTCTCCAGCTACAAACATGCTACAGTGCAAGCTTCACTGCCCTGCGTAGGTCTGTGCCGCTTATGCAAAACTCCCGTATGCATTCAAAACCTGCCTTTTGGCTTTGCTGCTTATAGGAGGGAGCTGGGAGGAAATCAGCCCTCTCGCATTCAGCCTGGGCTCTCTGCCTTTACCTAAAATGCGTGATCTGATTCTCCAGAAGCAAACGAAGCCGCTCCTTGATCTCTTCGAAACGCTCCTTCTCGTCTACGGTCACAGTTCCTATCCCGTCAGGCCTGGAGGAGAAATGCCAGGGATGACTCAGACTGCACCTCGCCACCCTGGTACCTCGTCCCCATGGCACACAGCACACGGCCCTTCTGGAAAGGGACGTCACCCGCTGTGAGACCCGGGGATGTGCCACGCCGAGACACGGGCGGTCACAGCAGTACGACTGCCAAGGTATCAAAAATAAATAAAGAGAAAAATATCCTCTCTCAGAGTGATAACCTAGATGTGGACACCCTCTCTCCTCCCCCTTATTTTTCCTGTTGGAAAAAGCAGAATCCCCTTTTAAATACAGCTATGTGACAGGGAGTGCAACGCCAGCTCTCACTGCAGGATCGGGCCCATTGCTGGCAAAACAGGGACTCGATTTCTGCAGGAAAAACCAGCTGCTAGTTTAAAACAATTCACAACATAAAGGGATATCAATAACAGGCATATATACAAACAGAATATAAAATTCTTCACTCCTTTATGACTGCTGAATCACCCCATCACAGTGATTTCTTGAAGCAAACCAGCTTCAATGCATTTTGCCAAAATGTGCCTAGAGAAAGACATGCATCTTGTGTTTAAAAATGCAATGCCCTTTCAGTCATTTAATATTAATTTATAGCAATTTACACATTGATACAATTTATCAAAGATTTTCTCGGACTATGTACCACACTCTCGCATTTCAGGGGCGCGCAGGAGTGCGTTGAGAGACGCCCCGGTGCTGCTGCCTTGGGGTGCTGCTCATCTTTCACAGAGCACAGTGTGCAGGCGAGCCCTGCTGAAGCTCTCCCGGGGCTGGATGATGCGGTGGTCCCTGTGCTCTTCCATCCCGTACCTCTGCCGACGCCAACCCATCCGAGAGCCGAAAGCAGGAATCCCCTCCTTCTCCCCCACACCCACACGGCAAAACACGCCGCGCAGCAGAATCCCGGGCGAGAGGAGCGAGCGAGTCTAATCCATCCACCAAAGGAATCGGCCAGGCAGACAATCAGCGGCACCGCTTCCCACTGCCGGCGAGCAAACTCTGCGGATTTGGGTACTCCTGGGCAACTCTGCTGGCACAGGCACTCTTTAGGTAATGTAAGACGTCTTAAAATTGAACAAATGTTCTTACTTAAAGGCCTCCTCCAGTGTTCAGCTTAAGCTGCATAAATCCGCAGTACTAGACTGGTTTGGCTATACAAAAGACTTGGCAAGGGATTACAAAGCTTCTAATGAACCTCCTGTCAGGGGTTAATTGGTCGGCTTTATTTTCCTCTTAAAAAATCAAAGGCCCTAAACTTAAAAAAAAAAAAAAAAGCTATAAAAAATTAAAAGCTATAAAATCTGCACAATCACTTCTCCTGACCCTGCATTCAGTAAGCTCTTCATATCATAAATACAAACTCTGATATTCCAACACAGGTGAATAAACCATTAAAACATTTTGGAAGAGGAACTAGCAAAACTTACACGATATTTACTGCAAAATTCTAAAGCTAAATATACATTAAATAAAACCTGCAACATGGGCACAGAAAAAGACTCGAATACCAGGGGATGTATTTAAATTTAAACAGCATTTAATCAGAAATCTTTACTTGATTATTTGCCAAATTCAGTTGTGTATTAAGGGGGAAAAAAGAAGGAAAAAAAGATTTAGGCTGAAACTTGGATAAAATGTCTCAGCTGGGGAACACATTTCATAAACAGTTTTGGAAGTATGGATCTGGTCTCATTAGTACCTAATTAGGACTAGTTATTTTGAAGAAATGAGCAAGCCACAAAAAAACCAAATTAGATATCAAGCAAAAATTAATGTCTGAACATGCTTAATATATTTTCATTCCAAAGTTCCATAAAATATTTAATGTTCAGAGATGATCACGCCTTTTGTGATGCTGTGCACCTCACAGTGCCTGGTTTGCTCCCAAGCAGAAGAGCAGATAATTCAAGGCAGACCGCAATAAACGCTGTACATTAAGGGGCAGGGTTGAAGCCCTCATTTGACTTTTGGCATTCAGTTCTCCCTCTGTACCCACAACAGCTCACAGAGTGTCACTAGGTTAATTGTATCAGCACTGACAAACGAGGTAGGAAAAGCCGCCTGCCCTGGCAGTGATTTGCTGATGGACTGGAAATGGTCTGAAAGTTATGTTACCCTTTGCTGGGTCAATAACCTCAGCTGGCGAGATTTAACGGCAGGATCTGACAGCTCGAGTTGGGTCTCAGCCCTTTCACACGAATCGCAGTTTCTCACTGTATTCAAAGGGCTTCGGTTTTGCCAGAATCGGTTATTTAGCGCTCACCACGTAACTAGTGTTGGACACCCGAAACAGGCTGACGTGACAGCATCTCGGCTGGGCAGTGGCAGCTCGGGAACCATTGCTTCGAAAACACTGACCCGCATGAAGAAGAAGGGTGGGCTCTACAGATGGAACCTCTGGCCAGCGCGGCTCCCGCCCAAGTCACAGCGCCCAAGGGATGCCAACCCAACCATTGAGGCGCACGTAGATCATGCAGGCTTAAGCCCCTGGTCTTTGCCTTTCTCAGGGTCTTTGTGACCCAGGAGCACATCGCAGCCCGTGGTGCCGGCCGCCACTCCCTCCATGTAGGGCCCGTTGCACAGTGTAAACGCACGCCACTCTCGTGTACCATGTACTGCAAACTTGAGACAATCTACAGGTCAGCTGTAGCCATTTCTGGAGCAGCGTGGATGTCTGGAAGGGCCTGCCAACCGAGAGCCATCACCACGGCAAGGACTCCCTTTCTCACCCAGCTGTGGACTATATTGCATCTGACATGATGAGCATCTCTTGAATCTACCTTTCAAATTTTCGGCAAACCATTTTCTCACTGTCCTTCACAAAGTTGACATTTTCGGCAGCATGATAGGAAAGATGTCATGTCGGCTGCTTTTCAAGTTGTTGTCACAGTGGTTAGCACCAGTTCTGTCATCTTTGCTTTCCTCACAATCCCCCATCTTGAGCCATGTCACAAATAATAATACTTCCAATGTTTTTGTCAAATTTCAAATACTATAACCCAGCTGCACATCTTCAGATTTACTAGTTATGTTAATCTTTGTTGCTCATCTTCCCAGAAGCTGAAGCATTAGGAACTAATTAATTAGTGACAAATGCAGGATATACATAGAACTGGAAAAACACTACCCAAAGCCTTGCACTTAATTTATTAGCTAGATAATTTTGAAACCTAATTAAATATTCAAGTCAAATATACTTTGGAAATGTAATCTTTTTGAGGGAACATATTTATTTTCCCTTTTGCAAGAACACAAAGGCTATATAGCTTAGCATCGCTATAATTTAAGATTCACTTCTGTGCTCTAGACAATTCCAGTACATGGCTGATGGGGCTGAAAAAAAATCCTCAGGAGAAGCTCAAGTCGCACCAGCTCGTTCCGATGCTTATTGGCAATTCTGTTTTCAGCAAAGGTCTCCAGCTCAACTTTGATATTTGCTATTTGATCTCATGGACAGAGCACCGACTCCTCCAGCGAGCAGCCTTTCTGCAGCAAGGCTGGCTAAAACGCAGCTGGAGCAAATGGGCGTTCTCACACGCGATCGTTGTTACACCAAAGCAGCGATGGGGAACAAGAGGAGAGCAAAAGGGTGAAAAAAAGTTCTGTAGGTACATAGTCTATACGGATGCATGAGGGTCAAGATGGGTTTGGGTCTATGCATTTGGGTCAACAAACAACACAAACGTCTCCATCTACGTGGAGATGCAATTTCTTCTGATTCTCTGTTGCTCCTGCTCACGGACGCTTGAGGTGTATGGCAGAAGTTGTGGGCAGAGAGGGAAGCAGAGGGGCAAAAAATGCAAGAAAAATAAATACGGAGATTTTTAATTACAAGTAAACAAGTTGCAGATCACTCCTCCTGCTGCAGATCCACTATGTTGGCTCTAAACTAGTAAATTCCCACTGTAAATATTTCATATGAAAAGTTTTAAATGCTGCTTTCCTAATTCCCCCTTGTTTCTAAGTTGTAAGCCATGAAAACAACAACATCAACAAAGCAGGTGGTGAAATTAAAAAAAAAAAGGGTTGCAATTTAAACAGCAAAAATGATAGTCCTTGTTTAGCTTAGATGGTTTGTGCAAATTCCGGGGTTAATTATAAATTATAATTAGGACCTGTGATCCTAAGGCCACTGCTTTATTCTAAAAGCTCTGCCTCCCCCCATGCCCTTTTCTAATTATACCCAATGCCCCCAGGGCTAGTTATGCTGCTAAAACAAATATATCAAAATGATTTTTTAACAAAGACTAATATATGAAGCAATAGCATGCATTTGTATGCAATTATAAATATACAGTATAGCTCCAGTGGGTTAATTTCTTTGACATAAGCCTGTATGAAATAGCATGGTGGCTTATAAATGAAAAGACATATCATCTTTTACACCTTTTATGTTTAACTTGTCTACACTTTTTTTACTGGGGAAAACATTGCTTACACGTAGCAAACAGATCTTTGCACGCACTGTGAGCCCTGGCATACAGAGCCAAGGAAAAAAAACAATGTCAAAAACTGATGCAAATAATTTGATTTTTTAAGTAACAACTCAAATATAAAACACGTGCTGCCTTCAGCTCCCTTGCTGGTTGCCAGGTGCAGCACATATGAGCTATACAGTAAACATCGATGATTAGTGCCTTGGACGGCATGTGTCGGGGTAGGCTTTCAAAGGATCCCTCGCAGGAAGACTTGCCCGTGCGAAGTCCCACCGGTTGCACGGGGGGACCGGCTCTGGGGGCAGGACCACAGCTGCCTGCCTGCTGCTCCTACATCTCCCCCAGCCAGTCCGACCTGAAAGAGCCCACCTGTTCAGACCCCTTCAAAAGAAGCTTATTCAGCAAACATCGATTTTCCCCGACTCCCCTTTCTTCCGGGAATTCACACCGTGTAGGAAACGCCGGTTGAAAGCCCCTTTGTTCAGCCCAGCCCTCCGCCCGCTCTCCTGGGCCAGCCCCAGCCGCCCGCTCGAGGTGCTGCCGAGCACGGGAGCCATTTCATCCTCCCATCTCCTGCCTTCATTTCGCTCGGGCTCTCCTCCACGCCGCAGCGCCGAGCCAAGTCACGGCTCATCGCTTCTCATGTGCGATCGACACCTGCGACGCACCGCGGCTGGACCGGATGGTTTCTGAGCACTGCCATCCTACACCCATTGTCACGCATCACGTCAGCCGGCCGCGCGGCACTGGGTATCTTCTGGCAGCTGGCAACCCACCGCCCTTCGGCACAGACGCCGGATCCTACCCGACAGACAGCCGTAACGCACGCTGCCTCACCGCGCGCTTATCACGGGGCCGGCTGGGACACGGAGCCGGCACCTAACGAAAGGTCACGGCACGACGCCCTGCCTGATTTTAACCTTATGCAGCCAGGGCTACGCATCGGAACGAGACGTGGAAACTAAACACCAAGTACTAGGGAAGCGTACGAAGATACTGTGACAAAGTGTTCATGTATTTCCGATTTCTTTTACGGGACCAAGAACGTCCTGGTTTGTTTTTTAACTGGCTGTATGGAAGTCTCGCCTTTATGTGAAACAGCCAGATACATAACTAGAATACAGTGGAGAAAAATTACAAATTTGTTATGCAGTCTTTTCAGTTCCTCAAGGTTTCTAGCAATAACCTCATTTCTGCTGGCTTACACTTGTAAAAAACTAATGAAAGCTAACGGTAATGTTAGCTAACGAAAGCGCTACTTCTTGAAAACAAGTGTGATGCTGTAAAATATAGCTTACAGAGGAAAGGGCAAGTCACTAATGCACCAAATTAACTAACAGAGAGACTTGTAGCTGCTTGGACCTTGGGTAAACAGTCGCTGAACAACCTGCAGAAAATGACGGTGTTCAGCCGTTACCAGACTGGAAGGGATTCAGTCTGGCATCCTGATTTTGATAAGCTCACTGTCTGCTAATACTTAGCATGCACACGATCAATATTTCAGTCTTATTATCAAAAGTTGGGGATTAACAAGCACAGAAAGAGTCTTTTTTGGTGCCAACTTAAATGTTTAAAAACAAAGTTGTTATACACCTAAATCTAAAAAAGGCACAAGCGAAACCAAGGTCACTCCTGAAAGCCACTCCTTCGCAAGGGGCAGGAACCCCTGCTCAAGGTTTAGCCGCTAACTTTGGGCCTGGGAAAGCCGAGCTCAACTGTCTGCTCCGCAACGCCTCTCCCGTGCGCAGACAGGGAAGCAGGGAGGCTCCTCCTGCACATCGCTCCTCTTGCCTGTCAAACGACGCCAGCGGTCCTGTCACAGCCCTCCAACGCGAGGACAGCGACCAAAAGAAAGCACGGAAAGACCTGGGCGATCACGTAAAACCTTTCAGAATTTTACCCAAAATCATGATGTCCACTTCAAACCACTCCTGCTTCTTGCCTTCACTATTTTTTGGAGGGCTGTTGATACAGGAAAGCGACAGCCTCAGTACCATGGTGGTGGTACCAGACGCAAACAGACACCAACAAACACACAGCGCGCGTTGTCGGATGCCTGAATAACGCCGCGCCTTTCTCACCTGCCACGTAGGCAAACCCATCAGAATCCACAACAGCTTTCACAACGGCAGGACTTTACAAAGGGCACCCAGTGATGCCCGGTGGACAAAACCCTGTTATCCACTCACTGGCCACCACAACAGTGCAAAGGCCTGGCGCTCCTCAGTCTTCGTGAAGAGCCGGTGCCTGGGCTGCAGAAAACCCTGCGGATATTCACAGTCTTTGGCTGGTCCCTGCCTTCCTGACAGCCCGCACGGTGCACAGTCAGGTGTCTGCAGGAGGTGAAACTGCAGACAAGGAATTTACAGTTAAGTCCTTTTTTACTTGGAAAAGGATGAACTTAACAGAAAAATTAAGCGGACTGCCATGCAAATAGCAGTGATTTACAGCCTTCTT
>Ga0181612_116986_pt1 | contig 14476 bp, 12 predicted proteins | sample HoacroProtozoa21_FD_119630 | JGI IMG/M metagenome (GOLD analysis project Ga0181612, IMG submission 119630) | Hoatzin crop microbial communities from Cojedes, Venezuel. Combined Assembly of Gp0051906, Gp0051904, Gp0051908 | reverse complement strand
TGTTCAGGCACACACCTGGCTCTTTCCCTCCCTCCACCCCTCGCAGAGGTCCATGCGGCACTTCCAGGCTTGTGTCATCTTGGCAGCCCATCAGGTGTCGATGAGCAAAACATGTAGCAGACCAGGCTTGGGCAAGAGCCAGCAGTAGACCGGGCCACTGGAGCAGATGGTGTTGTGTTCTCCTCGCAGCACTGAAGTGACTGCTTGCAGAGGGGTTGGAGCTGCTGCACCAGCCATGGGGTGCTGCTGCACACCCAGCTCCCACGCCTGGGCACGGGGTGGTTACAACAAATACATGTAGATGGGCTTTCATGAGAGCTCTTGTACATGAGAAGAAAATGCATCCTCAAGGCTCAGGAACAGGAAAGTGAATAAGAGCTCAAAGTTTGTTTTCTTTATATTTATTTAACTGAAGTCAAGCATTTTTGAGGTCATGAGTCAGGATTTTGGAATACTTGATGATGGTCATACCACTGTCGTCCTCCTGCAGTGGTCACCGTGCTGGTGACCACTGGTATTTTTTTTAAAGGAAAGCTCATCTATGTACATACATTAATAATGTGCTCTGCTGTGTGCCGGTGGCTCACAACACTCTCAGTTTCATCTTGCAGCAAAAAAGTAGACATGTCCCTCTTCTGAGTCCAGCTTTCAGGCTCATACTTTGCTGATATTCCTTTGTGTTTAGTGCCATCAGCCACAGGGAAGCAGAGGAAGAGGGAGGTGGGACATGCGTTATAGCACAGGCTCTGTAAGACAACCTGGGTGTACAAGTCTTGGTCTCTGTCTACAAGAGCTAAAACTAATCCAGTGTTGGTGTGTGGAAGTGAGTAACCATCATGGAAGTGTATGGAGGACCTTCCAGGTAACAGGTTTGTCAGATCCATAGCTCATGCAGGGATGGGTATGTTACTTCACTTAAAAATCGTCTCCTTGGTGACAGTCCAATCATCCTGTCTGGACGTTTCTGCTCCAGAATGTCAAACAGATTTTCCACCTGAAAGTATGAGTGAAGATGTTCGGGTCAATAAGTAATTACAGAAATTGGGATCTGGCTAGTACCCTGGGATTCCTTTTTCTGCGCTGGCAGAATGAGCAGTGGCCGGGATCTCTTGGCTGGCAGCAGGCAGGGCTTTGATTATCTGTACCACCCAAATGGCAGCCGGTCTGCGGCCTCCAAACCATACTGGGACATGTGCGTCCGTGGAGAAATGCCATCTATCTCCACATGGAGTTTATAACTATGCTGATGCTGCTTAGGAGCTCGCAGGCGAAGGGGAAACTGCACAAGTTCAGTAACCCAGCTTGGGGAGAGTGCATGCAGATAGGGTTGCCACACCTGACTGCAACTCCTTGAACAAGAAAAATGCACCAGGTGAAATGGCGTCCACCACATTTTGAGTCTATGCAGCACGCAGAAATGAACAGAGAACTTGGGCTATATGATTCCCAACACCATGTAGAGCCTTTAGAGAGAATATGGTGAGGGGGAAGGGCCTGGATTGCCACTGGTGATGCAGCGGCATGTCCTCCTCTACTGTGTCCATATGGAGTACCATCTGGTGGCAGGATGCAGACTGCCTTCGCGCTTCCCTGGAACACGCAGCTGCTGGGATGCACGTTGCCGTTCGAGGCACAAAAATTAGAAATTGTATCAGATACTGTAAAGTTGTCATGAACGATATGAACTGATAGGAGCCGATGCTCTTTAGCAAACTACTGCTGTCACGAATAGAAAATGAGAATGGATTGAGCTACTTTAGGACTGTGAGAGTAAATCATCTGCGGTTTCTGGAATATTTAGAAATACGAGGATACCCTGAAGGTATCCTTTGCCGATGGGAAGACTGGAGTGAAAAAGGCATTTAACTAGTGGATAGACAGGAAAGATGTGGTCACTAGGATTATTCATATAGACCTCAGAAACGAAGCAGCATTTGAGATAAATGATCACAAATATCCCAGACAACAGGACTTCATTTTTTTTAAACCCAGGCAGCACCCTTGTAAATATTGCCTGCAGCTTTTTTTGACCTTCGGCATCATGGCTGGTCCAGGGCTGATGCCAAATGGAGTTCGTTCCACATTCACTGTTGGGCGTGAGAGATGTAGATCAGACATGCTTGTTGTCACATTCAGTGGAAGGTGAACGTGGATTACAATGCAGGTGTAGCAGCAAGGACCCGACTCCGTACATCATTGTCACTAGTTGACATTGTTGGGCACTGCTTGGATGCAATGTCCATTTTTGTGCCCAAAGCTCCTGCAAACCAGGCACCTCCAAGAGGAATCAAAGCTGAGGGGTCCCCAACGCGTGTGCAGTTGGAAGGAGCTGTTGGGTCAGCTGCGGCCAACATGGTTACACCAGATCTCAGGGGAAGAGCTGGAGGCAAGCTTGGCAGCCTGGTCAGAGCTGCAGCTCTGGGGTCTGAACACGGCTGCTGTTGAGGTCTATGCTGCTCTGCTGGAAGCCCTGACTTGAGCAAGGAGGGATGTAATGTCAAAGTGGAGTGACTGAGGGATGTTTTGATGCTTCTCTTGGCTATTATTTAGTAATATTTAAAGAATACTTCTGGCTGCATATTTAGATGAAAAAATTATTTTTCCAGGGCTGTCCTACTTAACTCCTTCCCATGTTTCCTTCAAAAATATCAATGTTGTCCCTTGCATCCAAGGAAGTGTCTGCTACTAGTCCTGCATCTTAGGGAACCCCAAGGGATCCCAACCCTTCCCAGTGCTCCTTGTCTGAGGTGTCCATGGGGCTATATGTGCCCATGCATGCAAGGAGATCGCTGGCGCTGGGTCTGTTGGGTGTTGGCAGAACTCAGCTTAGAGCGGCAACTGTCTTGTGGTGACTGTTGGCATGTTGAAACCCACCAAGTTGGTGAGTTGAAACCCAAGTGGGAGGCTGCTGCTTAGCATGTGGCAGCAGACTGAGCCTCTCGGTGCTGGACCCAGGGCCTGCGGGTGGCAATGGGAGGGCTCGCACTGGTGGTGCTTTGGCTTGGGCTCAGCAGAGAGAACTTGGGAGTCTGGGACAAATGTGCAAATGCTGGTGATGGAATAGCATTAGTCCTGGTCTGTATTTATGTCACAGGCTTGGTATTTAGACTGCTTCCCAGAGTAATGGACTCTGCCGAAATAATTTATTCCTGGTTCCAGTGGTGTGCGTGCATCTTTCTGCCTTTTATTCACAAATAAAAGTTATGTGGAATGCTGTCTTACAAGAACAGAAATATATTTACTAAATCAGACTATGTTATAAAACATGAAAATGAAGCTCATGTTGTCAGTCAGTGGTGTGCTAAGATGTATTTATACCTATGGTCATAATTTCCTTGCTTTAAAATACCTGGTTCTGGGTTTGAAGTTGCACAGGAAAAGCAATAGCACTTAAAGAAGAAATGTAATACAGATGCTTTAATGAAAAACTCTTTGTGTGTGTATATATGTATGTATATATAACATATACTTTGCAATATCTATTTATCTGTCTATAATAGGTTTTAAACCAAATATACTGTCAGTGCAAGACAGAGCCTTGTACTTTGTTGAATTTGTTAGGGATTTTCAAAGTCTGAGCATGTCATACAAGTCCAGCATTGACAACACTTACTCATGCTGAGGTTTTTTATTCTAATGGGGCTAGACATCCTGTTGTACTGGGCAACATACAGCTGCCTCCAGCAGCTTACGGTGCTGCTGCTAATTAATAGAAATAGGTTATTCCCATTTTGGAAATGGGGATAAAGGAGACATTTGGTACCGTTGAGGAAATCTGCAGCAGAGCAAAAAATTGAGCCTCTGTCACTGAGTCCCCCCCAAGCACTGCAGATATGAGCCCATCCCACCTCTTGCCTGTATCAAAGAGTTTCCAAGCGTTTTTAAGTCCTGAGCTCAGTTTGGCACAGTTTTATGGTACTTTTATGCCAATCTTGAAAGCAGTAATTATGTAATTGCCTGCAAAATCACCTATAGGGAAAGATTGTACAGTTCCTCACTCTGATTGCTGCTACAGTTCCATTTCCTGGAATGCCTTTCAGACTGCTGCTTGAACCCCTGGCTGTACCCAGGTGGATGTGAGGTGATCCACGCAGGTCCTCCCCCACCATCATGAAGGCAACCATATTTCTGGCTTCATCCCTGCGCGGGTTCCCAAGTACAGCAAGCAGGAGAGGAAAGCTAAGCCCCGGGATTCACAGCAAAGGGTGCTGACCCCTGGCAAAAGGAGCTGTTGGGTAGGGACTGCCCTGACTGGCTCCCATGTGCTGTTTGGCCATGGCAGTTGGGGATCAAAGATTTTTGGGTGCAGGAAGCACTTCCATGCTCTGACTTACACTAGCACCACTTTTCTCAGGAGAAGCAAGATGCATGCCTGCCCTCTCAGCAAAGGAAAAGCCCAAGTCCTGGTTCATGACCCATTCTCCAGCTCAGGTGAGCTTCCCTGGCTGGTGGCTTCTCATAAATTCTCATTAGGGCTGGTGTTGTCACAACGATGGGTGACCGAGGGCTGGTGAAAGATAAGTCAGCTCCAGACTACTCAGTCATATTCACACTTGGACTAATTTCTAGTCACAATGGCGGCTGCTCAGCAGCACATACAGAGCACAGTACGTGGGGAATTAATTAGCTGTGTACTTCTCTGAGGGAGTTCTGCTGGTGCCCTGGGCACTGCAGCGATAGTGTGCCTTCTCAAAGCATCAGGGTCAGCCCTGCCTTTCTGCTGCCGTAGCGGCTCTACAGCTGCCGGGGCAGAGCTTTGCCTTCGTTTCTACATTTTCCTCTGCAGAGGAGACAAAGGCACCTCCAGGGCCATCCCTCCAGAGGCACGGGGTGCCGGGCTGGTGGCAGCCCTGGCTCCTGCGAGCATGCTGCTCACCCCGCTGTGCTGGCGAGGAGGCTCGACCTGCCTGAGAGCTCTCTGCATCCGCAGCAGGAGATTATTATTATTTTTTTTTTCTCACTTGATCTTGTATTTTCACCTTGAGCTGCCATGCAAATAAGCTGGGAGATGGGCTGTGCAGTGGTGTTGGACCAGCAGCTGGCCAGAGGCCCTCTGCATATGCAGTTGTTTGATGTCTGCTCCCCCGTGCTGCTCTATATGTAGCCGAGAACTTTCTGCAAGTTTGAAATTCGTTTTATGAAAACTTACCAAAACGTTCTTTAAATTCTCCCTTATCCCTGCCGTTCCTGTGGAAAGGTCAGGTTGTTCTCGTCAATGTATGGATTACGCATTTCTCCTTCTATTGATCCTGGTTAAAGACTGTAATGATAGGTGGTCTGGATACGGATCCCTAAATGCATGTTTTGAGGCTGCAGGAAAAGAGGGAGGATCTCCTAAAATTATTTTAAGGTTTGCTGGCTTTCTACACGTCAGCCAGCGATTCACCCCCATAGAACATCCCTGAAAGCTTGGGGAAATGATAATGCCTCTGATATCTGCGTTTTTGATGTTAGGTATTTAAGGGAACAACAAAGATGTAGTCACTGTGTGCAGCTTGAAAGAAGGAAGCGTTTCTTCCCATTCCAGCTTTGCAAAATAGTACCAAAATACAGAAGGAAAAATATAATGCCGGCTGAGACCCGTCCACATGTAATTTAGCAGAAGCCTTTGTGGTTCAGCTTCAGCAGCCCCTTGCAGCCAGGAGGAGCTGTATTTCTTGTTACCAGTGCAAGGCTGTGGCTTATCACTAAATCTTCATTTCTTTTACTGTGGGGCAAAGGACTCATGGTGGCAGATGCATTTGGCTGAATTATGTCCTGTGGTGTTGTCACTGCTCTGCTGATGGTCAAGTTTTACTTCCTTACTCGGTGTTCAGTCCAATTCTGTCAGCTTCATTGTGAATTCCTTTCAAGCTGCAGGATGTAACACAGTAATTAGCATCATTCCCTGCACAAGCACTGGTAAAGAGGCACCAGGGGATTGAACTAATATCCCCTCTGTAGGAGCTTCTTGCAAAACAGTGGACAGGAGCAGAGGAGAAGGAGCAAGTCTCAGCCAAAGTCTGCAGCCCAACAGGCTCCAAAGGCTTGGCACAGTGGGGGGGAAGGAAACCCCTGGGCTGGCAGGCCAGGCCAAGCGGGGTAATCATGTCAAGGAGTGTGATGGAGAAGTTCACCTGCACTGTATGAAGCAGACAATTTAGGAAGAGCCTGTGGCTGATTATGTTTGAGCACAAGGACAGTTTCCAGTGGTGCACTTGGCAGATTTCTGCTGTGCCCTACAACCAGGGGCTGGACCCATACCATGCCAGCTTGGCACAGAAAGCTCCCGGGATGAGGAGGAGTAGCAGAGCGGCTAAGCTAAGGCTGCTCCTGCAACACGCAGCGGTTCAGGTGATGTGGGCAGCAAGCATGGTATGGGCCATCTGACCACACCACATGCAGATGAAAGCGAAGCAGATGTCAACAACCTGCAGGCTCAACCAAGCTACCTGAAGACTGTTTGGCTCTAGTTAATAAGTGGCCAAGAAGGTGGTAGTTGGAGCAGTCTTTGCTGTTGCCAGTAGAAGAATTTAATGTGCAAAGACTTTGTGCCATCCAAGACATCTGAGACCTTGAAGGTTGCACGCAGAGTTAACACAACAAGCTTCGAGGGGACGCTGTCAATAGCTGCCTAAATCAGAGAGGTGCCAGCTCCAGCGTTGGCCTGGCACAGCCCCTCGCTGCCACGGCATGGGGTTCGCTCAGCTGTGTTTCAAGACAGAACAGTACTGCAAAGACAACATTGATCTGAAATTTAAATCCGATGTAGTAACTTAAGCATTTTAAAATGCCTCTGAATCAATGAAAATGATTGAAGGCAAAATCCAGATGGCCATATAGCTGTATCATATAATACCAGCCAAAGGTTGTCTTTTTCTGAGCAAGGGTATATTTTAACACAGACTTAGTCTTCAAAGAATTTTAAATGCTGCAAAAGATTCATCCTAGCAGAAGTCCTTAATACAAGCCTTTTTTCTGCCCCCCTTAGTAATCGCCAGTGTTGTCACTGGGATTGTGATCTAATCCTTTATGGATGTTTTTCTGCTTCATGCTTCCTAATGTTCCAGGAATGAGTCATGTGCATTGGTGAGCCCAGCCACCAGAAGCAGATCTGATTGAAAAATGCACGGAGATTGTCAGAGAATACTCTCGGGGTCTCCCAGTGTCTTTGCCACAGAAGACCATCACTGCAGCTCTGGATGTGATGGGTATTTAGGATTTGTTTTCAGAGCATAATCTTACTAATACTTTGCTCTCCTTTTGTGGGTGTCCTGGTTGGTGTAAACATCACTGGAGCAGGCTGACCAAAGCCTGCTTGATGATTAGTTGAAAGTCATTCCCTTTGACCACACGTGGAGACTTGGAGAGACCAGAAGCAAGGGGCCAGGATTTCTTATGGTAACTTGGAGGTCCTTGCACCTGCAGAAGCTGCAGATGTATTGGATTTGCTCAGGGTATGGGACTTGATGGAGGGGCTATTGTAGAAGGGCTGTCTTCTAAAGGCTTGACTAATCCCATGCCCACGTGTGTCTCGGAAATCATCTCTGACATGTTTCTATTTAATATAAAAAAGGACTTCCATCCCTTGGGCTTCTAGTGAACCGCGAACACTGTCTGCCAGCAGAAGGCATGTTGGGTCCAGTTGTGCTTTAGCTTAACTATGCAGCATGGGAAAAAGTGCTTTCTACAGTTTCTTTTGAATGTGCTACCAGTCATTTCCAGAGAGCGAGGTCTCCTACTTCCTGTATTGTAGGAAACAGTAAATAATGTCCCCTTCTATTTTTCCTACATGACGTTCCTGATTTTGTAGCCTTCTTGTGTATCCCTTTCCCAGGGGTAGGGACTCTCAGCCCAGGTAATGGCTTCTTGGAAGGGAGCCCTTTCACAGCTATGTTCACATCTGCACTCTTTCTGTACCTTTTCCAGCTGAACATGTCCAGAAGCTGCAGACTGAAACAGCACATTTCCCATTTCAAATACAAATATGCTGGGTAGCCCTGAGCAGATCCCTGTGGATAAGCTCCTCCACTGTGATTACTGATAATTTATTTCCTTTTTTAGTTTTGTTTCTATTAAACACTTGTTATTTCAAGAGAAGTTCTTTACTTTTGCACCATAACTTCTTGGTTCCTTTAAAGCCGCTTGGCGAGAAGCCTCACCAACATTGCTTTCAGGACTCCCATATGTTACATTGGCTGGATCCCCCTTGTACCCACACCAGTGACCCTGCAGAGTGTCTGTCCTCGGAGGTGACATGTGGAGAGCAGCCTGCTAACAAAACCATCTAAATTAGGGTGCTTACAAACTGGTGGCATGAATGCCTGTGTCTTAATCTCTGCCTCACACCCTAAATTTCTGGTTTTATACGGGCTGTACAAGGACAAGAATCCAAGCGTGAGGCACTCTGCTATTCCAGTGGTGAAGACTATGTGCACACATATATACATAAAGATTATTTCTACCTTTAGATCAGCATAAAAATTCCACATGAGCCATTTGGGACTACCCAATCTGTAGATATTATTGAGCTAGAATCCTGTATTCTGAAAAGTCCCCGTTGTAAGGTTTTGATTGCGTCTCAGAAACTGCTAGAGGAATTGTATTTTAATGTGGTTTATTTTCCTCTCACGGCTCTCGGTAGGCACACACCCACACGAGGCTATTCTAAATGATAGTGTCATTACATTTGAACCCTTAGTAAAAGGGTGTTTTTCAGCAGTGGAATTCATATGTTTAATTTTCGTTTTTTGTTTTGTTTCTGTATACAGATTAAGGGCTCTGCCGGTACAAATACAGCTTTCTAGTAAGCCTGGAGGTGTAAAGCAAATGCTGAAATTAAAATTAGACCTGTGGAAAGCTTTTTTTTAATGAGCTTTGTAAGGCATGGGCTTGAGCCAGCTACAACCTGAAAGCTCATTCCAGTGTCGTAGCAAAACCCAAATTACAGCAGGGTTCCAAGGTCCCAGCAGTGTGGGACACTCACGAGTGGTATGTGACACAGGCGAGAGGAGCTCTCAGTGACAGCAAATTCATTCTCAGATGCCAGCTGCCCTTTCACATGCTGTACAGTCAGATGGGATGGTCAAGCTGAGGGTTCAGCAAAAGTCAAGGCAAATTTGTGGTGGTTGCTGGGTCCTTTTGCAGGTAGTAGGGATGTCTGGGTTAGGATATGCTGTCTGGGGCACTCCTAAGGGCTGGCCGTTGTCCTGATGTCCTGAAGCAAGTCACCAGGATGCCTTTTTCTTCATGTCCCTCAGCACACAAAAGCAGTATTTATGTGCCTTTCCTCTGGAGACGGGATTTTGCCCCCTTGCTTCATCACAGTAGGTCAGGAGTGATACAGACTCTGATCCCTCTCCTTGCGTTAAGTCATGATCTGGAAAAGCAGACAGTCCTGCTGTACTTCCCACATCGAGGTATGGTAATCGGATATCCACATCTTGAAGGATAATGTTTTAATACAGACACATAAAACTTCCTGCCATAAGACTCAGAATGATCTGTAACTATTAGGGGTTACAGTTGAATGTTCCTGTTGGGGGAGTCTGAATCCTCAGGCTGCTCGGGGGATTTTAATACTCTTGTCTGGAACAGCTGGTGCCAGTGCAAGTGTGCTGGATGAGACGGGCAATGGGCCTTGTCTTCTTCACCATTCCTCTTTTCATATATTTAGATTTCCATTAGTGTGAGATGCACTTGTGTTTGAAGAGATGAGCACCTACGTGGACTATCAGTGGAAAGACTGAAGAGGGAGGCAGGAGAGCCCAGGGAAGTGGGAATGCAGCAAGGAGGCAGACCAGGAGACGACATAAACAAGTGGGGCTTTCGGTGAGCCAAGAGTGATGGGAGCAAGGGGATTGAATGGTGGGAAGGCAGATGGACAAACACTTCAGAGGGTGACAAAAAATTCGGAACAGGTGAAAACAGAGGGGAAGAAGCTTGAAATGGAGGCAGGGCACTGGACAAGAAACAGGCAGGGGCTGAGCAGGAGAAGAAGCCAGCAGAAGACATCTGGGAGAGGTGCCATCCCTGCACTGCATGGGAAACTGCGCATCCAAGGTGGGAAGAAGCAATTTCCCTGTTACTACTATAGCATCAGCCACAAATTCTAGGTGTGCAGCAGGACCCTGATGTGCGTTGCTGACAAAAAGCTTATCTCCACCTTCCAAAACTTTAACTTAAGAGACAAGACAAATAGAAATCCAGACTTTGAGATGGAAAAGTAGAGGATAATGAGACCATGGTCTGGACACGCTAGTCACCTTTTTAGATGCTGCTTGCAACACATCAGCAGTCTAATCAATGCCTATCTTTTTGTAGCACAAACTGGCATCTTAAGAAAATGTTTGGTAGAACAACAAAGTGAATGTTTACAAAGACTGTGTAATCATGTGGGGTAAGGAGAGAAAATAAGAAAGTGTTTCCTGGGGAACAGAACAGCAGAGGCTTGCACCACTGGGCTAAAAAAGTGAGTGTCAGCTTGGACTGGGAGCGATGATCAGCTGTGTGGAGAACACGTGCAGAGATGCACAGGTTATGTTTGGTGCGGCAAAGATTGGTGCTGTGGGAAGGCTGAACAAGGTGGTGATGTGGTCAGGGAAGATGCTGATCTTGGCAGCAGGGTTCACCGTGAGCTTTAATTCCTCAAGATCAGGGAAGATGTTATGTTAATGGAGGTCTAAGATAATGACAGTGCAGACAACTGCTCTGGTTGTGTAGCTGAATACGAAATGCAAGGAGATACAGTTGCCGAACTTTTAAAAATTCAGATGTGCTCTGGATGAGAGGTTCTGAGGTTTCCAAGTGGAAGCTGGTGTCAGAGTAAGGTGCCTTAATCACCCGCAGTGCAGTGACAGTATGAGAAGAAGGGACTGATCTTGTGAGGGCAAGGGGTGTCCTTCCTATAGGGACAAGATTGCTGAGGAATATCTGACCTGCAAGTGCCTTTCCACTGTGACCTTGCACACAAGACATGAGCTCTTGCTTTTCGGAGCTAATGACTTGTGCAGACATTGGAAGATCTCCCTGCGTAGGTTTCTGTGTGCACCACAGCAGGTGGGAACTGGATTTTGAGTGTGTGAAGAGACGCATCCTTCCCCATGTTGGCACTGACTGTAGTTTGAGTCGGTCCCACCAGCAGGCACCATGGAGTTTCTGCCTGCTCTGGGGAGGATTTGTAACATAGGGTTGGTTGGTTGGGGGCCCGGTGGGAAAGGACATCCAGCATGGCTCTGGCGCACAGCGGCAGTGTTGGAGATGCCCTAGCTCCGGCTGCTGGCCTGACAGGTCTCGCTGGGCTTCCAGGGAAGCAGGAATTGGGGAAAAATGAGAACATCGATTCTGTTCAGGCACTGTTGCTGGGATCCCACGGAACTGAAGCATCTGAACAAACCCATCACTTTGAGGGGAGAATCTGGATCTGCTGTGCGTGGGGGAAACCGAGGGCAGCATACAATGGAAAGAATAAGTTATCTACCTGTGTGTAAGAAACATTCTTTTAGCACAGGAAAGATTCACCCTGGGCAAGAGAAAACATAATTCTAATCACCACCCACCTGCTTCTCTCAGGCATCCTTACCAATACTTCGCTTCAGCATGGTGCTTCACCAGCTGCGGCAGACCGAGATGAACTGCAGTGCACGGCTCCTCCATTTACCCTTCTCTCATCCTCCCAGGAACCTCGCAAGCAACCAAGCAGAGGAATATTGCAGGGTTACTGTTTAGCCGTGGATGCGGAGTGCAGGTGTGCAGTGCAGACTCACAGCTGCTGAGACAACCTGTGCTCACCACCAGCTCGGCAAACATCTGTTTAGATGCTGGAAGATGGTGATTCTGTTGGTCATTTATGTTTAACTCATCCTGCATATCCCAGGATAGACCCTCAGCTGTAGGGGAAGGGAATCCTAAATCCTTAACTGTGAGCATCAAAACCACAGCACTGGATATTTATTCAGCATTTGCATCTTCAGTTTGGCAGCCAAAGGTCCGTTCTTATCACTACGGCAAAAGCCCGCTTGCCAGCGGCTGTGTCTGTACCATGGGCTCGCAATGACTTTGAAGAAAGCTGTTCAGCAGCGCGCTCTTTAGGGCTTGGAAATGGTTAATTTCTCATGTACTTCTCTGCGTACTTCCCATACTGCTCTACTTTATGCAGTGTCATTCATCACAGCGCGAGAGGTGCTTAGCACCGGCGATCGCCCACGCCGGCCCGAGGATCGCCGTCATGCCACGGTCCGGCTCTGTCGGTGCCTCGCCATCCTCCTCGCACCCATCCTCTGGGCTGCGCTGGGAAAAGGCATCTCAGCCTGCCTCAGGAGCACCGTCAAGGAAGAAAACAAGCTGGCAGGTATCAGTTTTGAGCCGTCCTTATCTGATTTATTGTGAAAGTCACCTCTTTTGATTTAGGTGGTGCTGATAGTGAATGAGAAAACATGTGTTTCTAAAACAATGGCAATGAAAACATCTCTTGTCAGGGAATGCAGTTTATTGTCTTACTGCTTGAAAGGTAAAATATCCAGCAGGGAAGACACTGTGTCATCATAAAGCAAATGCGGATTATACAACACGACACTAACTTCCCGGGTAATGCTCAGAGCCGCTCCTAAGCACAAGTTATATTGAGTTGTTTGTGCTCGGCGATGGTGCCAAACCCCCTTCATCACCCAGAGTTTTTCCAGACCTGGGTTCCTAGACCTGAAAACGTGGAGCCTCTGGCTGTGGCTCTTTTTGTTGGTTTCATCTTAACTCTTGGCCTGGGGCTTTTCTCCAGGGAAGGATCCCCATGGTTTTGTTCAACGCCTCCTTCCTTTCCCGTGTTAGGTGGCCCTCACAAATGCCATCTCCACTGACACGTGTCTCAGGGTACCCGAGCAGAAAAGCCTTTTCAGGGTCAGGATTCGCATTCATATTTACTGCTTGAGATGGAGCGTAACTTTGGCTTCACGTCTCAGGAGGAGCTGCTGATCCTGGTGCAGGGGCTTGGCAGTGCGTCCCGTGTCTCTGCCCCTCTCATTTCGCTGCCCTGGCTCATCTCCCTGATTGTTTGACAATGTTTTCTTTCTCCATTTGGCAAGGCAGCTCACCTCTAAGTCTTACCATATTTAAATGTTTAACTGCTCTCAGACCTTAATTAAGAGTAGTAGCGGCAGCAATAGCTGTAGCTGTAGGAATAGCAGTGATTTCTCCTATCTTAAATTTTAATGGTTTTGGTACAAAGCTTTGCAGAAAGGGTGATTAATGGCACCCAGAGAGGCTGAGGTAAATGTTTCTCCACGCTGATTTTTGCCCTTTCTATTCATGACTCCCTTTCACGACTTATGAAAAACTAAAAAGTCCATTTAGAAATAATTCTGTGATTATATTTTTTCTGGGGTTTAGTAGGTGCTTAATACAGCACTTAATATATGTGTTGAATAGGAGCTGATCTCTTAAAGACCCAGCTCCTGGTGGTCTCCATGCCAACTCAGCTTTGCTTTGAGCAGTAATTACTAATATTGTTGGTAGTCTCCAAGGATTCGGTGGGTTTTGGAGACTAAGCTCCCCTAGGCTAACCTTTATTTTTTTCATCTTTTGTACTAGCCTGAAAGGAGTAGATGGACTTTTCATTTGATAGAAACATCAGTGCCTGAAGTTTTATTGTTTTAGGTTTGCGGAATGGGTCATTGAGTCATAAGATGTGAAACATCTGTTTGCATTTGCAGTGAGACAGCTAACGGAGTCTTAAGACTAAAAAAGAAAAGAAAAAAAAAAAGCCCAAGATGAAAAGATGTGAAAACCCTCAGGTCAAGTGGCAGCATCATGATTATTCTCTGGTACAGAAAATATTTATTGTGGCTTGTAACCGTGTCCACCAGGCGGTTAATTAGCAAAGTGTAGATATTGTCACAGCGGAAGTAAGTGAATGCAATTCATAGCAAATCCTCCAAGATAAGCAGTGGACATAAAGGTGATTAAGCTGTCAATAAAGAAGAAACACAGAGGGGGGGGGAAAAGCAGGTGGATTTCAGTACATGCCCGCAAACTAAACCTCTGCCACAAAGCAGAGCAACCGTTTATGTTGTTAATATTTGTACTCCTGCAATGCCTCTGAGTTTTAGCCATGAACCAGGATCCCACACTACGCTGATCCCGAGCAAGAAATGCCTCTGCATTAAAGAAGTTATGATTTAAACATTAGTCAAGAGACAGTAGATGGGCATGAGCAGCCAGACAAGCGTGTGTGTGGTACCTGCGCAGCGCAGGCTGGCCCAGCACGACCACAACCTACCTGCTGTCCTTTTCTTGCCTTGTAAGCAACGCGGCAAAGGCTTTGGCATTTTGACAGCGTGTGCACCGTGCAGAGATCTTCCCAAACATTAATTAAGCATCGTGAAGCCACAGCAGTATTATGACGATCCCTGCTTTACAGTCAGGAGATGGGAGGCAGCTTTGTGACGCCGGGCTGGGTAGCCCAAGGCTGCTCGGCTGCGCGTGGCAGAGGTAAGGGATGAACCTC
>Ga0181612_115199_pt1 | contig 14476 bp, 7 predicted proteins | sample HoacroProtozoa21_FD_119630 | JGI IMG/M metagenome (GOLD analysis project Ga0181612, IMG submission 119630) | Hoatzin crop microbial communities from Cojedes, Venezuel. Combined Assembly of Gp0051906, Gp0051904, Gp0051908 | reverse complement strand
TTATTTAAAATATAGAATTTTGGATTTCATAAGTAGCTCTTAAAAATTATGAGGCTTGTTTGTCATGTGTGTATCTGGAGGAATTATTATCTTTCTTCAGCTGATTGCTGAAATGGGATTTCTTTTTTTTTGTTTGTATGATTGTGGGTTTTTTCTTTACCTTTTCAGGGCCACAATGTAATTTCCTTTCATCAGAACGTGAGAATGTGTTGGTGTAGGATAGCTCAAGAAAATACTGTGCATTCCCTGTAGTATACTAATCTCTTCTCCCTCCTCCACTCCCCCACCTGATTTGACTTTAGAGAATAAAATAACAGCTCACATTCCCCAAAGTGTTTCATAAAACGTTCACTTTTTCAATGGATGTTTTCTGTCTATTGTGAAGATGGGCTTCTGATGTTAATACAATGGTTGTTTTTTCCCCTCTGTGGTACGTATTGGACTACTAGAAGGAAAAAATCTTTCTTCCACCTTCCTTGTTTTTTTTTTTACATCTTCAAAATACTATTTTTTTTGAGTATTTCTATTTTAGATGTTTTGGTAAATGAGACCTGCCTTCCATCCACTTCTAAAGGTGATAGAAATTTTTTACTTTATTTGCAGGTTTAGACTTCATTTGGTGCTTTTAATTTTGTTTTAGAATATGGTTGTTGGTCTAAAGCGGTTTAGTAATGTTATTGCTTCCCCCAGCCCTGCATCAGTGTTAGTTTATTTTATTTTTTCCAAGTATGGGAGATGCAAGGTGTTTGAGAAGAACAGAAATTTAAAAATACATAAAGTCCGGCTTGTTGAAGATCTGAGGTGGAATGAAGTGATGGAAATTAGTGTGGTGAAAGCTTTAAAAAAATAATCAATATATCAAGCTAAGCCTTTGAAAGGGTTCAAAGCTCTTTCATATGAATGAAAAAAAAAAAGTAGTTTTGTATGCAGTTGAGCTAAAGAGTTACAAGACTAACTCAAGGTGCCTTCTGCTTCAGAAATACAGAAAGCTAAAAGAGCAGCGTTTGGAGCTGGTCATCTGTTACACAGAAGTCCCGGAAATATCTGTCTTGTTTCATTTGTAGCCTTTGGCATGGCAAAGTATTGGTATTGGAAAATTTGTGAAATCATGTCATTTAACAGCTTTGCTTGTAGGATGCTGTCTTCCAGGGCTTTTAGTTTGATTTTTTTTTTTTTTCCCGACGTCCTTTTTTCTGGAGACCACAGGAGGGGGAAAAGACTTTGAGGTTCTGCCAGAAGTCAAATAATACATTCTGTTAACCTCTAGCCATGTGCCATTTCTTAGCTGAGAGCTTGTCTGCACTGGGAAAGTCTACTTCTAAGGCTGCTTTCTCAAAACTAACTTGTGTGGAACAGCCTTGTGTAAAACCAGCTGGCTTTATGTTTTGCAAAGAGCCACTAGTTCGTCTGGATTGGATCGCCTGCAGTGTGTGCGCTTAGCTTGATAACCCAAATATCCCGAGCTTGGCGGTGCTACTGATTAGCTCTCCGCTTTATCGATGGGACTGTTAAAAATGCAAATGATGCCTGACACAGGGGCACCAGATCCAAGCTCAAATAACAAATACACACGAAAGTTGTTGCAGGCTCAGGCTCAAAACCAGATTCACTGTTCACTGAGATACTTGCTGCTCAGTGTTCTCCAGGCTGACTCTAGGATGATCCAGCTGCAGCTGCTTTGAATGAGGGAAATCTCACAGGCATTTTGTAATGCTACAGAGTGCATGTTAACTTGCCAAGTAGATGGCCATGGCCCTCCACCCAGCCTGTAGAGCCCCATTTCACCCCTCTGCTTCTGACAGTGCTGTGTGAGTGACAACAGGCAGGCAGGCATGCAGTCTTAGGTCCTTCCTGGAAGGAGCTTCACGCAAGGTGCGTTTAGGCCATCTGTGTGGAAAGCAGGAATAGGGCCTCACTGTGGTTTTAGGACTTCATGGCTCAATGGGTGTAACCTAAATATGCCCTTACTCTTTTCACTGCCCCTTAGGAGAGAGAGCGGTCATTTCTAGTGAGCAGGCTATTGAAGGCAAAACAGTGGCAGGCCAATCTAGATATAGGTGCAAGATGCCCATGACTCTTTGCAGCTTTGCAAGCAGCCTCTGTGGGATTTTTGGAAGAAGGACATTATTTAGGAGCTGGAAGGGGCTTTTTGTACTTTCAAAACAGCAAGAAGGCAACAACTAAGGAGAATGTATGATCATCCTCCTTGGCAGAGTGGTCCTTCTCTTCAGATATTTCTCTTGCCTCTTCCTCTTTCACTGCATCAAGATGAACCTTCTTGTTCTTGCAAGGCCATGTCTGCTTTTGGCATCTTCCTGTTCTCTAACTTTTCCACTTTACCATTTCTGTCTTTAAAACCTACACACTGAGAAGTGCAGTTAATTACCTTTGGTCTTTAGTGGTCTGTATGCATTATACAGCTGTGTTCAAAAATTGAGAATAGTTTTAGTGGCTGAGCCTGGCTCTATGGAAGTCTATTTACTAGGCTTTAAATTGAAAAGGTAACTTTCTGCCTGGGCTGGAGCAATAATTCAGGTGTGTGCTCTTGCACGCACAAAACATCAAGGGAAATTTTTGTTGTCCCATTCCAGCTGAAAGCAAAGCACACCAGTATGAACAGTTACTGCATATCAGGTGCACAGTGGTAATTTATTAATCTGCACTTGCTGACCCCTGAGCCTAATTTAGCATGGTTCATCTTTACTTTTGAGAGCAGAGTCATAAGAGTTACGTCATTGTTCATAAATGTATTCTTGGAAGCATTCATTTCAATGTTATGTGCTTTTAGCAGGCTAATTCAGGTTTTTGTGCTGCTGCAAGTCCACTCTTTCACCGGTTTTGATAACAGTATCCTTAACACAGCCAGAAATTGTTTATTTAGGCAGTTGGTGATTGCTTTTTTTGGAACACTTGCCTTGGGTATCAGTAGAGATGCTTAAACTTCAGACTGAAGTTTAAGATGTACTTTGCAGAAGATAAAACATTCTTTCGTTCTGGTTCGTAAGTTTACTCCTAACTTAAATAAGAACATTCAGGGAATATTAAGAATTCAGTAAGGTTGTTTAAGGTTCCACCAATGCAACATTCAGAATAGGCACAAACCATGTACAGTTACAGGGTTTGGACATAAATCCTTACTCATATCTGAAAACACTTTCCAGTAAATAAACAAAAGAGTTTTAGTAGCTTGCCTCTTTGTAGGTGAAACCCCTAATGTTAATTGTGTAAAATTCATTAAATTTGCACATGGGATTAGTTTGACCTCTAAGTTTTTTAGGATGCTGCTAAGGGATCACATGTGGTTCTCATTAAGAAAACAAGAAAGAGAACAGACAGGATTATTTTATCAATCCAGTATGCTAAAAACAACACCGACAAAACACAGCCTTTCGGTATCATTCACCAAGGACAGCCGGAGCACAGACGATTTTTTCTTAGTAGCTGAAACTCAGGATGTTCTTGGTGGTATCAGAATGAAAAAATAATTGTCTAGCTTCTTTTTGAAGCAATACATTTTCTGCCTTTATCAGGGAAACTAATAGCAACATAACAGTCTGGCTTTGGTGGTGGTAGAAAAATCACCAGACCACCAAGTTTCGGTTTGGAGAAGATGCCTTCTATAAGGCAGGATGAGCTGGTCTTACAGAATGGGCAAGTCAAGGGGACTGTGCACATGGTAGTCACTCCAAGAAAATCTCAACAGCACCAAGTAGGCAAGCAGATGTGCTGTTACTAGATGTTTGTATTTCTGTGCAGGTGTTCCTGCGCTTCCAGGAACTCAACATGGATTACTTGGTAGCGTAGGCTTCATTTTTTTTTTTTTTAATGCTTTCCATTAAATGTAGGTCTGTTGGCCGTGATGTTCACGGATGTGCTGGTTTTGTATTACATGGTGGAAAATGCTATGGACAAAGTTTAATAATTAAATCCATTATTAATGTCTTATCAAGAAGACAAGAGGAAGGCCGTGCATGTTGATTCAGTGCTACAGGTGTGGGCTCCAAGAGAAAATGAATGAAAATATGAAGGCTGCCTTCTAAACAAATATAGCTCCAAAACTTTCAGTCTTTAGACTACTACAGAATTTGAAAGCTAATAACCAAAACAATGGGAGATTTAATCTTTTAATCAGATGCCCATCGTATGTGTAGGTGTGATTTCCATAAGATTTGTTGCCACCATGAGTGACAAATGATCATTTTCCAGATTTCTCTGTAGGTAAAATGTGGTCAGTGCAAGGGCAACTTGGCCTGGTTCGTCAGCAGCCCTCCAAGGATAAAACTCTGTATGGATAACCACCTAAGGATCATGTAGAGTTGACTGTGTCAAGACTCAGACATCACAGAAGTTGCACTTCTTGGTGTGTTCAGAAGATTTTAGCTGATAGACTTGCAGGTCGTATGTCAGAAGAATCTGGCAACCAGAAGAAAGAATACTTTTCAGAGATTTTCTGTTCTTCAGGAAGGAGTAAGCTGGAAGTTGATAGGGAGGGAAAGATATATTATAAACCTGAAATTTAGTTGCTAGTGTACCAGCCTGGAGAGCTGAGATTATGGAAGACAAAGTCAGACTGGGGAACTCAGAATAGGAAGTTGCGTAGGCCCTGTCCCCAGGTACCAGCTGGCATTAGGATGTGTTGGACTTAATCCAGATTCTTCTCTGTGTTTATGCTAGAGCTAAAGGTGAAATTCCAGCCTCAGTTATATGTAAAATGTTGACTCATCAGAAATGTTTTTAAAGTTCAGAAAGACAAGAATTTCTGCAAAGGCTTTTACAATATTATCCCGTGTATTAGTTAGAACGTGATGTTTAGGAAACCAGTTTGATTTGTCTGTTGGAAGCAAAAACTGTGTGTGTTATTGGTGGCTAGAAAGTAGGAGAATTCAGGTTTAGATTCAACACCAGAAGGCTGTTTTATTTACTGACAGCTAAAATAGAGAATTTAATATGTTTTTCTGAGGGTTTTTTTCCACAATAACACGTTATTTAAACAGAAGAATAGGGTGATGTTTAGCTGTTACAGGTTTTCATTTGCTTTTAGTACAGGGCTTGTACTAAAATACTATTGATAAGCTTAATCCTGTGGAAATATCTATCTTCCAGGAATTTTAGGTTTTTTCAGCCTTTCCAAAGGCTCCAGAAACATACAGCATTACAGTAAGAGTGACTTTTTCATTAAAGATTAGAGGAGGAGTAGGCAGTTCGCTTAATTAACAGATCACTGGAAACTGAAGTGGAAACACACAAGTCATAAGGGCGATTCTCTTCTTGTTCTCAAGGCAGCTATGAATTGGCCTTTGGAAGAGTTGCCCTCGTAATGTTGCTGGCACTGGTTTCTTTACCCTGATCCTTAAAAGCGTGTCATGAACTTTTTGGGCAAAATGCAGGGATTTGTAGGTGGCTTTTGGAGTTGTATAATTTTGACTGGAGTTCTACATTAGCGTCATTCATGAGTCAAATGCTGTCATCAATTTTTAGAGATTGGGGCTGAGAATAGAAATAGCTAACATATTTAAATACTGTACTTTACTCTGAAAAAAATGTTGACTGGCTCCCTGTGTAGTTATTGTCTTACTGTGACCAAAGCTGTGATGCACGTTACATATTCTTAGGAGGAAACTCTGTTTATTTTGTTATTTATTTAATAAAGTAATATTCCAGTTTGACAAATGATATAAATTATATAAAGCAGCCTTGGTTGGAAGATTTGAAATCTTTCAGGCTTCTCTAAATACTCAGAAGCTGCAAAACACAGAGCTTTTCTTAGACCTTTTACAAAAGTGGTTTTTTAGATATCCCTAAGATAGCTTACTACACTAAGAAAGTCTGTAGCTAAACTAATTCACAAGAGAGAAGTTATGGACTTTTATGTAATAGACATTGATTGGTAGGTTGCATTTGAAATTTGTTAAGTGCTCATTGAGAGTTTGAGCAAATACGCTTTAATTTTTATGTTGTTAAATCTTTAGTAAATATCATAAGTTACTGTATGTTTATAGTGGTTGTTCTGCTAATAGTTTTCCAACATCTGTTTCCTAATGAGGAAGAAACATGTTACATCTTTGGAAAACAATTTCTATTGACTAGAATAACCAAAACCTAATAGTATAAACATTAACACAAACAACTTTGGTTTCATAGACAGTGGCTTGTATCTGTCTTATTTATGTAACAAACGCAGTGTATTATTGTTACTGTTGTTGTTCATCTCCAAGTGAGATGATGGTCTTTTGGAAAAAGAGGAATAGTCCAGAAGAAAATAGTTGTTGTCTTCTAAAGGCGTCTAACTTAGTGACATTGAAAATTGGGGGTTTGAGAAGCGAATAAGGATCTGCAGAAGTTATGTATCAAAATTCTTTGGTGCTTGCTCTACATAAAGGTGTGTTGGCCATCCTGGTTTATATTTAGAAATCTGAATAGCTATAAGTGGTGTCCTGTAATGAGCAGAAATGTTGTTTAAGGGCCTCTGCAGACCGTAGTGGTTAGAGGAGCAAGAGGTTGTATATTTAATTTGTTTAAATCTTTTCACAGTATTCTGACAGGACTGAAGCCAAATGTGTGAGCTTTCCATGTTCTTTGCTCCTTGTTGTTTCCCTTGGAAGAGGAGAATAATTTGCTACATAATTCATTAATGTTGATCTTCTTTAAAATAAACAGTAATACAAGAGAAACTGAGTTTTAGAAGTTAAGTCATGTGTTCTGATACAGTTGAAACAGTGTGTGTGAGCAGGGTACTCAGGAGGTCTGTGACCACATATTGCTGATTTCTCCAATAAATGCTGGTTTGGTTTGGGTCAGATCTGCCATCCAAAATAAGCAAACCAATGACTACCTTAAGTTGAGCATGATTTAACTATAAAAGGTGAATCAAACTTCTAAAAAATAATATTTGCAGAGGTCTGAACTGTGAGAGTCTAGGACTGATTTCATGTTACGTAGACCTAAGCTGCAGTCAGTGGTATTCAAAGGCGGCAAAGGCAGAATAGAAATCAAAGCGGTCCCCGTGCTACCGTAGGTAGCCAAAGGCAGCTGGAGCAAAGCGCAGTCTTGCACATGGAGCTGCTGAACCTGCCCAGTCTGATTTACATCTGCAGAGAGGAAATATCTCCTAACGGGTACCCTTCCCAATTCACCTACCACGCAGTTCCTTGTTTGAAACAAATAGCTTATTGTTACTCTGGTCATATACTATTCTGTCACTGTTTAACTTGGACCTCTTCAAAGGCGTTTGAACAGGAGCCTGTGAATTTAAAAGGACTATTTAGTTCCGTTAACCTTTTTCTCTTAAAAAAATGCCCTGGACTCTTAATGGCTAACAAAAGGTTTCCTCCTACCAATGACTTCAACTCTTTTCTAATTTTATATTCACATACCACAGCTGAAAATAAAATTACAAAGAAGTCTGACTACCCTATCCGCAATTAATTGTTCAGTCTTAATTATGAGAAATTGACTAGGTTTGGAAGACTTTATTTTCAGGATCTAATCCAGAAATCTGCTATAAAGTGACAAAATTTGTAGTATGGAAACTGGCTCCTGTGTTTTCAGATTTGTCTGCTGTTCAGCCACACCCACCTAAAATAATAATTTTCAAAAAGACACTTTTTCCCATACTGAAGATCCTGTAACAGGGACACAGCAGCGCCTCCTGTCATTGTTTTGTTCTCCTTGATTAAATTAAAAACATGTTTCTTCTGGGCCTTGCTCTTTTTAAGCAGTAATCCGTCCATCCCTGTCTGTGCTTCTAAGGGTTGCAGGTATTTTCTTCCCTTCTGCCTGGCAGGTCAAGCCTGTGACGATGCTTGCCTTTTACATGCTACTCAGAGCAGACAGCCTTTGACCTCTCTTCAGTCAGATGTGTTGAAATATTCTGCAATATTGACTGCTGGTGAAATTGAACTCAGTGGTCATCTGTGAACTGATTTTTATTTCCATCTGGACAGTCAGCCTCCAAGTAGAGCATCATGAAGGAGTGCTGCAAACTGTGGGATAAGCTTCTAACTGTGGTGAGATTCCTGAAGCAGGCTGGCTATAAACTCCGTATTCACAGAGAAACAAAAAGCAACAGGAGGAACTTCGGAAAATTATGTTTTAATGCACTTGGGCGTGGTATGTAGGGTGGGCATTGGGTCTTTGGTAACGAACTGTTTGACTTCACAGATCTGCTGTTGTTACAGGAACCTACTTGCTAACGTAGACATAGCATTATTTTAATGAGGTAGGGATCTTGGCACTGACATCCCGAGCCTGCTTTTAGTATATATGTATAGTAGTATGAATATTCCATTTTGTATTTCTGTGTGGACATACTCCTCGATGTGAGAGTCCTAACCATCTCTAGCTCTGTCGTATTCAGTCACATACAGTTTTCATCTGGAGTGAGCATATGATGTATTTGTTTCCATTAATATCCAGATTGGAAGGGAAATGAACTAATTTTGGGGTTTTGGACAAAAAAAGGAATGCTGTTCCAGATGCCTGGAGCTCACACCCTTGCTCTGCTGTGAGTTTCTTGTTTGGAGACAGATTTCCTCAAAGCTTGTTTGTGAGAACACCACTTTATTTGGGTATCTGGATTAAAAAAGAAACATCTTGTACTCTTCCTACTCTCATTGTTGAAGTTCTGCACGAACAGGTCATCTTAAATACTGCGCAGTACATCATTTGAAATGTTCAGCATGTGATTTTTGGCTGTCAGGTCTGTTATGCAAATCACAGTTTGATTGTCTTATGAGACTGAGCTTTCTGCTACAGTCTGAAGAACACTGAAATTTCTTGGTTTTGGAAAACTGAATTTCCTGTTGTGTCCGTCTGGCACATACGGCTGAGAATTCACTAGCATCACCAGAGCAGTGGAGCCAGCCAAGAACAAATGTTTGGTATGTTTTATGCGAGAAAAGCCTTATTTCAAAATCAAAAACATGCATATGCGCATACTCAGAATGAAGTGGTAAATGCTTAAATGCTTAAAAGCTGGACCAGACTGAAAAAGCATGTCAGAATTGCTGTTATCACTTCTTCAGTAAAGGCTGCGTCAACCATGTTTTTCCCAAGGCACAGTTTGTACGTTGGAAATTTTCTTTCCAGTGAAACAAGTGAATAATAAGGGAGTCTTCCATTTTTCGAGGGGACTGAAGTTCAGTAGGCCCATTATGTTCCTCACCTTAATTGAAATCTGTCATGGCTGCTTTCGTCCATTTTATGAGTACTTGTGAGAGACCTCTTGGTTTCTATTTCTTCTAAGCCTTTGACTGCTCTGGCACACTGTTTTCTTGTGGGTTGAGCTCCTAACCCTGTGAGTATTTCTCAGTGGTATTTTCGCGCAGATCTGTGAAGAACAACTTGGGCAACAGCTGGATGCCCAAGATACAGAAGAGAGGTTCGCTTAGTCAGGGTGGACAGAAATTAAGTTTTCCTAATACAGCTTTTCAAAAATAGGCCATATTAAAATGGCTTTGGCTTCTTACGATATCAGTTCTTATTGATGTGCATCTTCCCTGCAGGCAGGCTTTTAGCTCTTGTGCTTTAAGGCAAGTGCTAAGAGGCAAACATGGAGAAGTTTTTGGAGGTTCATGATTACTTCACTAATAAGAAAGTGTCTAAAAAGTCTCTGTTCATGCAAAAGGAGAAAAAAAGCCTTTTCAAAAGAGGGATCCTGGTAGCATGTAGTCTGCTATATGTTATACGGATGCCTAGTATTGTTAGGCCATAAAAGAACACAGAAGTCATTTAGGCTTGTTACCAAATATGTTACTGAAGGTGAAAGCAGTGTTTCTGCTAAAAGTTGTCTTTTTTAAGAGGTTCATAGGCAGACTCTCCATAGGCAAATACAGCTGCCAGACTTCCACACAAGAACCTCAGACCTTTCATTTTTATGTCATGATCACATATCTTATTTGAAAAAGTTTTCCTCTTGAATTTTAAAGAAGTTACAGAGTTGAGAATGTTTGTTGGAACATTTCTAATTAACAGTTTTTGGAAAGAGTTTCAAACATCAAGATAAGTATACAAAGAAAGTGCCAGATAAAATACAAATGAAATACTGAACAGAGTTAGTCATACTTTAAGCTTGTGCTGCTTGATTCTAAAAGTTTTTGGTTTAGTGCAAGTCCCATTGGACTCATCAGAATAATTTCTGTGTTTTGAACTGGATTTCCTGTTTGTTCATATATTAAGTTATATTTAAAGAAAAGGTTTCCTGGCTGAAACATACAGCAATAACAACTTAAAGAAAAATGAAGATGTTAACCTAATTTTACTTTTCTAATTGGAGAGAAACTGTCTTATCACGACTTGAAGAGGTAGAACAGACCAATTTGCATTATACACACAAAATCCCCAGTATTACTGTCTGGATAAAAAAGTATCTAATTTTAAAAACATGCATGCCTCTGTGGTCTTCATCTGAACAGTGAGAGCGCTATGGCCATTAAAAAGATGTAGAAGGTACCTTTCAGAATTTTTCTTGTATATGAACTACAACAGTAAGACCTGACGACTTACTTTGTTAATGCATTTAATTGCACACATTATCTATAAACAAAATTAATATGTACTAGTTGCCAGGGCAAGCTTGTTCATCCAATGAAACATATAAACTGCGATTTGGTGGAATGCCATTCTGCTAGGGAGACTGTCATTCAGAATGGAGCAGGATGTGAAGCTTAGATAACTTGGTAGGCAGTCTAATTTGATCAGTAGTTGATCTTCGTTAATTAAGTAAAAAATACATACCAACCTGGTGTGTTTCACTGCTGTTTCTGAGCATGGATGTTACAAGGATTTAATCTTCAGTAATTTGTTTTTTCTAGGCCAAATCCTTGTTTGGTGACCAGAGCTGCCTATCTTGATGTCCTTGTGATGCTGAGTACTCACTTAGGGAAGTTTCGAAAGCAAGGTAAGTCAAATGTACTGATCTGTATATTGGATGGAATATCTGTGGGGAAATTTCTCAGCTCTGTTGAATCTGGAGAAACAATAATGTATTACTTGTACTCATGGTATCTGCTGAATGCTGGAGTCCTTTAGCTGCTTTGTATAAAAGGGCCCTTTATTCTGCCTTAGATAGAGCTAGTCCTGGGGCTTATTGATGAGAAGAATGAGGTACGGCTCCATGTCAAAGCTTGAAGCTAAGATCTTGCAGTATTCCTAATCCTAGAACTGTGTAACGACAAAAGAGATCCCCTCTGGTGTTCCAAAATACTTTTCTGATCCAAGGTTGCAAATGCAAACAAAATCCAAACCCTGGAATATTACTACTTTAACCTTTCCTGAAAGCTACAGAGCTGTTTACTCATGAGACACGCGGAAGTGCTTTGAGAAACAGTGTTTTCTCATGTTTAGAATTTTTATAAGAAACAACTCTGAAAGTGTCTTTACATTTCTTTTTTTATATTGATTCTTTATCACTATGTTTTTGAAGGAAATGATGCAGAGTGTTGTTTGCAACAATATAAATCATACTGTAAACAGTAAGGAAAACAAAGGGGTGGAGGAAGGAACACCCTTTCGAGTGTGACTGTGTATAGGCCACTTGCAGTGAGCTGTAACTAGCTTCCTTGTGGGCCCATTTTGTTCATTTCTTAGGAACAAGTGAGTAATAAATTACCTTGTCAGTCCAGGAAGGCAATTAAAGAATAGTTCTTTCATTAAAATTCTTAATGACTAATTTTAACACTGCATTTAAGTCATTGCAGCTGTTCTTTGTTTCAGATAGTCTTGTTTTGGGGCCTGTTCTTCATTTTAAAACCAATTCCTTTTGCTTTTTTGCTTAGACCTTTGGTAGAAGTAGCTCCATTTTAATTCCATAATTGCTGTTTGTGTGATTTCTTGTGAATGCACAGTTCGAATAGTGACAGTTGTCAGGAAAATGAGTTGGTGATGAGCGTGTCTGAAATGAACTTCTTCAGATAGGTTGGTGCAGAATCTAGCCCTTATAGGAGAAGCATAGGCATATAGAAAATATGTGACAGGTGGTTTCCACTACACCAGAGGAAGACGGTTAGGGTTATCAGGGACTCTAGGGGACAGGTCAGATCTTTCATGTCCTCTGAAGAGTCATTCCTCTCTCATCGGTCCCAGATGGTTCTGTTTGGTACTGACCACTGTTTGTGACTAGGTAAGGGCTGCATGCTTTATAGGGTAGGGAGGAATGTACCGCACTATATAAAGCAGTTTCAATATATCATGACTCTAGGGATAAGTTTTTTCTTGACTTTTTAACGTTTGTTTTGGGTAAGCTGTATCTGCCATCAGTAATTTTTATGCTACAATATATGTTTGCTTATTTTCATTATTTATACAAAATAAAGTTTCTTAAATCCTGATACACCATTTGCCTTAGTGATTATCGTTTACAATACATTAAAAAGTCTAGCTGTGTATCACATCTACAAAACAAACAAAAAAAACCCTCAAAGCCCCCTTCAACTGTATTTGGGTTCATCACCCTTCTTTACAGAGTCAGAGAATGGTAGGGGTTGGAAGGGACCTCTGTGGATCATCTAGTCCAACCCCCCTACCAAAGCAGGGTCACCTAGAGCAGGCTGCAGAGGACCTTGTCCAGGTGGGTTTTGCATATCTCTAGAGAAGGAGAATCCACAACCTCTCTGGGCAATCTTTCTGAGTACTCCTTTCTTTAAAGATAGATCCTCTTTGAAACATTAATTTTTACACTTTTTTTTTTTAATCACTTTCCTCTACCTTTGTTCATATCCTTTGTGTATGAATCATCCCAGTCTTTCTGTGTTCTCTTTGTATGAAGTTTTTTTCCTCTGCTTCTGATTATTGTCATCACTCACCCTTCAATTCTATTTTTGTATGTTCTTTTATGAAGGAATAGCCAGTGTTCCAGATGAGGGCTCCTCACTTGCTTACTTAGTGGGCATTACATTTCCGTTATCAGTCTCTTTCCTGTTTCAGTTATCTTCGAGTTTTTTGTCTGTTTTGGTTTTTAAACGATTACTGCATATTTGCAAAGGCTCTCATTGACCTCTCCACACCAGGAAACTCCCCTCTGTTTTTTTAAAGTCCCTGACTTGTGACTAGCCCTTTGAGCCTAAGGAACTGCACCATGCTGTGGGTGCATTACCAACTGTAGTGGATTCATTTATTTTTTCAAAGCTCTTGTGGATTGTTCCAAACCTGGGTGCTGTAAGGTACAATTTCTGTAAAAGGAAAGCAATTGTTTTTGCAGACTTTGCTCAAGGATATTTCATTAGTATTGTCTTGCTTAAAAGTTCCATTTGTATATGGGTTTAAAGTTATATATTGCAGGCAATATCTACAGAGAGTAGAAACTTAGACTGGAAATACGGTTTTGAAAACTTGAAGATACATTAGGGACAATTTTATATGTCACAGGCAGAAGCCCTTCTGAAATGAAGGAGTAATATGTTTATATTAAATAGAACCTGAGTGTCCCATGACACAGGAAGAGAAAGACTAAACTCTGCAGTTAAAAATGAATGTTTTGAGTCTCACATTTAAATGTTCTGTAAGACATAATTATTAACTGAAGCTTTATACTTTCCTGAGATTAAGTATCTTACTCATATGTGTATCTCTGGTTATGAGCCAATTTTTCTCTGTTTTAATCTTGATTTGTAAAGTTGTTTCAATGAATAAAGGGTGAAGGACAAATCCAAATAAAACTGTTTCTTGATGTGTTTATCTAAGAGGCCCCAGGAAGTGCTCTATATGAGTTCCAGGCCACAGGCTGAAACTGATTTTCATCAGCAGAAATGGCAATGCAATGTAATGAGCCTGCAACTGGTTAAAATCAGACCACTTCTAATTGATTATGCCTGTCTAAAGGGGCTACAATTACAAAGAGATTTTCAGCGTACAATCCTGCCTAGGCCTTTCCTACATTACGATTATTTTCTGTACATGATTTGTTGTCTTCAATTAATAAAATCTGTCTCTTAAAGTGCAGGACAGCCCTTAGGGAATTTACTTCACAAATTCAAAACAATTTAAAATGTCGGATAAGGAAAGCAGGGGGTAATGGATACCAAGAGCATCTTGTCCAGCTAAAAATTTATTGCTGGCCAAATGATGATTATTTGTCTTAAAACAAACAAACAAAACCCCTGTAGTTATTCTGATTTGGTGGTTTGAATGGAAGTGTTGCCTGATTCACGTCACTGGGAAAATACAGTTTTCTTTCATTGAGTTGATAGGCAAAATCTAGAGCGTTTTTTCCAGCTCCTGATGTGCTTGAGGGTCTTCTGATGTGCGGAGACAATACAAATGCCAAGACTATGTAAACTTACAACATACCTTTCTTCAGTTATCAACTGCAGTTGAAACTCGGATAAAACATGAAGCAAGCCTTTTTTTTTAACAAAGGGGTTAAAATATGCAAATAAAAATAGTATTTTTGCCTTAATTGAGAGCAAACAAAAGTTCGTACCAGATCTAGGATTATTTGATGAGCTAATGTCTATTGTCAGTATTAATAATTATTAATAAT
>Ga0181612_139193_pt1 | contig 14477 bp, 5 predicted proteins | sample HoacroProtozoa21_FD_119630 | JGI IMG/M metagenome (GOLD analysis project Ga0181612, IMG submission 119630) | Hoatzin crop microbial communities from Cojedes, Venezuel. Combined Assembly of Gp0051906, Gp0051904, Gp0051908 | reverse complement strand
CTTTTGAAGCCTCCTAAAATTCAGATGTGAGAGGTGGTATGTGTTTATGCTGTGGAACAGAGTAAATGTCAGGTCAATTGATTTCAGCCTCAGATTTTATTTATGGTGGATGACCAATCTGCAAAACAGCTTGCAATGCCTGAAGATGCATGTTATTGACTTGAAATCTAGCCAGATGACAATAAATTAAAAGTAGATGTAGCAAACCCCGCTGTCCATTTCTGTGGTTCTTAGTTTTAATGATAATTCTGTCCTTTTTTTTTTTTGTTTCCCAACACCAGGAGACCACAAAGGGAAAGTGAAATATTGTCTATTTGATGTGCAGACATACCTGTGATAATAAGGCACAGCAATCCATTATTCTTCTTTCAGTTAGTAATTGCTGTTCTTAGCTGTTTTATGCTGTTGTATGCAAAACAAAGTTTAAATTGTTTCAAAGTGTGGATGTGAAGAGAAATGTTACACGTGAAGTTGTGGCTTTAACATTTGGTGATATACGGAACTGGCACTGGTGTGGAATTTACCACTTGGATTCCTTTATCCCTGCAGAGCAGCATCTCAAGTTTTCCATGTAAATCAGAGAACGTGGCCTTGCTATGTATAGATCGTACTCTTACACAGACCAAAATTTTCATTGCCCTCTGTGGCGTGGTCGGTAGGGACACGTCAGAATTTTGTCATGCCTGAGAGGTGATAACCATTCCCCTTTTTGACTGCGGGAAAAGAGGGCCAGTACTGGGTGAACTTACTGCTTGGTAGGCTTAGGGAGTGGTAGGTATCTACCCTGTACACAACCCTTGTCCCAAAACTCGGCACTGGCAAGACATGGGGAACAGTCTGTCAGTGGACTGGTTCTGTTGGTTATTGTCTGTTTAAATCACTTGATCTGGACCTTATGTGAGTTATGTGAATTTTGCTCTGATTATGAAAATGATCTGGCCAATGTTTGGCATAATATTGCTCTGCATCCGGTACAGGTAAAACTGGCTGGAACCCTAAGGAGTTTATTAGAACATCGAAGTTTTGAGGCCCATTTAATCAATGTAATAATAAAAAAAAACCACTAAAGAATTCATTGGAATCGTGTTACCTATTAAACTCCTTATGCATTCAAAGTAGTTTTAAAAGCATCTTAGTTAATTTCTGTGGATTCATGTTGTTTTTATCCAGTGCTGCAGGACATTGAGAACATGGGTGCCCATCCTGTTTATGCTGTTATTACAAAATTAGGGCTATCGCTCTTTCAAAAGTGCAAAGTATAAAGGAAAGGAGGATCTTCCTCTTTATTCTCATGGGCATTTGCCCTTCCTCTTTTCATGGAGATACTAAAAATCTAGGCCCTTTAATTGTTGGTCTGGTATGGTGTGAAAGTGTCTACTAATATTTCCTGGTGTTATGCTATGGAGCACTGTGCCAAGACACCCGAATGAAGAGAGAGAACGCTAGCTCTAGAGCTCAAAGAAACATGGCTCCATTTGCTCTAGGCTGTGTTAATGTGCCTTGACTAGTCTTGGGCCCAAAGCTGTGTCTCCAGATGGTGCCACAGCGATAAACCTGCTGGGCTGGCCATGCTTCGGTTGGCATTGCCATCTGGTCAGTACAGGTTGCACGTGTGAACTGCTGCGCTGAGCAACCACATCCCTGGGGTACGCCTGGGCCCCGCTCTACATAGCAAAGAATAGAGATGGCTTCGGGAGCACTCCCTAAGGCTCTGTAATAGCTGATGGGGGCTCCTCTCAGTCCACCAAAGACATGAGGCCAACACATCTGGAGTGTGGGGAGCCTCTGGTGCTGCTAGGCAGCATCCTGTTATTCCGTTCTGTTGTTGGTGTAGGGAGTCAGAATTCAAACCAGGATTGCTCTGTTGGAGGGGGCTTATTTGGGGCCGATTTGTGAGCTACCTTCTACCTGAAGTAGCCACAATGAAGGTCAAAGTTATTTTTCACTGTGGATGGTGCACTTGGCTCGGCTTCGTGCTTTCTGAAATGTCCTCAAAGAACACTTCTGGCATCTGAAAGAACATAGTACCTTTACACTTGTTAGAAATTGTCATAAATGGTTTGATTTTCTCCTATTATACTCTGATTTAACCATATTTTTTTTTCCTTCAGGAAAATATAACATAATATTTTAAATAGTGCTTGTTTGGGTTTTTTTTTGTTATTGTTGGTTGTTTTTTTTTCAAGTGGATAAGTTAGATTGTGCCTGTGCTTACAAGTTAACTTTCTTTTTACTAGATGGAGTGCAGTAGAAGAAAAAATTTTGGAGAACAACCGCTTCATGTCAAATACTTGTAGTTTGTAGTTTATTTAAGCTCCATCTTGAAGCTCATATTACAACGGGATTTGAATGGGCTTGACTGGAAATCACTTTGGAGTCTTAAAATTCATTCAGTTTCATTTAGGTATTTAAGAAGATACTTATGCCCAACTGATTTTGTTTGCATTTAAGGATATAATTTAAAATAAGCGTGTGTTTAAAGGCCTTTCAGTACTATAAGGGAGCCTATAGGAAAGATGGGGACAATCTTTTTAGTAGACACAACAGTGACAGGACGAGGGGTAATGGTTTTAAACTAAAACAGGGTAGGTTTAGGCTAGATATAAGGAAGAAATTCTTTACAATGAGGGTGGTGAAACACTGGAACGGGTTGCCCAGAGAGGTAGTGGAGGCCCCATTCCTGGAAGCATTCTAGGCCAGGCTGGACAAGGGTCTGAGCAACCTGATCTAGTGGAAGATGTCCCTGCTCAGTGCAGGGGTGTTGGGCTAGATGATCTCTAAAGGTCCCTTCCAACCCAAAGCATTCTATGCTTCTATGATTCTATGAACAAAGCTAAGTTGAAATGTCATCTCCAAGTAGCTGTTTCTCATGTCGAGGTATTCTCAGAGCTAGATTGGCTTTGCAGACACGACCAGAGAAGGAAAGAGTTTTGTATATATGGCATCAGGTGCCCATTTACAGTGCTCAGTGACGAACCTTCTCCTAGAGTCCACCCCTGCCCCATCACACTACCACTTGAATCTCTCCCGTTGGAAATATCTCCATCCTGCCCAGTTGAGATCAAAGCCTTGAACCCTTATCACACACAGCCTAAGCCTACAGGAACTAACCTGACATACTGAAACCAGCCAACATCACTCCCGCTCTCGGTTTGCAGAGCAACTCTACATAATTATTGCACATTGGCTGGCACAGAGGGAGGGAAAGAAAGGAAGACAACATCTAACTTGTAAGCATGAGTGTTGGTGTGTTTGTTGGGGAACCAAGACACTCTAAAGCACACTTCTTTGTCCAAACATTAAGAAGACAATTACGTCAACTCAAAACTTCAATACCTTGATAGTTAGATATCCTGGTGGCAAATAGGAGTCCTATCACTTAATATTGGCTCCAAACCAAGAGAAGAGATTCAAAGTGGGGTCTCTAGCCAAGACGTCATTTGAGCGAGCACTGCAATCACGTCAGTAGCTCTGGACACTTCTCCACTTTTTCAGTAAGTTACACAAAATTGCTTAGAAACTGAGAGGTGTGGCTGGGAGTTGGGTATTGACTTTTAAAGTACATCAATGTGAATATGTGATGTGAAGAAAACTAGGGTAGAACCATGTCATGCCAACACCCACATATTTGTATATCTTACCCTTCCTTCTGGCAGGTCCTGACAACTGGTTGCACCCCATCATCCCTTTTTACCTGAATCCACATACGACTTATTTTACAAAGGAAGGAAAACACTGTCAGAAAGACCCCAATACTGAGTTGGCCACTTCTGCCAAGAATCTGTCTCCCCCAGCCCTTACAGAGTTATTTCACCTTATCAATGGCTGTTTCTTATCAACCACTTAACTCTGAGCTCTTTGACATGAAGCAGTTAGAAGCCATAACATTTCAGTACATCCTATCTGCTCCCAGCTAAAAAATATGAGGTTCTGATAGAAACATGGCTTCATCCTGAAGTGAAGAAGGAATTTATTATGTGTAATAAATTTATGCGTGTAATGTGATGTCTGGTTTGGACTGGGTGCAGCTTTTCATTGCATCCCATCATGTATTTCCCACCAAGCCAGGGCCTATGTGATGTAGTTCTCTGCTGAACTCCAGCCCTCTCTCCTCATGTGCAGTTTAGCATGAGTGCGAGTTACTCAGTCTGATCCTCCTGCTGCCAAAGTGTGTCTGGTTTGTCCTCTTGGCTGAGTCTGAACTCACCCCTTTCTTGGTTCATGACAGTCATATTTCCAAGGATCTGTTTGTACATTAGAAGATTATTTACAATCGCAGTAATTTATCTGATCTGGGGAAGAAGACTGTACGGTTTTCTACTTTCCTCCTTTCATTACTGGGCAGGCACCAGCAGTTTCTGAGAGGATTATCATCATTGCGGCCAGAGCTGGACAGGGGTAAAGCTTAGAATCAAAATTATAGAGTACGCCTCACTGTTGGGTTCTCACCATCTCCCCCATCTCAGAGGAAAGCTTTAGCTTTCATCAGCTGGATTGGTTATTAGGACTTACATGAATAACTCATTGCATTTGTTTGGATGTTGAGGAGTAAAGGGAAGGATAAGAAAAATCCATGGTTTATTTGGGAAAAAAAAAATCCACAAAAAAGATGTGGTTTATTTTGAACAAAATGTTAAAACAGAGACTTTATGGGTTTTTTTCTCCTGAAAAGAGTAACATAAAAATACCATTCTGAAAAAAGAAGTAAACTCTGATATGGAACGGAACATTTCACTTCTGCCATTTGACATTATTAGAAAAAAAAAAAAAGAAAAAAAAAGTTAAGATAAACTCATATGCACCCACAAGAAAAGAAGAAAAGACATCATTGCCTCTGTTCCAGTAACTCACCTTACAGGCAGAGCAACGAGGCAGGGTGAGAGCAACAAGCTGGATCTTCAAGATTGAGTCTTTTTACATTGTGCATAGTTGAATGAAACTAGTTAGTTTACTACAGGATTAAATAGAAGAATCTGAAATCCTTCAGTGCTTTCCAGTTGTGTTGTTATGCCTTTCCATCCAAACCAATCACCAGAAACTGCAATTCTGATATACTTTTTGGGACCCCTCAATGGAAAACTTAGACTTGATTAACTATTCTGTTCCATTGAGATGTGAGGAAGTTTGTAATTTTTTTTTTTAATACAAATTGTGATTTCTTCAATAATCTCGGTTTTGGAGAAAACTTCACCATCTATGTTTTGGATTACTGGGAAACCCTGAAAAAAAGTGATTTTCAACCTGGACTGAAATAAGCTACATTGCTAAACCACTCTTACGGAGGCACTGGGACTTTTTACCCAAAGAACATTTGTATAACATTACAAAGCGAAATGTTATACAAAACAGCACAGCCCAAAGAGCTGGACACTAGGTCGCCCTCTCAGAATATTTTATGGGCTAGGTTAGTAACCTCTACTGTCTAAGGCGGCAACTTCTAAGTAAAATTAAACTTATTGGAAGGCTTAGCAGAGTTAGTTTATCTACAATAATCTTTCTACATGGGTAATGTTTCCAAAATGGTGATCAAAATTAATTCTGATTGCTGCAATGTCCTACTATGTCAGCTCACTTTTTCTGTGTACTTGATGATTCATTTGTAAATAGTTTATAATACACATAATTTTTGTGGCAGATTAGAAGCACAAGGATTGCATCTGTGAAGCTAAGCAGTGCTAAGAGTCAATGGGCACCTTTCCTAATGTCAACAAATATATATATAATTCAGCAACTCTCATTACTCAAATGCCAATCTAATTACACTGCAGCATGTAAATTAATGGAACATTCTTTTGAGATCTGCTCAGATCTACAGTAATATTCCAGTTCTGGAAGCTGCCCAAGCCTTGAACAACAGCAAATTTCTTCAGATTCAATATTATCTGAAGTGCTATGACCTGTTCACGGTGAAAAGCTTTTTAGGTGTTATTAAGTCAAAGCACAAAGTAGTAACTACACTGTTGAGGGAGAAATTTCTAGGGAGCATTTGAGAAGGGTTCCAAGTGGATCACGCACACTCAGCTAGAACATACCTCCTGTCAGAAGACAAACAAGGTCTTGAAAAAGCAAAGGATTTGCAAAGTGTTAGTGGAGTGCAGTATGACACACAGGTATGAAGAACTTCAGCAATGAAGATAAATGACAAAGTCTTCACTATTATACAGAGAATCTGGCTGCAGAAACTCGTTACTCTTTTTGCGAGCCGAAAGAAAAGAAAATTAAAAAATAATACTGTGCAGCTTGTTGAGATGGGCAATCCAGAATCCCATTATTTTGAACTCACATTTATTCTGAACTCCCATTTAAACATGCTCTGATCTCCTCAGATGTGAGTATTTCTGTTAAATGTGTTTTCTTACTTCATATAATCTTAACAGGGCAGTTACAAATTCCTAACACCAGCCAGGAGAACGCATCTGCTAGAACCCATTCAACAGCAGGTTGGATTTAGCCATCAATGTGGCAAAATCTTCTGCCCAACATCTCTCTCCATAAAGCCGTTGTCTCTCTGCGGAGACAAGAAATTGAAAAACCACATTTCATTGCACATAGAGGATCCCTGTTTTTTCTCTGTTAAGTGGTCCACAGTGTGCAAAACTATTGTCAGCTTCATAAACAGAAAGTAAAGAGCAGTTGTTATTGCAGTATTGACTTTCTGTGTGACACTCCTCTCACCAGGACTTATGGATCTATTATGCAGTTCGTAATGTGAGAGCTGCTAACATGAACTCCTTTCTAGGGAGCTCTTGTCAACGTAGTTAATTCAGTTTAGCAGGAAATTCATCTGTCCAGCTGGAGCAGATGAACTGAGGCAACCGAGAGACACAGTACATTCAAATAACCCCAGACTGTCTGACTTAGGACTTTGAAAATGAAAATACAGAATGGACACTGAAATTACAGATTTTCCTGTTTGAAAGGGGTAAATGTGCACCAAAGACCTCCTCTTCCAGGATGCATTGCATGCAAACTGTAAAGAAAGGATTCAGAGATCTACAAAGCTCTGCAGTGATGACTACAGCGGCATTGCCAAGGGGAACCTGCGTGTTCGATGAATGGATGGATCACCAGCACCCAAAGCTGTCCTTGACCTGAGACACAGCTATTCTGGTTCCTGTTGATTCAGTGAAGGCAAAAATTAGTAACAAGCTCTTGTGAAGAAAATTGTGTATAGTGGGAGGAAACGCCAATAAAAAGATAGGATGGTGAAGAGGAAGACAATGCACAAACTCATTTCAGTTCAAAGCTGGAGGAGACAGGTGGTAATGATTATAGTTTTGCTTGAAACGCACACTTGCACCCCTCACAGTATACTTAATGTTCTTTCCTTTAAAATACATGTAATTGTTGTTTGGTTATGTTGTATGTTAATACTGAATACAAATTATTGTAATAAGAATGTTTTGGTGACCACTGCATATGGAAACCTGGACTACTACAAAAATATACTTATGATCAGAATGGACATTGCTGTTATTAAGAACATAATTACACTTACTACATAAGCATTTAGTGAAGGTTACCATTTGTAAGTAAGACATAAATCCGGAATTTTTTAAACAAGTAGAGAAAACATTTACTACCTCCAGAAATATACCTAAAACTTCTGACCTTGGCTCATTGACTGTACTCTTTAGAACAATTTTCTGGGCAACATAGGTTCAGCAGAGAGTGAATTTGACCATGGCTCCAGAAAAGAGATATTAACTGGGATAGAACACCCACCAGATGATCATTAACACAGTAATTTTCCTCGTAGGTCATAAATAGTTCTTTCTCTCCCCCCAAGATCAAATGAGAACAAAAGTGCACTTATATCCACTCAATTTCTTTACTAACAGAGTATTAATTTTTGTTTTTCACATGGCTGTTTGGGAGGTTTTGGTTTAATATATTGAAATTGCAGCTGCATGTATTTAAATTATTTATGCACCCAGACATCTAGACTGTGATTAAGTTTCTTATTTGGTTGTAACAGAAAGATCATTTCTTTTGCTAGTTAATTTAGCATGAAGAAACCTTCCCTGCGGGTCTGCTTCACAATAAATTGCTATTGGCAGATAGAAATGTCAGGTTTACCCTCTAGATGGGAGCAACAACAAATCAGACCTTTGCTTGCTCCATTTTTCCTTCTGCACATGTGACGAGCTGTGTGTTTCTCTCCACTTACTCTCAAATGTGAAATTACAGTGGGGCACTTTTTTACGTATGAATTTCATGGCCACCAAAAACTGAAGCAACGTAGGTCTGGGTCTGTGAAACTGGCTAAGAACAGCAAACTTCCCAGGTCAAATTTCAGCTTGACTATTCATCTATTGAAGCTGAAATAAATAATGTTGTTTGGATTTCCTGGATTGCACTTGTATAATGAAGCTCTCTTTATAATCATTGGAGGTTAGGTCGGTAGAAGCAACGCACCAGAGTTATAATCATTTCATCTCAAGTAGACAGCTAAATTACATCAAATTAATTACATATTAGTAGGATTCCATTGTGTCTAATGCCACAGGAGACCTCCAAGGTGTTGCGGACATCTGCATGGGGACAGAAGATGCGACATAGGACTTAAAGCAGATACACATCACTTTGTAAGAACAACTGTACTCCTGGAATGAAACCCCACAGCATCTACAATGACTCTTCAAACCTGCATTTCGGCAGCTGAAAAATCTCACCCAAAGTGCCTGTTTCTTGCCTTGAGTACAAAGGGTTTACTGGGGCTCTCTCAGCTGGAGGTGTCAGCAGTGGCTATGTCTAATGCTAGGCCAGGGCAATTCATCCACTGTTGCGTATCTTGATCTATTGTGACCATTAGCGCTATGTAGCAAGGAGACTTTTTTTCTGTGGGTGCAGAATGCATTGATCTGGATGATAACTTACTGGTAGTGACAAGGAACAAGTCAGTACAGTCCAAGGGCAACACTATGGTTTCCAAGTTCCCAGACAGAAAACACTTACTTCAAAGTCTGGGTAAATCTGCCACTGTGGGAGAAACAGGACCACAGCTGAAGATCTATGGCTTTTAGGCTGTTCACACACCTACCGATTTCCTCCACCTTCTCCTCTGCCTCCATCTTCCTGGACATTATGGTACTGCCTTTAGCGTCTTCATTAAGGCTCAATTTGTCCCTGCACCTTCTGAATCACTGTCTAAAAAAGGCAACTAATAACAAGTGCTACTTGCTCCTGATGGGACAGGGGATGGTTAGCCACTACCGCCTACATTTTCAAGATGGTTTTCAGAGGCCCCCTCATGCTTCCCAGTTCAAGTTGAACTGCAGCTGGTGAGTAACCTGGGAATACGTTCATTTTATTTCCTTGCTTATTGTATCGAAGAACTTTAGTGACTGTACTAGAATTGCATTTTTTTGCCATGTTTTATTTTAAATGGACTGTTACACTTAACAAGGATGTAAACAGTCTTGTACATTACGTCACTGCTCATAACCACAAGAGATGGCGTGAGGGGGAAGGAACTGTCCGCTCTCAGAGATGATGACCCTGGATAGTCAAGTTATCACACTCAGAACACTGAAGCCAGATGAGGACTACATGCAACAGAAGAAGGATTTATCGCTGGAAGTTTTTCTCCTGGCTCAGTTCCTCATGATATCTAGGAACATATTATGCAAAAGGATCAGCCATCTTAAGCAGCAGATGTCTTTAGATCGCAAAAGTGGCCATAGCCCATCTTTGTCTTTCCCTGCTGCCCTTTCTCCTCACAGCAGCCCATGTCGGTGATGATGGTGCTTCTCCAGACCAACTCTGGACTCAAGAACAAATCACAGGGTGTGACTGCATGGTGTCCACAAAGCTGTGGAATGTCAAGGAAGCATAGATGGGGAAAGGTGCCACTGCTGAGGAAGAAGCTGACTGTGCAACCTCACCACAGTGCCCTCATCAGAATGCTTATGTCTGTGCTACTAAATAGCAGGGTCAAGGTCTCATTCCCTGCCCCTGAGAGAAATGGCCTCGGACAGCTTGTTTCCTTCCCAATAAACTTTCTGATTCTGCAGAAATAAGTTAGATTTTCCATATTCCCTTCCAGAAACATTTCCACAAACACACCCCAAAAAAGCCAACTGGAAATCAGACACCTGAGATTTAAATTAATCCCAGTTTCCCACTGACTGGTGTCATTTAGAGAAACTTCTAGATCATGCAGAGATTCAAAGTGTGTCGTTGTTAAAGTCTTGACCAGGTGGTAGCAAGCAGTGCCTGAATCATGGCTGTCAGTAGTGCTAAGCTTGAAATCTAACAGAAAAAAGTGTTAAATAACACCCCAAGTACAAAGAAAGCTCACAATCAAAGTTATAAAAGGCCGACTATGTTTTGTCATTTTTTATCCCTTTGTTTTCACTGATACCCACCCTGCTCTGGATCTTTGCTGCAATTATCTCCCTTTTACACCAGGGCATCTTTTCACTGCATCTTTTGGGAATGCAAGGCGTTCCTCTGCCAAGCAAAAAGACAGAGAAACAGGGACTATGAAGAGCCATTCATGGGTCACCGTTCACCTCTCAGGTAACCAAATGTGGGTCTGTGTTTGCAGAAAAACTCTATTTTTTTTTGTCCTGTGGTAGTCACCAACATAAGAAGGACATGGACCTCTTGGAGGGGGTCCTGAGGAGGCCACAAAAATGATCCGAAGGCTGGAACACCTCTCCCACGAGGAAAGGCTGAGCTGGGGTTGTTCAGCCTCGAGAATAGAAGGCTCTGTGTGGACTATGGAGAAAAAAACAACTTTCAGGTTATTTCGGTATCTCTGTAAACTAGACAGCTTAAATCCAGTCATCTGCAGTTACAAAAGATTAAACTGGATGAGTGTTCTGCTCACTTCCAGCCCCAAAACCTGCAGCAGTGTTGTGTAACGGCATGGAGTTCGGGGCTATTATTGCAGCTGCTCTGCTTCATCTCCCCCTCATGTTTTGTGAATGACAGACTGTGTTCATCAGGAGTGTCATGACTTTGGACTTCAAAAGGTTTACAGCCAGGGATAAATCTGATACACAAATAAGGTCCTACTGGGCTGTTGGGGTCTTTGACCTCACACAGTATGCCTGATCTTAGTAACCCTAGCGCCATGTTTGATTATAAATGTGAAATTACTTGAGGAACAACCCTTATTCTTCGTCACAATTATAATTAATTTGATACTGATTGCCTACAGGCTGAGTTAGTGGCAGGGTCCCAATGCATGTGCACATGTGCACAGGGTTCCTTCTGCTGATGAAACCTTTGAAGAATGACCATAGGTTGATTCTGCTCATCCAGCACTTAAATGAGAGGGCACAAGTTAATTGGCTGCTGTCTACTGCTTTTATAGGGAATTTAATGGGATTGCCTTAGACCCTCCAAATATAGAAGTGACTAATGTGTGACTGGCTCAATCTAGTGCCACTCCTTGGAGATGTTTACTCATAGAGTACCTACACAGGCTTACAATCAGCTGCACTCTAGCCTGCCAGACTTCATGTTGGGCTGGGTTTTCACTTTCAAGAAGCTCTGGAGCCAAAGAGCACAGATGAGTCTGAGATCTGCACTGCTTTGTGAAAAATCAGAGGTATGTTTTGAGCAGAGGAATTTAAAATCAGTGAAGACCATGTGGAACCTGGTGTCTAGTTTGCCACAACCATGGGCAGTCATCACATATATGTCCTTTTCCACAAGGTCCTCATGTGCTGCACACTAAAGACACTTACCCAAATCTGTCACGAACTGAAGGCTTCTAGCAAAAGATAAAAGGCTACTATAACATGCATAGGAAAAGAGTAAGAGGGATTTGTAGTAGTCGGGAAACTGTTTTTAAAAACTTGCAGATGATCCTCAGAAGCCAGTCACACCCCTCACCCCAAGGAGAGACAAAAAACCTAGTGACCTTGGCCAGTCTAACCTGGGAGAAACATCTTTTCCTAGCTTCCAGTTTGTAGCATGTGATAAGGACACATCGACTATGGACATGAAAGATTTAATAAGAGTAGGTGCATCAAGTGATTTGGAAATGCGGGCCCAGTTTTGGGAATACTTTTCTCTCCAAGGAGTTTGTCCAGGCTCTGATATTGCAACAGTTAAGAAAATGACCTCCACGTATCTTCAAGCCAGTGCTTTCTTCATCCTCTCTGAACCATCACAGAGTGTCAGATACCACAGTCTCTGTAACACTTCTGTAAGTCCATAGCTGGTGGAGATTGAAAGAGTTCACACTCTTGGCATCATTATGGTCCCATGCATAGGTATCATGATGCAGTAGGTTATCTGAGAGTTCTAGTGGGCCGCGAGGAATGGTTGCTCCTCAAGGGACAGGCAGCCAGAAGCCAAGCTTGAAGACATATCCATGAGGACTGAAACAACTGGTCCTAGGTGAGTTGGGCATCTGTGTAGGAAGAAGGTACGACGACTTCTGGGCAGGGAGGGAGGAAGAGCAATAAAGGTCGTTGAAGTCAGGAGATGATACTCTTCACTGACCATTGGTGACCAAATGTGAATACAAGGTAAGTTCTACATCTGAGCAAGTCACTCAAAGCTGCCTCCACAGACAGCGGAGAGAAATTAGTTTTAAAAAGCAGTTCATCTCATTTTAAGGTCAATAAGCTGTGTGCTAACATGGCCTGTTCCTCTCAGTGACAATAAAGGCAGCCTGAAGTAATTAGCTCTGATGTGGTCACCAATAATGTCAGCTCTTCAAATTAAGTGAAGTCAATCTCAGTGAAAATGTCAGTCCCCAAGAAGCACGTCTTCCTAACCCTCCAAGGTCAGCTACTGGACAAACCAAACATTTCAGTCTGTGTTCCAGCATTTACTGGTGACAGCAAAAGGCAGCAAATTTTCTCCGATGACTTTGGACTAGATCCTCAATCACCTCAGGATGAAAGGCTTGTTATGCCTTCCAAAGCATTCCCAAGTGACAGGCCAAAGGCCACAGTATACAGCTTTGACTAATGCTAGTTAGTGATTTGTGGTTAAATCAATGAATTTCTGAGGTGGTCTGTTGAAGTGAGAAACGGTTTGCCAGCACTGAAGGAACACACAGAGGCTTCACAAAGATCTTTCTCCTTTTGTGTGACACTGACTTGAGTGTTGTCTCAATTTGTGTCAGGCTTCACCTCATCCAGCTTTCTACACCTTCTCTTAAGGTCAAAACTAGTCTTTCCACTTATTTCTCTGACTACTGAATTAAACTCTTACAAGCTTTAAGATATGTATATAGGAGAAGTGGAGTTTCATAAAAAACATTTGCTGGAGTTCTCCACCTGAAAATCTCACCAACAGATCTGTTCACAGAGCACAGCAGCTTTTAGCAGGAGTAGGGACAGTTAAACCTGATTGGTTTTTAAAGCGTAGGAGAAAATAAGCCTTCCCAGTCTCTTTCCCTAGGCACCCAGTATGCCACATTCGCCATCAGGGTGTGGTATCCCATTTCTCCTCCACTGCCACAATATGTTTCAGCCATGAAATTCAGACTGAGAGTAGAAAAGAGACAGTACCAGGGAGAGCCACAGAGATCCTAAACTATTCCTGTTCTGAACCACTACCCAGGCACAGCTCTCTCTCCACTGAATAAAATGGAGCTAAGACACTCTTAACACACCTCTAAAAGCTGCCTAAATTTAAGCCTGCAAACATGCCTCGAAACTTTTAATGAATATACAACAGGTATCACTATTTAACACTTTTCTCACTTCGTTTTCCTCTTTTGCTCGTAAATTTAACAGTTTGGGCTAGACATTATTTTTAATCCTAATTTTCCTCTTGAGACTAATGTTTTTAGAGAGAACGTGTTTCTAGAACGGTTGGGCAAGTTGCAAGAGCGAGGGCAGATTTTTCTTCCTTAATCTTGCAATCTGTTTCTTTGAGGGATTCCTAGCCCTGCTGCAGCAGAGGGATTAGAGCCTGAAGGGTGATTGATGCTGCAGGATGGTGGTTCTGTTCTTTCCATCTCCTTCTTTTTACAGGCTAAGATATTACCAACTGAAACAACTGCATTTCAAAAGCACTTTTTAAGTCACAAAGTCAAACCTGCAAAATCTAGTCAGTGCCAGAATGTGAAGGATACCTGTCTGTGTTGGGCCATTATGCAATAAATAAGAGCTGGGGCTGCACGTTCGCATGTGTGAAAAGGAGACGTGAGGAGCCATCCAGAGATGCCGGCAGCACAGTCTGTCTGTGCACCAAACTGGGTAGGTGCAAGGAGAGCAGAAACTGGAGTTTGCAAGCATTAAGACCAGTATTTCCAAACTCAAGGCCTGGAATGAGTCTTTCTAAAAGATATTACTCGGAGGACCTGAATAAACAGTTCATCTCTCTCTTCCAGCCTGTTTCTCTGGATTTAACCCTGAGCTAAAAAATGGGAGACTGACAATCCCAAGAAGAAGGATGAGGAACAACTGCTCCCACAGAATCACAGAATCACAGAATCACAGAATAGTAGGGGTTGGAAGGGCCCTCTGTGGGTCATCTAGTCCACCCCCCTGCCAGAG
>Ga0181612_168067_pt1 | contig 14479 bp, 10 predicted proteins | sample HoacroProtozoa21_FD_119630 | JGI IMG/M metagenome (GOLD analysis project Ga0181612, IMG submission 119630) | Hoatzin crop microbial communities from Cojedes, Venezuel. Combined Assembly of Gp0051906, Gp0051904, Gp0051908 | reverse complement strand
TCCCAGAAGATCTGTGAATGAGAGATACGATTGTAAGTGCAGATAGACCTGGGGGAGCCATGTATTACAAGCACAAAGAGTTATATTAATGCCTGGAGCTGACAAGGTCTCTCTTCTTATTTAATTGCCCACTCATGACTAAGTTAAGTGAGTCCACGTGGGACCATGAGGTAAAGATAACTGGCTCTGTCTAGGCTCTCTCTAGCCTCAACACTGAATGCAATACAACACTAATATAAAGAGCGAATCTCCCAAGCACAGATCACTGTATTATCAAGCATTTGCTGACAGCTAAAATAATTCAATTTAGGGCAGAAATACACCTTGCAGTGCACAGACAGACTGGTCTGCACACCAATCTGGAAACAATCTTGCTAGGAAATTTGCTACTGAAACCTCTTCCTCTCCTCTCTTGACAAATGCAATCTTGTGCTACTTACATTTATTTAAAACACTGCTGTAGAGATTCCTCCAAAACTTAAAGCTACAATCACAGTAACTCCTATGATTCTCTCCACCTGTTAGTTGTTACTTCTTACTTGTTGTAATGCTGAGGGTCCTTCCTGGCTCCTCGCCACACTCATCCTCTGTCACACACTGACCTCCCAGCTCCACTACACCAAAATCAGTCTGTATCATTCATCCGCAAAGCTTTTCAGGAACCAGTTCTGTCCTCTCCTCTCCCCTGGCAGTGCCTGTATGTATAAATTCCTGTTAAAAATCCTCATGGCCTCCTCCTGGCATCAGAGATCTCATCAGGCAGCAAGGCCAAAAACTAACCACAAACAGCAACCTGTGAGCGGTTGGGCAGCTGTATATATTGCATACTCCATTGCCATGTTCTCCCCATTCTCTTGTGTTCTTCATAGTCGTTTATTGCCTCTGACTTGACTTCAAATTCTTTAGGGCAAGGACTCCTGGATAACAAGCCTTTGTGTACCCATTACTGATGTCTATATAGGCTTCTAGGCACAACTGTGATACAAATCCTAAATGACAGTGGTAAGACAATCACTGGCATGAGCTTAAAAGCCAGGCTGAGCCTTTTAGAAAAGTCTGGCCTCAGTGATAAATTCAGGTTTTTAAATAACCCATAGTCCCAGAGCATTCATGTGACTGATCTACACCAATTAATTTATTCTTACAACACCTAGGCCAGAGTGGGAAATTTAAACTCCCTCACTTAATGCCTTTGGGATACTGAAGGATGGACAAACAGAGGAACTGAATGCAAGATCTGCAGCCTTTGATCTTAACTATAAGATTATATTTTCTCCGTTTGGGAACTACAGCCTGACTCCTGATCTCAAGTCACCCAACATCATGTTTAACACAGTATCCTTTATAGTTAAGAAGTAGTATTAACGAGCTGCCTCCAAAGAGCAACATCCCTTCTTACACTTGGGAAACAAGGTCATAGAAAGTTGGAATAAGCAGGTGTTGCCCTGTGCAATCCAAAAGGGATAATACATTTAAAATATGTGTTACTTAAATTATAAATGGGTAGGTGTGAGCAAAAATTTCAGATACAAAGTATATGTGTAATACTGGGAGAGAGGAAGGAAAGATCGGATCTGAAATATTTATTTTCATATTTAAACTGTATTAACTCTCTTCCTGACACAGCAAAAAAGAAATGAACCTCTTAATTTATCCTCACAGCACAGTATTAAATAGGAAAGTTTTAGCTCTGCTTTACAGATGAAAAATTGACATATATTGACTTAACTAAACATAAAAGAGTGAAACATCCAGCAAATCCAACAGCCCATCTGGCTGAGCAATTTCTGAAGCTATGTAACAAGATGAAAACGCAAATAACCACCGAAACAACACACTGGGGAAATGCCTATCTCGGAACAGCCAGGAGCTCTCTGCAAAGGATGGGCAGCTTTGACCGTCAGGCCTTTGCCTAAAATTTAGAGCTGGAGTTGCCACTTTCCTATAGACCTGACCCAAGCCTAGCATTTTTATAGTCCCATTTCTAAAAGGAGCATAATGATATTTCCTTTCTCTCCTGCTGTCATGATTTTGGACACATGCCCATCTAGGTGCTAAATCCTTCAACATCACTTACAGTGTGTTCATAGGGAGCACAGTGCAATGAGATCCTGACTGGGAACAAGGCCATCAAGCCCATGGCAAGTGTGATAAACCTTCAAGTCAAAGTGACATAGAATCACCCAGTTCTCACAATTGCGTAGGTGCATAATTACAGTTTACAGTGTATTTGTACAGTCCAGGTGTTTGCTCAAACATCTTAGTGTTAATTATAAGCACTGCATTAAGACAGCCTCACCCACACTCCCATTAAGACTGTGTATGAGTGCTATGAAATGCTACAGCACTGCTCAAGAAGAAACTGGCAGTTGCAGAGAGCAAGCATGGATAATATGCAAGACATTGTCACAATCGGGCATCTTGTAACTGTTCCTACATAACTGTGCCTCTGGTAATAAGAGCCAGCAACTGCATTTGACTTGCTGAATGCTATTTAGCAATATACTTCTAACAGAAGTTTTCTAAACAAATCTCAAGAAACACAATGAAGTCATTTATTATAAGTGGACTCTTCACAGACTAGAGTTAGAAATTTGGAATAATGAGTATTTACTCAAAAATTTACAATTCTACGTGACTATATAACAGGCAAGTTGCCAGCACAAGAATACACATGCTTACAAGAGAAAGAGCTGAAAAAAATCACAAGGGTCATGAATCCTTTCTAGCATATAAGACTAGCCAGAGAAATTCCCGCCAGTTACCCAAGAGACACCTGTGCCAGGTAGGAGCAGAGCGCACACATGCTCACCAAGAAAAGACCCATATCCACAGACCTGCAATGTACGCAGCTATACAGTCTTAGGAAACCACCACCTTCTTGTGGGGCACATTAAGCCACGTCAGTATAGACACAGCCACACCAATACTATGATGTGACCTCCAAATCCTGCACTACCTTCAGCCAGTGCCAGCTTAGTTTCTTGCAACAGTTTCAGATGCAGAACTCATGGTTCAGTCCTAATGAGATTGCACACTAATTCTGTCATTTCTTTGAACACAATGAATACTCCTGAAAAGCAAAAAGAACTCAAACATAAATCAGAGCTCCCCTTTACTGGCAAAATCCATGTGAAAAGTGAACTCTGCGACAGAAGAGAGCCTCCTCTCTTTCAGAGAGCAACAGCTGGTACCACGAGGCTAAAATGACTTAAGTCTAGAAACAACATAAACTAGAAAAAATAACAGATTTATTATATATTTTATAGCATGTAGGCACTACAGGCATTGAAATGGATACCTTTGTGTGAAAGGGATTCCTCCTGGAAAACTCCAGAGTGCTTGACTGTACAGAAATAATACGCAGAGTTTTGGAGTTTTTTTAAAGTATAGTCTAGGGGGGCTGAAAGCCACCATTGTAGAGGAGAGCCTCTTTGAAGAGGCTTCAGACTCTCAACTCTGCCATGATGCTGAGGAAGTGAAAGAAATTGGCGGGCTTGGGTGGGGGGTTGTTTTAATTTATTTCTAAAACAGATATCATTCCTGCCTCCTCACGACTTACACACACTGCATTTGGACTCCATATTGAAGGAACAAAGCCCAACAGAATGGGAAAGAGAAAAAAGATAAGTAACAGAAGTGAGAAACCAGCATTTAATGTAAAGCCTAAACAAACGCAGATAAAATCAGTTCATCAAGTGCCTCAGAAACAAAGGGCTACAGCTTAGCAGAGAAAGCAAAACCTTGAATCATTCGAATGAAATCCTCATCTGGGCAAAGTTCACCGTGGTTTTGTCAATGACATCAACAGGGTCAGCATTAGCTTTTCTATGTGTTGAAATACACTAACCTTACTGGGATGCTCTTCATTGTAAGAATTCCAGCTAGCACTGTGAAAATCTAATCTAAATTCTGCCTAAATTGTGCATCACAATAAAGCAGCAGAAAAACACAGCATTTCAAAAGATCCACAACTCATCAGAACAAGCATTTCTGCTGAGATCTTAGTGTTTAAGAAAATCAAACCAACACTAACAATATTAAAAAAATAAAAATACAGGATAGAAGCCATTCTACCCTATGTTTCCAATAGAAAGAGGCATTTGTTCACCTTTCCTTTTTAAATTACTTTCCCTTATTTTAAATTCCATACTTTTCTTCCTGCATATCATATTTACACTTCAGATGTCAGAATTTAAACTAAATATTTCAGTTTTGAAGTTTGAAACAAAAACAAAACAGACTGTAAGTCAAATAACTATCTACACACACATGTGAGGCTACGGAGTTTTCCTTCGTGGAGTCTTCCAACATTTTTTTGGTCCAAGTCAGCAGGAAGCAGAATCCTTAACAAATTCCCAAATGCCAGAGGAAATGGGCCTTCCACCCTCCACATGGCTATTTCCATATCCCTTTGCATCAACTGATTTTAAATGAGGATCACGAGAAAGGTGGCCAGTTTCTAAAGGTAATTAAGGAGAAATTCCAGAAATCCAAAATTTAAAGGTGATTTTTTTTAACTAATGGTATAACTGAACTCACACAGACAACACTACAAAGACACTTTATACTGAAGAGTACCATCCAAGGCTCAGAAGACCATGTGCAGTTCCCTTGAGCAGGCCATGAAAGCTTCAGGGGGAAATGCCACATTTAACAAAATACACAAAGCTGGGAACTGTGAAATGAGAATGCTTCACATTCAAAAAGGAAAAAAAAAAGATAATAAAAAACCCACCCCACAAAAACACCTGTAAAGTTAATCAACTCAATTTAAAGTTATGTGTTACATTGCCATTGGTCTGCCTCAGAGACGACAGCATCAGCATTTGAGTCATCAGGACTGCAGCTAGTAATGAGCATCTCAGCAGCTGTCACTTTGTCCAGATACACATTGTCTACATTTCCATAGAGAAACACGGCAGTGTTATCACACGCTGCCTGTCTGAAAACACCACACCTATGCAGTCACTGTTCCCATTCAGACATGGATTATAGCCACACAGATTGACAAGTAATCTCAGTAGACAGTGCAAGATAGTGCGTCATGTTGGCAGTCAGCAGAGGTACAGCTAGAGCCAGTCCAAAGTACACATTCCTGAAACATATACAAATGTGGCTGTTGAGTCCTTTAGCACTGTTTTCTTCTACAAATCCACATCTATGAAGCTGCTCTTTTTTTTTTTTATGTAGACATACATAAATACATATATATATTCTTATATAAATACTGAAAGAGTACAGGAAAGGCATTGTGGGAATCATCTAACACAAGACCTTGAAAGCTGGAATTTACTGTGCTTATCACTGTGTTTATGTGCTTGATAAACAGTGCAGTGAAAACTCATTAATCACTTTTTCAACAACTTTTCCTCACTAACCTTTAGTACACGGAACTAGTAACTTTGTCACAGTATATGAGCTTTAGTTATAGAAAATATATATTTATATAAATTATTAATTAATACCTTATCAACATCTATTGTACCTGAAACATCTGGCATTTTTCTCTCTTAATCAACTCAGTTCCCTCAGGCTTGGTGTTTTAAACACAGTTATTTTAAATAACTCCAATTGTCAACACCAAATCATGTTTTATGCCTTTAGATGGCTGCAAATATAATTACTAGAGACAATTCATCAACTGCTAACCCCTGAACATGTCTACTGAGACACAGAGGCTTAGAGAGGACACGCATTCCTCTGTTCCTTGCCATCTTCTGCATACTTACACTGGTCTGCAGGACTGTTACAAACGAGCACAGAAGGCTGCTTGAAAGCTACCATGAGATACGAAGCTATCTGCTTTATACAGCTCTCAGTGGGCAGCATGCATACAGACCAAACAAGTCTTCTCCTTAATATTCCTTGACAGGAAATAAACTCCTGATAAAGGGATCACATGCTATAAGAATGCCTGTTTTATTTTATTCTCTGTTACCAGAGATCAAGGACAAAGGGAAGAAGGATGAAATTCACCCCCCCTGCCCCCCTACAAGAAAAGGTTCTCTATAGGTCTGTGAACTTCTACCATGGTTCACAAGAGAATCTAATGTATATCTTTTTATACATTTCCAGTCCAGTGTTCCAAGAACACCTCAGCCCCTGAACTGGGCTAATTCATCATTTTTTCCAGTTCAAGGTGCAGAGCAAGAAAGGCAACTGGACTTGAGAAATGCTGAGGTATGGTCTGGTATCCAAAGGGATACAAGAAAAGAGCTTCACATTTCAAATTGGACTGGGGCTTTCAGGGCAATGCTGGGGACTTCAACCCCAAGATACTCTGGCATAAAAGTGGTGGATCACCAAGCAACCAGAAAGCAGGTATGGTAACAGAAGGACAAAGGGAGAGAATCGAGAGCTGGGAGCTGCCAGGTGTAACAGCAGGTCACATGCAGGAATAAAAGGTAGATGCTGTCCCAGAGCAGAGAGGTTAGGAGCTATATGACATCGGCACTGTGCCCACAGACGATGTGGAACAGTCAGCCTCCTGAGTTTGCATGAACGCTAGCAGGGTGCTAAGCAGCTGCCATATCCAGAGTCTGTAGTAGAAACAGGAGGGCTCTCTACACCTTGCTTTCATAGATGAAAAGTTCTCCCACACAGTACAGAGCTGCAGTGTTTTCTAAACTTCCCTCTGTGGGGACACTGGTGTTGGCCTTTCTATTACACACAACAAAAAGTGTTTTCTCATCTCTGACACTGAAATGACTCCTGTTTCTAAAACAGCTGTCTTGCACCATTTGTCACTTAAAAGAAAGTCCTGAATAAATGGAGAGTACATTGACCTGTGGCTAAGAAAAATGTTGCTAAGACACACGGCTTAATTGCATCTGTCAAAAATGTATTCGTGCTCACTACACCTGATGAATCATCGCCACACACTTTCTGACTGCCAGACTGAACCCTTTAGGACAACAGAAGTCTTGGAACTCAGCCACCTAGGTGTCTTTAAATAAAAGTCTATAAATAATAATGAATGTATTACATGGGTCTTCATGCAGGTATCCTGGACAAATTCCTGGTCATTGCACTAAAACTCCAGTGCTTACAGCCCTCCTGAAGTTTCACAGAAGGGTCTTACCACTTCCTCCTCCCACCCTTCAAACTTCTATTGTATCATCTGAAATGGTTATCACAGCTTCTCTCCCCAACTACATTTCAGCTAGAAGATAAGCAAATTTTATTAGCTTACATTTATTTTGTTTCACGTTCAGTTAATATTTGCAGTATGTGATCGGTGATTTCATCTGCAGGAACTACATTTCAATGACTTCATGATAAACCTTCTTGTAAAAAAAAAGCCAACTTAATGTTTAAAATATGGCAATTCTACGTAATGGTGTTACAATAAGTTTTGCAAACCTAGAGCTCAGAATAAGGAAAGCAATACGTGTATGTCAGCTGCTTTGATTAAATGTTTTAGTCAGGATTAGAGATATACTTATCACAGTAGAACTCCAGATTACTTCTCTAAGCATGATCTGGTTTTCCAGGTACAGCTTTGTAAGCAGGATGTCACAAAAAAGCATACCAGAATACATTGAAGTAGCAGGGACTTCCATTAAGATTAAGCTTAAATTTCTTTCAGTTCTTTCATCAGTTTTTCTTCTCTCTTCAATCTCATCAATGTTTGCTTATAGTCTTTCAGCATCTACATCAGTATGTAGACCTGGGCTATACAACCCCCAAATCACTTTCTAATGTCTTCCCCTGGCATTACACCTAAGCCTCAAGGCAGGTTCTGGCTACAAATTTCCAGGGATTTACATGAAACGCAATTGCATTTCCATGAAGGTGAAGGAGTCTTTCATGTTCCACTTGAAATACTTTACAGAGTGCAGCAATTATTCAGTTCTTTTCAACCAGATTTGGTCAAGCTACACTTTGTTGCTGATCTGATGGATTTCAAGTATCCTGCTTCTGCAACAAGCCATCTCATACAGCATGATGACATGTAGGGCTCTAATCTGCATTTGTAATCGAGAAAACAAAAAAAAAATCTGTGCAAGGAAGAAGTAAATTTACAGCCATAGCTCCTTCTCTTTCTTACACTCTCATGCTCTTACAACAGCGTAAGACACTTCAGTTCTTCTTGAGAAAGCCACTTGATCTCTCCTTGATTGACAAGTTCCTAAAACTCATATTCCACCTATAGCAGGTAAGACTTTACCAGTTGTAATAACTGTGATTGCATGTATGGAAAGACCTCCAACATTAATGTTAAAATCCTGAGCAAAGAATTCTGCTTTGGTTAATTGCACATGACTAAAGTCATTTGATTCTTCTGCGTACCAGCCTCTGTAAAATAGGAGATACTGATGTTTACCTTCTCATAAGTCCAAAAGCTTGTTAAGTATTTAAAAATTGCTGGTGGTAGATGCCAAGTATTTTCAGTACGATTTCACACCAGCAAGATTTTAATTACTGCAGTTCCTCATTTGCTAGATTCCCTGATGAACTGATAGGCAGACTCTCATTTATTCACAGCTGAATACTCAAAATGTCAACAAGGGTTGAGACAGTGTTGTATACAACTTCAACCCTGAAGTGTGATACACTACTTGGTTTTTTGCAGACACGCATAGAAAGACAGCAGACAACCTCTGCTTCTCTGTGCAAGAAAGGAGGGTGACCCTATACAAGATTGATCGTCATGAGGTACTCAACAAAACTATAACATGCTCATAGCAATGCCTTGAGCCAAGCTACTTAAGTGGGTCTTACAACTAACGCTAACGTTTGCAAAAGCAGACTGCTTTAGATGCATCAATCAAGGAGACATAGGCTCATTCTACTGAGAGCTTAACTATAGCATATGAAGTTGCACTTTCATTTGACTAATCCAGCAGTGGTGCCCTATCACACTAAACAAACATCCAACGTACTGGACAAGCTGGTAAAACCTCCCTCAATGCTACTGCAATTTCCCAGGCTTCTCCCACCTTGTTACCAAGTTACCTAGATGGTGTCTCTGCGTGGACCTTGTTTGGAAAACTTCACTGCTCCTCAAACTTCTCTTCAAAGTGATCCTCAAGCTTTAAATTTAGTTAAGCAGCTTCACTTCAGAACTACTCTCAGCTGAAGTGGTTTAGTTTAGCATGTACTTTATTCTTCACGTTACAGTGATAGAGGAATTTTTCGCTTGAGCTCAAGGTCTAGTTGTAGTAGAATCGAATTTTCTGCAACTTAAAATGAAGAGTCAGGGACCGTGCTGAAGGAGCTCCTCCAGGTCAAATTACACCAGTGTCACATGGAGTGCTAATTCATCTCCTGAAGTTCTGGTCCCGGCAGCAGCACCCTCCTCTCCTATGCATGCAGGCAGGCTGGTCTAAGTTGTCTCCTGCGCTATAACGCATTGATCCCTGCCTCAGACTTTTGCCACCACAGGAGACATGACATAAGCACCTAAGAAGTCACTGTCTGGCACCTCTAATTTTATTACAGAATGGCTTGGATCAAGAAAGCCATCAAATTGGCTAATAAATATTCTAGGCTGTGCAGCATAAACCATGAAAATGGTCACTTTATGAGTGCAATTATTACCTCCAGGCTAGGCTGCTTCACCCTCAGGAACTTGTTTCCTAGGCGTTGCATAAATTTAGGTTTCTATCACTTGCCCCACAGCTTCCCCAAAGCTGGCCCAGGTGACAGCAGAGCAGCAAACCTCATCATGTGCTATTTGCTTACATTAGTGAAAATCCTCCTTGCCAAGGCAACAGCTACCAAAAGCTCTCACAGATGCTGCTTGTGCAGGATCTGTGCAATGCAGGATTACAAAAACAATTCCTGAACAATACCCTTAATGAGAAATGGTGAGACTTAATTAAAGTGTAAAATAATTAAAAGGCAATTAAGAGCAATAAGAAGTTTCTGATCATTATCCCCTACATTTCAAGTTTAAGAGGTGGTGGAGGGGATTGCCCAATCTCCATAGTTTTCAAATGTCTTCCAGAAAATGAAAGAATTAAGACAATATTAGACAAAGATGTGTAATAATGGTTTCAACAAAGCAATAAAATTACAGACTGATATAATAGAGATAAAAAGGCAAATGTTTCTCATGCAAATAAAAATCCCTATGTCGCTTACCTCAGTATATAAATGAAACATAGTAATTCCTGGGATACAAACGCATAAACACCCCGCCTATTCATTTCAAACAATCCCTTGTTCCCTTGACACTCATTTTGACTGCCTGGGCTCACATTATTTCCAAAACATAACTATTTCAAAGGAAATGTGTAGCTGGAATAGGAAACGTTCTTAACCTTGAAGAAACACCTTGAGAGCAATTCAGTTTGAGCTGATTTTCTTTCCTCCTTTCCAGAGGAGACAGAAATGACTGAACAATACTTTCTATTAAATTTTATAGCAATAACTCAGCACAACACTTTTACTGTTACGATGAAGAAGCCATTGGAAAACAAATTCTTACACTGAAAAGCAACTTTTGATGAAAATAAAATCCTTTTCTTTAAATCCTGAAAAATGGGAGGAGTTTTGATTTGGTTGGGGGGTGAGGTTTGGGGGTATTTGTTGTTTTGGTTGTGGGTTTTTAGGTTTCTTTTGCGTTTTTTGTTGTGGGTTTTTTTGTTTGTGGCTGTGGGTTTTTGTTTGGGGTTTTTTTTTGCTTTTTTCTTTTAAACACAGTTTCCCCTACTACTTAAGCACTGAGAGACTGGAAACAGCAATTGATTTGCAGGAACAAGTCTATGCCAGACCTTTCCAGCCACTCAGTGCAGGCTGCTTTGCTCTGTATTCCGTCCTTGTACTTGGAGCGTACAACAGTACTTATAAAGTGAGCATGTGAGAGGAGAAGACTTCCTAACTGCTCTTGCTCACTGACTCCATCATTGACTACTACCTTAAATAATCTCCATTCACTGAAGCCAAAGCGTGTAGAGACAGGAATGCTTTTTCCTTACGCGCCTGCCAAGGAGGCAACTCCTTGTCCACTCTCACCTTCTATAGAGCAAAGGGAACCTATACTGCCTGCAATGATGATACAGCTCTTCTGACAGTGATGATCTGCATTGTCGCCAGGTATTATCAGCCAGGTTTACAATTGCACCTCTTTGTGGAGTGGGGCAGGTAGGAGAGAAAAATTGCAAGACAGGCTTGGCAGCCATGAAAACAAAAAAAGACAAAAGAATTTTGCTAAAATAATGAGAAATTAAAAGCCCAAGTTGTGGCAAGTTTGCATTCGCCTGCGATTTACCCAGACTGCAAACTCCTCAAGATAACCAGCATCCCTCCCTTCCTAACTTCACAGCGTCAAGCACCTACTGATACAGAACATGATTTGTTCAACACAACACCACCTCTAACACAAACAATAAAGCACATGTGCTCTGAATATGAACCTGTGACAGGCAGAGCTAAAGATGGCAAAAGAAATAAGATGCTTATCAAGTTTATGAAATCTATTATTGTTCCCAAACTCATACTGGCTTTGAATACAAGTACCAGAGACCTAAAAGCAGGCAAAACACACACCTGTAAAACAGCTTACATTCACAGTAAACAAGCACCTGGATTTTTAACTGAAAGAAACCCATCTTGGGAATAAACTGCTTAACAACCCTATGGAGCCCCTTCCTCCTCCTCATTGCCAGCCCCCTTTCGCCACACTCCTTTTCAGTCCTGCTAACTTCCACCCAAGAAAACATTGATCAAAAACTAAGCCCAAGCTGACAGAGGCGCTGCCGTAGCTTTTTCATTCTTCTGCAACTTCTCCTCCTCCTGGAGGGAACACGTCCATTGAGACCACCACCTCTCCAGAGAGAGGAGTTACCACGTGGTATGCATACAGCACCTGGCACACCAGGCCGCATACTAGTTTGGACCTTGGACAACACGCGGTTAAGATTAATTCAGAAAGCCAAAACGCACAGAACAACACTTGCAGAGGCTGCGCCATCTCTTGGATTTAAACCGATTCCTATCACCATGTTTCAGAAAGACTCCATGGCAAAATTTGTCACAGATATTTGTTATATGGGGCCCAGGACATCATTTTTACAGAAACTAAAAGGAGCTCGAATTGGTCTTGAAGTCAGCGTTAAAATAGGGATCGAGTGACAACTAGTGGAGATTTCCATAAGTGCATCTCCGTGGATTTCTCTGCACGATGAAATCTGCATCAAGATCCTATTTCACTGAAATAAACTAGATGTAATCCAATTACATAGAAGAGCTTTCCAGAAAAAATGTGTATGTATATGCAAAGACATGGGAAATGTGAATGTCCTCACGTGACTCTAGGCTGTTATTTACCAACCTGGTAAAGCAGCTCATATATATAAATTTACACAAACCAAGTAACTAGAAACAGAAGCAGCCAGTCTCGCAGGAACACACAAGTGTAACCAGCCCACCATCCACTCCCAGATAATGACCAGGTGGGAGTGCAGATGGAAGGAGTCGGAAGTTCGGAGAAGGTAGCATGACCTTCCTCCTGGTGCATCCCTCTCCTTAAAGCTTCCAGCTGACTATTAGAAGCTTGTGGCTCCTCAGCTAAAGGCTGGGATTGAACTACTCTGTTTCACAGCCCATGAATCTCTCCTCCATGAATTCCTCTAGTCTGCGTATAACATGATGTAGCAATAAGTTCCACAGCTCCACTCTGTGTTGCAGGAAAATATATTGCAATTTACTTAAAAACTACTACTTCTTTCACTGGATGGTTTCTAATGCCTGATTTACGTGAAGGTGAACAATCATTCCCTAATTTGTCTCATCTTCTTTCTCCATGATCTCATTAGCCTTCTCCTGTGACCTCTCATCTATCTCTTTTCCAGGCTGATGTGTCTAGAAATTGATTAATTCATGCACAGTAGAAAAAAAAAGTCTTTCATTTTATTTGCCTCTTTAGTAATGTCTGAACACAGAGGTAATGCTTCCAAAGACTTATTAGGAGCAACTTTCCCAAAGCAGCACTAGTTGAGGTATGACTCATCACCACCACCCTTGAGTACTTTGTGGGGTTTTTGGTAGGGAAGGGAAGAAGGTTATTTTCTTTTTACATGCAATACTTTGAATTCACCGATGATGCATTTTAACTGTCATTTTATCACCTGGTCACTCAGTATTGAGAAAACCTCTGCAACACTTCAAACTGCTTTTAAATCAGGCTACCCTGATCATTTGTATAACACCATCACGTTTTATTAGTAGCAGGCCCTAGTACGGTACTACAACTCTAACATCACCATGAAAGTGTTATAAAAATAATTCTCCCACACAAATGGCTAGAATCAACAGGGCCTTTGACGAAGTTTTTGGAAGTTGCTCAGGTTGTCGGTCCAAAGCACCGTCATCCTGGTGCACAGAAACTGAGAAAGCGGTGGCTGACGTTATTACAACTTCTGAATTTGGTAAAAGGAAATTAAAAAAAAAAAAAAAAGACGGGAGAAAGAGCCAACTATACATCTGTTTCAAGAATCCTCAATTAACATTATTCATTGCTTGTCACAGGGAGCTGTTTCTTCACAGTACTTTCAATCACAGCTGAAAGGATACAAAGAAAGTTGTAGATTTGTCAACTTTTACTATTATTGTAAGTCTCCTCTTGAATACAAGTGCCCTGTCTTTAAAAAAAAAAAGTACAAAACTAAGTTTGTGTTCCTCCTGACTGCAGAAGAAAGCCCGGCAATACTAACCCTACATGTTCATAAAGCAGACAACAAATTAAAAAATAAATCCAACACTGTGAAATATCTTCATGATTTAAAAAAAAAAAAAAACCTCCTGCTTTTGAAGGTATGACTCATCATCTGACTTCTTGTGGATTGGCTGTATCATTACAATGAGACTAGCAAATGTGTCAATTTATTAATATTGGCAGTTTCAATATTCATAGCAGGCAGAAGGATACGAGATACTGAACAAGAAAACAGTTTAATCTCTCTCCAGAACACTTCATGTTTTTAAATCATCTCTCCGTTCTATCAACACACTAAATGCAGCCTGCTCAATACATAAATGCAATAAATTAATGTGGGCTATAGATAAGATTCAGATTCTGCAGAAGCTGAACTTTCTCAAGAAGTAAAAAAGACTTCTTAGCTGCTCCCTGAGATGCCCAGAAACATTTTCCAGACATGACTCCAAGGAGCAAACAATGCAGCGTTGTTCCCCTAGAGAAAAACACAGAAAACGGGCACACAGGCGCTTGTTCAGCCCTTCCAGAAGACAATGATGTCACCACGAAGTCTCAGTGGAAATACCAGGGATTAGGTATCACTAAGGCTAGGTTTGTAATGTGGGGCAGTTACTCAGACATTGATGGGCAGATAGGGGAATTACAAAGGCAGATTCGGAAGATACAATGACCACAGTCACTGTCCTTCCACCGTGAGCAGCACACTAGGGTATCTGAAAATGGTTGGTTTGTTCAGGTAGAGGCATTTGTTCAGGGATTAGGACAGAAGATTTGCAGAGCTCCAGTAAGCAGTCATGCAGCCCAGGTCAGCAC
>Ga0181612_138967_pt1 | contig 14479 bp, 3 predicted proteins | sample HoacroProtozoa21_FD_119630 | JGI IMG/M metagenome (GOLD analysis project Ga0181612, IMG submission 119630) | Hoatzin crop microbial communities from Cojedes, Venezuel. Combined Assembly of Gp0051906, Gp0051904, Gp0051908 | reverse complement strand
TCTTACTCTGTAGGTAAAATGATGGTAATAAAACAGTCCTTTGTTGCTGTTTTACTAAAACACCTTATTTAAGTTGCTGAAAAATAGCAATGTACTAAAAATCACTTGCAGTTTTGCTTATCTGTGGAATGTTCCTGTGTTTACGATTAAAATAAAAGCCATATATATGTGCACGTGTGGGTGTGGGTGCATATATTTATGTATTTGCATATGCATACGTATGTATGTGTGGAGATATAGCTAGTTGGAGATATTTGTAGTTAGGTCTGATTCAAATATTTTTAAATTATTATTGGCTTTCTTCCTCAGTCTTCATAGAGACATTAATTTATAAAATAAAACAGTTTCAGGCACTGCTTTGAAGTGTTAGTAATCATGAAACGGTATGTCTATATTCAGATGTAGTTGCCTCTTAAACTCTTAAAATTCCCACCCTACATAACTCTTTACGCTTTTTAAAAAAACTTTTTTTATGCACTACTCTAAGTTACTGCTCTATTAATATGGGCATTCTACACATATTGTAGAATGACATACATCTAGAAATACTCCACATGAGATTGAGTCTTGGACTCAGTCATACTGATAAATATCTGCAGTTATTTGAAATTTATAATGAAGAGTTTGACTTAATGGTGTTGTACAAGTTCATGCAGAGCAACTTGCTGATAATCAAACAGCCGAAGCATATTTCTTTCTTGGTAGGTGTTCCATCATATGCCCTATAAGAGAAAATAAGGCCTGAAAGGCCCATCATTTTCATAAATAAGACATCTTGCTCAAAACTAAACTTTCTAGGAGCTAGAACAGTTCATTTTTCAAATTACCACAATGTTTTCCAAAATATTTAGAGGAACATGCACCTCAGAAATACAGCACAGCTTCAACATGTTGTACTTCAGTGATCAAAATCTTCGGTTAGGACAAGTATCAAGCATGATCATCAGGACTGCAAGAGCTCTGCTTGCAGAGGTGTCTAACCTTGGCTGGGAGAGTGGGTCAGACTCAGCCTAGAAGGTCAGAACTGGCTAAACAGACCTGGTTTATACATCCTTGCTTTGGAGTCAAAACAATTGGTTTAACTGTCTTAAGTTCTCAGTTCTTTTGGAGTAATGACTTATCAGTATTGCCAAACCATGCACCTAGGACATAACATCTAAGCTAAAACTGAGTGGATCAGTTGTTAGCTTTTATCAGATTTTTGAACCAGCTGTCTAATAAAGGGATTAGTAACACTTTTTTTCAACACTAAAAAAAAACTAAAAAATTCATTTTAAGCTCCTGCTGTTGTTGTATTTCAATGAGTAGACAGACATTTCTAAAATACATTTTAATTTCATGGAAGCATTGCTTTGGTCTAAAGATCTTGTCAAACCTTTTTACAATGTCTGCATTATGGGCCAAATTATATTTTGCAATAGCCCCCTTTAACTAAACCACAGAAACAAAACACAGAATTACCAGGTAAGCTTGGAATAAAAATCATGTGGCAATGCCTGGATGGGCAAAATAATTTTCAAATGTACAATCACTGCTCAGAAATGAGCGTACGGGGAGCATGGGAACTACAACAGCTGTTACCTCCTACTCCAAAATTGAATAGCCAGTTACCTTTCCATTGTCTATACTTTTTTTCTACATAATACTAGACTGAATCATATTACATGCCTCTGAACACCGAAGTGTCTCAGCACAATGGGTCTGAATTTGCATTAAGAAGAGGTAATCAGAGGTAATCTTCAAAGGCTTCAGTTTTCTATGTTTATTTGAAAAGTGAATACAAACTGGAAGGATTTCACAAGACAGCATCAGAATTAATGAGAAATGGAAATGATTGAGGAGCTGACTGTGTATATGTAAACCAAAACATAATAAAGAAATAAATATTTTCCCTGTACTACCAGCAATGAAGGAATGGAATTACTTAATTTGGAACAGATAATGGCTTAGTATTTCTAGTGGAAAAAGTTGGCCCAACATTAGACTAAGGTCAGAACACTTTCAAAGGTCTTAATCAAGAAGATGAAGTACACTGCTGAACAGCTTCTCAAGCAGTGACAGAAGTCTCACTATTCAGGTCATCTAACTTTGGACAGTAAAATGAAAGAGTGAAGGTTACTTAGTTCAATGTGGAGTTTCCTTCCACAAAAAGCCTAAACTTTTGTTTTTCTTCTTTTCTTTAGTGGCTGGAGAGAAATCATTGGGTTGGAAGCTTTTAGTAGGGTTAGTACAGTTGACAGGAGATTGGACAAGCAAACATGAACATGATGCAAAAATCCACAAGCAGGGTCTTTGTGGCATGATTCACTTCATACGCACTTGATACTGTTAAGACTTGGCGTGTGACATCTCTCCTTGTTATGTCCATATCTGTATGTTATTCGAAAGTTGCACCAACAGCAATGAAGATAATGATAACCAAAGAAAAGAAGTAAATAAAGGGAGAGAATTAAAAGAAATAATGTTTTCTAAATACGAATGCTGCCAGTAATAAAAATGTCAGGAAAATCTGCTTTCAAATAGGGTATTGTTCAAAGTTTGTGTTACCAAAATTGTTCTAATTTCTTTTTTTTCCACAGATGCCAGCTGGAAAGACCAGGCGGCGAAATTCAAATGAGCATTAACAAGGACACCAAAAGTTGTCAGTGAAAAATCCACCTAAATTGCAGACGATTGTAGACATTTCATACCTTAAAATAGGCTTTGTCTTTGCAAGAAGTGCACACCACGACTTCGCATATCTTACGTGGGTTTTATGACGTGTTAGCAGCTAAACTTGCTATAAAAAAGCAGACTTTCACTTTTAAAAGCTTATAAACCACATTTCGTAAGAGGTTGGATGCCTAGGCAATTTTTTTTTTAAACTTTTAGAGATACTCATGCAAACGCAGATGCCAGCTTTTTCCCACCAGATCTATGATGCATCAGTTACAGAGTCTCCATCACTCCTCAGGAACCTAAATTTTCGTTTAAGCCTGGGCTTTTCTAACTAGGGTCACTGCCAAATCCAGGTCTCATGAATGCACAATACTTTTCACTTTTGGTTAGTCACCACCACTTCAAATCAGCATTCCTCTTTTGATGTTGTGCTTGATTAGCTAGTTTTCGCAGTGTGCTTTTTCTCTTCAGTGACCGTACTAGATAGCGCAACTAAGCTTTTAGCAGGATTCTGCATTTTACAGTCAGCCTTCAGGGATGCTAAATTTCAGAGTAAGGACACAGTAATTAAAAGTGATCAGGACAAGAAGCCTTGATACTATGAAATGTGGACTCAATTGTCCTTGACACAAGCAGAACGAGGCAGCAGGTTTTGGTTTTGATTATAGCTTTAGTTGAGATTTTAATAAACATGAGCCAGTATTCAAACTTTTAATATCCTGCTGCTTAACTATTTCCAAAAAGCAATCCAGCTCTTTTAAAAAGCCCTTGTTTAAAAATTTTAATTTGTTTGGCTCTGTCTCTGCTTAAGAGAAGTTGTAGCCTCACGGTAACTCTTTTACAAGTTCATTTCCAGAATCACAAGCAATTGGGTTTTTTTTAACTAAGTGTTTCCGCATGTGCCAAAAGTGTCAGGCTGACAGCCTTCCTGCACCGTTTTATCTGGTTCCCACAGTAAGTATGAGAGACAAACACAGGAATGTGTCTAGCGCTGACTATGCCCATCAAGGACACAATGATACTCACAGCTCTTCCAGGAAGCGGAGATTGTGCACAGGGTTTGAGGGCAGCTTAGTAATGTTGTTCATACTGAGATCACTGTAGGGGAAAACAGACAGAGACTTAATATGGCATGCCACAACTGTGGTATCCAGCTGTTCATTCCACACATTTTTAAGTACTACATTAACAAAAATTAGTTCCTCTGCCAGAATTGATGAATCATTATCTAGTTAGCACGTTGAGCATTCTTCTTGTGTATGAACACAGCTTTGTCAAACCAAACACAGGCTGTAGCATGTTCCTTGTTTCCAAAGATTTCGGAATGTTTTATCACGCTCTATAAATCAGCTGGAACACTAAATAACCCTTTTAGTCTACATAATTTTAATAAACCGCTGTACTGTATTAAAATTTACTTGGAGTAGTAAAGGAAAACTACTACGGTTTTTGTTGTGGTAGCACTGTAGCACACTTTACTAAAGCAGACAGGCAAAAGTGTACAGACGTAACCTATCATTCTTTCATGAATACGGAAAAAATTTGCTTTTGCATACATTTTACAACCTGCTGCATGGTCATACTGATTTGCCTTGCCTTACATTAAGCACATTAGGTGTCTCCAAAACCCAACTTATATGAGTCAAAGAAATGACATATTTTCAAATAATAAACACCCCCTTCTTAGAGTGCTCCTTTTTTGCGGGTTCTCAAATTGCATTAAATAAGCGAAATGAACCATAAAACAAGGGTGTAATGTGATCCTGCTCTGTAGCACACTTCCTGGTGGGGTTCCATGGTAGTTCCTGGCACAGGAAACAACCAGCCATATCAGCTCTGTCAGAGCTCGTTCAAGCTAAGTTTTAGACTAAAATTCATATCATACCTTTTTGTTCTTAAAATGCTTTTGCATTGTGTTCCATTGTTTTCCCCATGCCCCACAGTATCATTATAATTGCTTTACATTAAGTATAAAAACTGTAAACAGACTGCATAATAAAATTCTCTGTGGAAGATACGTCTTACACAACTCTATCAAAATTCCTGTAGAATGCTAAAATAAAAATATCAGACCTGTATATTTTGTGCAAACGTTATGTGGTAATTTAAAACTCTCCACTATTTAAACATATATATTTGTAGCAGCACTTACAGTTTCCAGTTACTTTGTGTAGTACTTAGATAATTTTATTTCTTCCAGCTGTTGAGAGCTTAGAAGGTAAATAGGTTATCTGTACTTCAGTGGGTAGATGCCCTGTTCCTTTTCCATCTAGTTCTTATTACACACAGTCTGTTTCACGTTACAGAATACATGCTTTTAGTCAGTGTAGTTAATTTTGATGTTTGATCTTTTGCTGATTTTTAAAATGTATAATTTCAAAATCTCTATGTACAGTATGTTTTTAAATAAGTGAAACGTGTTAATACTTTACAACAATTATCAAATCACTGTTGGGTAAGGTCTCTGCATTCACTGCAAAATCAAGGTATAATTTGAGAATCGCGCACTTATTAAATTCATTCTTTACTGTAATACTTTATCACCTAATTCTTTCATACCATTTAGCAGGTTATTACCCTTTCACTTTGATAAAGGCTCAAAGGATTTATTCTGGCAAAGGAACAAAAACATGGATTTATTTGGCAAAAGAAAAACTCATCCAGGTAATGAATCATACAGTACTGAATATTAAGATAAACCCAGTATTTTAACAGTATCATTTTGATCGTGAGATTTTCAACACACGTCTTAATGGGTTTTTGTAAACATACCAAATCACATTTTAGACTTAAAAAGCCAGCCTTGGTGGAAGATGGAAGTGATTCATCTTCAGATAGATACATATTTAGGTCATTCTACAAAATCAGCACTAATCAGTGCCCTGGCTGACCAGGGATACCTGAAGCCTGTTCTTCTAGCATATTAATTTCCATTAGTTGAAGGCAGTACTAGTCTGCTTGTATCACCCACAGGACCCCATGATGACACCAGTCACAAGCAATCTACAGACCAGACTCTAATATCTAAAGAGGATCAGAATAAGAGAAGGTGTCTTTCATCATGTGCTTTGATGCACGATGCGAAAATCAGTAATACATGCTAGACCCCAGAGGTGGACTTACGAACAGTGAACTCCAGTGTCCTAGTCTCCTTTTTGGATTCCACTCATGTGATAAAACATGTGCTCCACATCATATGACGCAGGAGCATGTCTTCTTTCCCCCTGTCTACACTGCAACAATTGCTGGCCCTTTTTAAATCTACCAGTTAAGTAATCTCTTTCTCTTAGATAGGCTCCTTTTTTTTTCAGATTATTCTTGTATTGGAACACAAAGATTATTTTGTGCAACAGAACTACTAAACGTTACCTATGCGTATTTCATAGAATCATAGAATCATTTAGGTTGGAAAAGACCCCTAACACCATCGAGTCCAACCATTAACCTAACACTACCAAGTCCATGACTAAATCATGTCCCTACATGCCACGCTTACGTGTCTTTTAAATACCTCCATGGATGGTGGAGGTAACAGAAATTCTTTCCAAATTTGCTCAAGAACATCCTTCCAAACTAGTTTTTAACACACTAGTAACTAATACACTGGTGTTCCAGTCTATGTTGGCTATGCGTTATTGTTGTAGCTGTAAGAGTTTAAGAATATAAGGGTGACTACTGTAGGCAGGTAAAATCTTTGATTAGACTAGCTGATATAGTTGGAAAAACTGAGGAACTTTCCGGCACAAAACCAAGAAATCTCTACTTCTTCCAACTGTACCAGCTGGCTAAACAGGTGACATTATTTCTCCTTAAAAACCTCACATCGCTTACATTGGCAAAGCAGTAGTTCATCTGTGCTTACAGTTTTTAGATTCAGAATACTATTTTGGGTCAGAATCACCATGGATGCATTTCACCCAGTTTTTATTCACTGAAGTAACTAAGGGACTTATGAAAGAAGTCCCATGACCAGAGCTACTTCTGGGGAGATGTTCAGAAAAGTGAGACAAACAAACAGAGTTAATGCAGTACAATCAGTCACTGGTTGTCATGTAAGCAATACTGCAAAGTTTGGGCTGCTGAGCAGAAATTCCTCACAGTGCTCCAGAGACAAACAAAGAAGGTTCTCAGCAAACCTGACAGCCTTTGGACCATATTGCCAAGAAGACATAGCTAGGATGAGATTCATGGCCATTAGCTAGATCAAGCACAGTTAACAGCCAGAAAGAGCTAGCTGGTAAACTGTAGGCTTACATACTATGACTATGAAAACCAGTAACAACTGTAATGTGTATGTCTTACGTCCTGCACCTGCAATGGTTTCTTTCCAAAAAGTGTATAAAATGGGCTTTCTGATCTCTGCTTTCAGTACTAGCCTGTCAAAATCAGCAATTTGCTCTCTCTAGAAAACGAAGGGGATGAAAGATGGCTTGCACGTCAGGATTTGTAGTGTAATGCTGAAAAATATTAAAATCAAGGTACTAGATCTTTAACTATCCTCAGTGGAATGGTTCTGATTTTATATTTCCTTTGTGTGTCTGTGCATGTATACTCAGAACCAAACCAGATGAAACTGCAAACATTTCTTGTGAAACTTGGTAGACTCTTACAAGCTACAGTGATCCAAAACTTACAATTATTAGAATACCGAAAATCTTTAAATAAGTTAGTGTAACAGAACTACTCCTATATCACATCCCCAAAGCATATGCAAACCCCACCGATGTCAGTAGGAGTGGCACTGTAAAAGTACACTCTGAGTTTTAAAATGCTCCTAATGTAAACAGCAATAGTACCAGCACACTACCTTTATGAAAACTACCCGCACCATGAGCTGACATGCTGTATTGGAAAGGTGTCAGGTTATTTTGAACAGTCAGATGAACACATCAACTCTTCTCCCATCAGCATTCCTGCAGCCTGTTTCCAACTGCTGACTATAAAAGCAGCACACTAGCAAATGAAACTTCTATCTTTTCAAAAGACAAAAAGTTTTGCTTCAATGACTGCATTGGCAACATGGCTCACTATAATGATATCTTAATTATACTCTGTGCCAATCAAGCATCCCATGTGTCTTCGGTGACTTGCAAAAGGAATCCTACCTGTGATGAAATTTTTTAAGAATAGAAAATATTGCAAACTGCACCATGCATCTATCTGTTTTTTCTTGGTGACTATATGGGCACATTCTGAGCATCTGTAAAACAGAGTCCAATGCGGCAAATACAATAGGTCTTTTTTTCCTTTAGTTTTGTTGTCCATGCATGCACATGCTGAAAAAATATCCAGCTACCCTCTTATAAGTAAGCAGTTCACAATGAATTCACAAAAGCCAGTAAAACAAGTTAAGTGAACTAGTTCTTAACATATAATAAATGAGTCTGGAGGCCAAGTTACTAACCTGTTATTAGCCGTTATTACAAGAGACGTTTCAGTGACTATTCATCTTGGAAGATCAGTTTTCCACATTATATTATGTCTTAAAGAAGAACAAAAATCTGTCTTGGGATATGTGCAAGGCTTCTATGGGTTTTCACCAACCTGTTAATCTACTATTAGGCTAAACTTCTATTATACTGAACGGTACAAACTTTTCTACCCATTACAGAGCTAATTCCATAAACCAGTGTTAAAGACAATGAATTTTGTAGCCTATCTTTTTTTTCAACAGTTGCAACCTGTTTGATTTTTATAAAATGATCACGACTTATTATTAAGATTATTAATTATATTTCCTCTAGGCCAGCCTTAGCCCCACAAGATGTGTTAATGATTATTTTTATGGAAGTCTTTGAAAGATAAAGCACTCACATAAAAATACTGACTATAGACTGAATGCGCTCCCTTAGTTCTTAGCAGCTGAGAACAGCTCCTAAACTAACACAATTTCCTTAATCCGTTTACACCAAAATTTGACACTATCTTGCATGTAGTAGTACAAAATAATGAAAGGGGGTGAGAATTATTACTGCTCTTCCCTTGCTATGCCTATCTTTTTAACACAGCACTCTTGTTTCTGCTGTAGGCAGAATACTGTAGTAATTCCACTGTACGGCTGAAGAATATGCTAGCTATTAAGTGCATGCCATCTACTAATACAAATGCTTCATTATCGATATTAAAAATAACTTCATCTGCTACAGCCAGGTAAAGCAGACAAATCTATTTGCCAACACTGTAGTAGTAGTAGTACCTATTTCTTACAAATATATTCCTGTAGCATGTTTTCATTCAAGGGTCTCAATAAACAAATAGAATAATAATTACCATAATTTTACAGAAGGGAAACTAAGACACCTAATGGTGAAGTGACATGCTCACAGTCAAACAGCAGGTTATACGCCATGGAGAAACCAAACACTGGTGATGATTTGTGCAGTGCCCTTTTCATTAAATTACACTGTACACCCCATGGCATTTACACCAGTTTTCCAAATGGTGACGCATAAGCTGTCAATAGCCTCAGAAAACAATGACCGTATTTTCATTTTAATGGTCCGGTCCCAGATTATATTAAAATCAACATGAAAATTGGTAGTCGTGTATTTGCATGTTTAATACACCCATGCAGAGCAGCACAGTGCAGAGTACGAGCGTGCATAAATAAGCATTGTAAGCACTTCCTGACAATTACATCATAGCATTTCTTGTAACAACTAGCTTCAAACTTCGAATGTGTTTCTTTGAAGGACTCTGTAGCAAACTATGATTAAGATGTGAATTTCCACTCAATGATTCACATTTGAAGGAATACATTTTTGTATTTGGAAAAATCTTATGGAAGAAAAAGTGTCGTAAGAAGCAGTAAGGAGAGAGAGTTATAACAGACATTGCACGGAGCAGACAATCTCTCTATCATGATATTCACATTAAATAACAATTGGCAACAGTGTGGATAGTTCTGTCCTTCTGCATGTTGATAATAACAAATGCTAAAATTATTTATTTAAAAATCCATTATCCCGTGTAATATTACCTGTAACAGCAAATTATCAGCAACCGATCCCATTCTATATTTTTAAAAATTAACACAGAAGTGATGCAAGTATTTTTACAGAAGACTTCTGTTCTTTGACATTGAAGTTCACTGTTTCCAGAGACCTGGCACCTTTGTATTAAAACACACCCTGCAAAAAGCAAATGACATTGTGTGGTTGCATAAGAATAGACCCTGCAGTGAGAGTATGTGTGCCTGTGCATCTCATGAAGAGCTTCATGCCAGTAAATGGACAGTACTCCCACTGTCCTCCTCGCACTGTCCTTCTCTTCCTTGGCACACCAGTGGCGCTTGTTCCAGCAGTGTATTTTGCTTACAGAAAATATAACCACTGTAATTGCCAAAAGATATCTAAAGATCAGGCACCTTGAACTCAGAGAAGCCTCAAAGGTGATCCAGCAAGGTCAGGAGGGCTCTGTCTACACCTCTACTCTGCTGTTGTGTATTGGCCCACAACCCATTGGGTGAATACTAAAAATCAGATCCTGGCAAACCAGGCTGATAGACCACGTCTGGATTCAATACAAACTAACTAAATGCTTTGGACAAAATTCTGCCCTTCCAACACCTGTCAGGGGGTTCCTCTAACGACACAGCCAGCAAAATTTGGCTTATTATTGCAGAAGTTCTGTAACACAGTAATTTTAAACAGCATGTGTTATTCCTGAACATAGTAGGCAATTCTGTCATATGAACAGCCACCAAAGGCTTACTGAAATCTAGACTGCAGAACATTTGTAAAGCAAACAGTACGTGCATGACTAATCTTTTCAGGAAACAATTTTGCCATTCAGTTTATCCAAGACTCCAGCAGAGGGAGCAGGGCAGAGAAAACAATTAGGGTCAAAAAGAAAGTAAAGATCAAAGATCAGATCAAGCACACACAGTGCTGAATTAATCTGACAAGTACCTGACATTTCATTTTAGGTACAAAGATTCTGGCTCTCTGCTTTTTTTTGTATATCGAATTCATGATGCTCCCTAGATTGAATTATCCATTTACTTTCAAAGCTGATTCATAGCTGTTCATTTGGTGCTGAAGACTCAGTTTGCTAAGTAATAATTACCAGGGTAAGTTACAAAAACATTCCAACATGTCAATCATTTACTGTGCTTAACTCATACATTTTAAACCTTAAATAACTAAAGGAATTTTATAATACAGAAGCCAAAAGAAGCAATTAAGAGAGGACTGAATGGAATTCCTCTTCCTCCCATGCCCACAGATTGTACTAGTATTATTTTACTCTGTGAGTTATTACTTGTTTCTGTTGCACTAATTCAAATAGATTATATGAGTACTGCATACATGACTCATCTTGTTCAAATACTGAAACAATACACAACAGGAAAATATATCAGGTTTTTTTGTAATTTATGAAGACAACTACTAGAATATTTGTCCTGTTTTTCATCATTACCTGCTTGTTTGTCAGGTACTGTTTATCTTATTTTTGATGAAGAACATTACAGTTAAATTCAGAAAAGATATTTATTAGAAGTGACCAAGTCTGGGAAAAAAAACCCCTTTGGTCTCTCTTAGTTTCAGAACATTTTCCGCAATTCTAGAAGTTGCTTATTTTTACAACTCTTTAATGCAAAATTTACAGAAGTATAGGAAAATATCCTTTTTTTTTTTCTGAATGGACAAATTCATCCATTTTAGAAACTGGGTGTCCAATTTCCTTCTAATTCCAGGTCTATAATTTCATACCTCTGAATTCAGTGAAGCTGTTCCTAAACTATGAGAGGACAGCATCTACGAAAAGCACAGCATAGTTTGGTTATTAGCATACTACACCTTGCCTACAGCAGAAACTAATTCAAAACATATCTGAGTGTAGACAAGGACCCAAAATACATGCCTGAAGTCCTAAAATACAACTTTCCTAAATAAAATATTATGGGCCACACAGCCAATTGGGCTGAATACCCAACTGGAAGTTATGCATAGCATGGATTGTATGTTACACAAACCAATTTTAAAACTCATCTTCACCAAAATATACACTATTACTCCAGTGAGGCTGCTGAGGGTGGAAATGAATCAGGATTAGCCTGACTCCATTCATAACAAGATACACTGTAAGTTATTTATTCTGCTGGTCTTGAATTTGCCTCAGCTCAAATCCACAGCATGGATTTAAAGAACTAAAAAGTAAACAACTTTGAGAGCATCTGCTACAAACACATTCAAACAATGATGGTGCAAGTCTGAGTATCCGGAAATCTGTGCACAACACACCTGCATTTAGAGCAGGAAATATACATGCTACTCTGATTGCACAGTGCAGAGGTCCCAAGGTACAGATGAGTGAGCTGGGTCCAGAGCTGGAAGTTACATTATCATGTTAGGCACCCTCAGAAAGGCTAATTGTGCCAGGTACAGGAGGATGCTGCTATGACTGTACTGATTTCACAATGCAGGGTCTCTGCACAATGCTACTTTGTGTGATGTAATGGAGCCGCTGTTGTATATACAAACTTGGTATTCCCAAACTGGTTCACTGCAAAATACACATACTCTAGACTTGGTGAGATTCTGGCTTGGTAAAGCAAACAGCAAAAACTTCATTCCACAAAGACAACAGTCCACCTCTTTCATCCCAACTGGTCTTTTAATCTCAGAGGAGTTTTCAGTAAAAATCTGATTATCTTCTTCACTGCTCCTATTCTATAGGTTCCTGATGTCCTATCACCAGCACATTCAGTTTCAGCCAACTTTGCTACAAAAAGAATTACTCATGATCTCCCCCACACCTCAGCACTGTCCATTCTTTTTAGGGATGCTGTTGAACCAGACTTGGCAACTGATCTAGATTAAAACAAATCCATCAGGAAAAAAAAAATTGTTTTAATCCAAAACAGTTCCCTGAGCTGGTTCATTGTGTTGCTGTTTGTGCCACCACAAGCTAAAGTACAGAGGAGAAACAAATAAGGAAGGTGAAGCAGAACTCTTCAGTTGGCAGTGCTGGCTTAGAGTAACGCAGGGTGATCCTATACCTAGGACATAAACATTGTAAATCTTCTTCAGGTATACAAAGATGTGAATTTTTTTTATACGTGTCTTCCCTTTATGTCTGACAGAGCTTGTTCGCTGAAATACAATAGGGCATCCAGATGCTGGCTGACAGCCTCTTCCAATACCTCCTACGGTGCCCAGATGAATGACAGAGCTGTCAGATTTTTCACAGACCGAACATCCAAACTTCTGCAATAGTAAGTGCCAGGAAATATGTATAACTTCATTCTTGTCAAGATACTGCACTTAAAACCACTGTGTTTCTCCATCAGGTAATTTTTGTTTTTTGCTTAAGTGTTCAAAATTCACTTTCATCATGAGACACCTTCAACGGGCTGGTATAAAATAGTCTGAACATACACAAACACCAGGTCCTTAATCCTATATTGTCATCATGTATACCTGGTCTCCACACATTTTGTTTGTATCTCAACAGCTGCCCTTCAGATAGGCAGAGTACTGAAATACCTGAGCTAGCTCTAAACACTTCAGGTCAAGGAGCAGGGTTAAGATGCGCTGACTTACCCTACCAAGGAGAAATCTCCGGTAGAGACTTCATGTGTTGGATCGGGCTGGCATGTATGTTTCATGCGGTTATACCAGCACCATCTTCAGAGAAAAGGGCTGTGCTCCTCCTAGTGCAACAGTGTCTTCTCTTTGGATAAACTATTTCCCTTTCTAATAACTTAAATTACTGGGATCAGAGCTGTACAACTAATATGTGGAGGCACAATACTTCAGGACTATTTCTACTGAGATCACTTGGGCTGTTCAGAGGATAAGCTAATATTTAGTATGAGTAGGGGCAGCAAACCCTGATCCAGAATAAATGATTCCTTTTTCCTTCCTTATACTCACATTGTTTACACAATCCACTATTTGGCAATCTCATTTTGAGGCCAGTGATCCACTACTTGTGATTGTTATGACAATCAACAGAAAACCTCTTCAGGGCAAGCAGCTAACTGGTGCTGTTCAGTCAAATTCACTACTGTGTCTCAGTTTCAAATATCAGTTTTGGGTCTTCCTGGAGACAATACTGAGCAATACTATAAAACATCAGTAGCCAAAACAAACCTTTAACAAATGTAAACTGTTGCTGCCAACTCTATTGCACCTGTGTGCACATGTGAAATAAGCATGTCCCCTAATACAGCACCTGTCTGCTCTGTTTTTTTGAACGCGAAATGAACTTTCCAAGATCTCTTTTCTTTAGCTATTCCAAATGCTATAAAAATGCTGGAAAGAATCAGTTGCCCTATTATTTACATGTCTTAAAACTTGTAACACAGCAAGTCAATGTCAGCACTAGAACAGTGCCTCGGGGTAAACACCTGGCTCCACTGCTGCTGGTAGCAAAACTCCCATTGACTCCTATGGGAGAAGGACGTCATCCCAAGCTTCAGAGTGCCTAATGCCAGATTCTATGCAATAGGCAGTTGTGGAAATCACGCAATAGCACATCGCTTTGCCTGGAGCAGCGAATGTAGTACCACTGGGTTCACTGGGAAGATTACTACATGTTTTTTCCAGCCCTTTTATCATTTCTAAAAATCTGTTTAGTTAAAGGTGGGATGCCTTTGGATTGGGTCACTAAGGAGAGGAAAGTGTGACATTTTCTGCTGATGAAATCATCCTTACACCTTTTTTCCGGGTGAGGAGGTTAAAAAATCTAAGGAAGTTGTTTATTTCAGTTCCTTTTATTTCCATATTGTCCACCGTTAAAGCTTTTGTTTCTTTTCTGTTTGGTTGTCATGCCTGCTCCAATTATTTGGGTACTTTTCATTCCTGGTGTTCTG
>Ga0181612_128422_pt1 | contig 14479 bp, 13 predicted proteins | sample HoacroProtozoa21_FD_119630 | JGI IMG/M metagenome (GOLD analysis project Ga0181612, IMG submission 119630) | Hoatzin crop microbial communities from Cojedes, Venezuel. Combined Assembly of Gp0051906, Gp0051904, Gp0051908 | reverse complement strand
TGAATATTGACCCAATTTCAGGAGCTCTTAGGTGGGTAGGCAATTTAAGGGCACCCCAAGTCCAATGTGACATAATGGTCCATAACACTCCAGCATAATCTGGAAGCCACACAAGGTTTCCTTTTTCGCTTCAATGGCATGAAATCGAGGAGGTGATGATGTGAATTGGATTCTTGACAATACTACCCATGGCTCACTGCTTCAAAGAATAATGGAGGGTTGTCTAAAAGACTGTTAAAATTATCTCTCATAAAGAGCACGTATAATGCATCATAACGGTATTGTTCTTGTTAACATATACTGTTTTTTTATGTACCTTTGCTGTATTAAATATGATGGTGCTTTGGTTCCAATGCATCACAACACATTTTTTTCCTCCTAACTATCTTTCTTCAGACTTAGCCAGGAAACTGGGAAGCTAATTGTGCTCTTTCTGTGTCCTATGCCATCGTCAGTAATAAAGTTTCAGAGATTACAGCCTAGGGGACTCATTTTGTTAAAGACATGGCAACCAGAACATAATTCAACTCTTCCATGACTGGGCTAGCTGTGCCAAAAAAAATCATAATTTGTTTTTATTAGACAAGGAATAAGATGTAGGATGTGATGACCTGAAGTTCAGGTATGTTGAGTAAGTGGAGACTGTTCTTGTGTCATTGCTCTTGGGAACCTAATCCTGAGTGAGACCAAACCACTCTCTGGCATAATTCGGATGGGTCCACTGCAGAAAGAGGGAGCATCACCTGCTTATTTTATCTCATATGCCAGCTGAGTGCCAAGATTTCTCCTGACTGTTTGCCTTTCTTTCTTGTTTTGACATGTATATGCATTTTAATATAAAGTTTTATAAACAATGCAATTCTTGCAACTCTTCGGTGTTCTAGAAAAGGGAAACATTCAATCAGATTTCTTATTAGCCCTCTGCTAGAACCTAAAAAATAAGTTTTGAAAGCAAGACCCTTTTAAAAGTGTTGAGAGTAAAAGTACTTCAAGCAAATAAGGAGTCTTAAATGTTGCTGAACTGTTGTCATAGAATTGATGCGCACATTGTGGAGAAGGCTTCTTCTAACATTATATTCATGTGTTACTTGCAGTTATTGAAGTGAACAAGAAGGATATAGTCTTCCTGATAGATGGCTCTACTGCTTTGGGGACTGGCCTCTTTAACTCTATTCGTGATTTTGTTGCCAAAATTGTCCAAAGGCTGGAGGTTGGACCTGACCTGATCCAAGTTGCAGTGGCACAGTATGCAGACACTGTGAAGCCGGAGTTTTATTTTAATACCCACCAGAACAGAAAGGATGTGATGGCTAATGTGAAGAAAATGAAGCCCATGGGTGGTACCGCACTCTTCACTGGCTCGGCACTGGATTTTGTGAGGAACAACTTCTTCACCAGTGCTGCCGGGTGCAGGATGGAGGAAGGAGTGCTCCCCATGCTGGTGCTCATCACTGGTGGTAAGTCCAGGGATGCTGTTGACCAAGCTGCAGCGGAGATGAAAAGGAACCGGATAGTGATCCTTGCTATTGGGTCAAGAAATGCAGACCTGGCAGAACTTGAAGAAATTGCCCATGAGAGAGATTTTGTGTTTAACCCAAGTGACTTCCGCACTCCGTCCATGCAAGCCATTCTTCCTGACGTGCTGTCACCTATCCGAACGCTCTCTGGAGGAATGATTATCCAAGAACCACCATCAGGTAATTAATTACCTTGTTCTAGTTACGGAGATATGGTTTCTATTTTTGTCAACTCTTAGTCTATGACATGTAGAGATAAGGAGGAAAAAGCACAAAGTACATGTTTCAGCATAGCTATGTGTTGTCTCTTTGATTTGCAAAACATGCATGAAAAGATCAGTGAATTTGGTAGCATGGTTGTTATTACAGCTTTGTCATTCCTTCCTGGAGATTTTTGTCCCATTCCTTGTTTGTCACCAACAATTAAAGGTCTGGACGTGAAAGATGTGCATTACTAGTTAGGTACTGAAATCGTTCGGTGGAGGCTTTTTCTCTTGCTTCAGGTTTGTGTAACCTATGAGCAGGACACACTGTGAATGTTATAATTTCTTCCCCAGTTTGAAAATCATCCGTAGCACATATTTGCTCAAGAAAGTTTAAAAGTTACTTCTGAGTTTAAAGAAAATAAGCAAGTTTGTTCATGGAGATGTTCAGAGAAAGCTAGCCTGACACTGTTGGACTGAAACTCACCCTTTAAGAACATATTTAGTTTTCTTATCATTTACTCAGCTCAGGCCTTAAGAGGCATACGAGACTATTGCAGTGTTGATTTTAATTTAATCTGTTTAGAAGATGTTCCAAAGCCCCATGAAGCCAGTGGATTCTTTTTACTTGGTCTTGCCATTGACATCAGTAGACTTTGGAAGCAATCCAATAGCCAGAGTCATGTCTTTTGAGGCAGTTTCCCATGCATTTCAAGAGGTGTTCTAGCTGCATAGAGATTTTATACCAAATTTCTCAGGATTTCTTCCTGATAGAGATGCTTGAGGTTGAATTAATGTTGCACTGGATCATATTTGAACCTTGCATTTCTGTCCCATGGCGTATAAACATTAGACAAACAGGACTTTCACCTCCCAGTAAGGTCAATAATGAGGTTGCTATTGGCTTAAGTGGGTGTTGAACCATGCCCATATTTATGTCTAGTTTCTTCAAGTAATTTAAAATTATAAACCACAGTGCAAAAGAAACTGAGTTTTTGGAAAGGGTCCTTAAAGAGTTAAGCCCTATGACTGATTTACATGAAGAGCAGCTATTTTAAAATCAGTTTGCCAATACTTGTCCTTAATTAAGATGAATATCACGGGACTTATTATTTAATAAGCTTTTTTTCAGAATGTGTTTCCTGCTAATACAGTTTTGCATGGCTATACACCAAATCTGACATTTTTACTTTTCAATGTAAATTAAAAATGTTCCTAAACTTCCTTGTTCTTTAAAGCTGATTCATACAGCTTCTCTTTTTTTTGCAGTGCTTTTACTCTACTGTACTCACAGCTATTCACATATACAATAAGCAAGTAATCATATCCTACCCCATAAAATGACTATAATTAGTAACAAAACTGATTTTGACACTAGGCAGACTGCTACATTTCAACTAGATATTGTCTCACCCTGGGCCTTGAATGATGCTTTTCTGGGAAAAATTAAAAATACAGAAAGCCAAGACTATCTATCAAATCTGAGAGCAATGGTTGCACTCCAAAGAGCCCCTTTCTCCGTTTTGGTTTTAATATCTTAGTATTTCTATATTTTATATATACGACAGCAAGCTTACAGGCACAAGGCAAGCTAGCTAGATGGATGAATATAGCCGTATACCCATAGGCAAATGCTTTAAACAGACAGCTATTGAACAACATTAGCAATGGGCATAGATATGTTCCCAAATAGCTTATTTGGAGGAAGACATCCAGGGGATGCATTGGATGAGCCCACTGATTCGTTCTCTGAGATCATATTTAAAGTTTCAGCATTTTGGTCTGTCATCTGGACATGCTGTGTTTAAAGAAAAAAACACAGGAGGGTGGTCCTGTGGTGTCTTTGGGGTGACATTGCAGATCTGTGTCTTGGGGCTCAGATGCTGGGAGAGAGCCGAGGAAGGATTTAACCTTAAAAAAGCAGCCAAGAACTGGCTGGTTACTGCCAAAAGTAGGAAATTTCTCCCCATTCAACAGCCCACAAAACGGATGTCTGCAACTGCAGACATCATCAAATGCAGACATTGAAAACATAGGTGTATCAGGCAGCCGATGCAGTTTCCTCTGGACCAGCTTTTCTAAGCCTATTAGTAAAAGGTATGTTTAATCCCCATTCAATATACTGACAAAATTGGTGACTTGGCAGAAGTATTTTCCCATGCAAGTGGAGCCTAAGCCTGCACTGCATGCCCGTTGCTGATGGCTGCACAGAGTGACCATGGAAGTCACTGCAGGGCATGGTTCTCTGTACCTAGGGATGCACAGGAACATCCGTGTGGAACAAGTGCTTGCTTAACAAGGTGGTGATAGTGTTAGGTGTCAAAGCATACTTCAGGTGCCAGAAAGCAGAAACGTTCCCTAAAGTTTCATTGGAAAGCCCCGAGTAAATGTGTGGTGATGTGTAGATAAGCAGGGTGTCTGCAGGCATTAAATCAGCATTGCTGCACCAAAATCAATGAGGCTGGCTTTTGCCAGCTAAGGACCAGGTCCTGAACTTACAGCTCTGGCATTAGCAGCCGTTGTAAACATCTACCATGGCAGAGACTGAGCCCTGTTGGTAAACCTGACGTTTAAAGGATGTTTCAATACCAGTCAGAAGCCTCCCCTGACAAATGTAGTCATTTCCAGCAAGGTCCTTGTTAATTATGTGCTGATCATGCTCTTTCTCTTCTCTCTCTCCCACTCTTCCCTCTTCCTCCTAACAAGGTTTACATGTGTGTACAGTGTATGCTGTATGCACACATGAAAAAAAAATCTATTTTGTTTTCTGTAATGTCTCATGTTATTTTCTGTGCTCTACTGCAGTTCAAGTAACCCAAAGGGATATCATCTTTCTTTTGGATGGATCACTCAACGTTGGAAATGCCAACTTCCCCTTTGTGCGTGACTTTGTTGCCACCCTAGTTAACTACCTTGATGTCGGCAGTGACAAAATCCGAGTTGGCTTAGTTCAATTTAGCGACACTCCTAAAACTGAGTTCTTTCTGTACTCATACCAAACCAAGTCAGACATAATTCAACGTATGGGGCAGCTGAGGCCCAAGGGGGGGTCAGTGCTGAACACTGGCTCTGCACTGAACTTTGTGCTTTCAAATCACTTCACGGAAGCTGGTGGGAGCAGAATAAATGAACAAGTGCCGCAGGTCCTAGTCCTGGTGACAGCAGGGAGGTCTGCCGATCCCTTCTTGCAAGTTTCCAATGAATTAGCTCGGGCTGGAGTACTGACTTTTGCTGTTGGAGTTAGGAGTGCGGATAAGGCAGAACTCGAACAGATTGCCTTTAATCCAAGAATGGTGTATTATATGGATGATTTCAGTGCTCTGGCAGCTTTACCCCAGGAGTTAAATAAGCCTATAACAACATATGTTAGTGGAGGTGTGGAAGAAGTTCCACTCGCCCCAACAGGTAATATCTACCTTCCTTCATGTTGACTGCGTTGAGTTAATCTTGTTGCTCTTGACTGTTCCCAGTGTATACCTTCACATCTGTCCAAGGCCTCATCAAAGTGATTAGGGCTGTGCTTAACCTTAAATACAGTCAGCTCTTGGTTTTGTTCAAGTCATTGCTAGCACACTTTGAAGACAGCATAATTTTAAGTCTTTTGGCAGGTCAGGACCGAAGAATGATCCGAGTGAATCTATGCCCACTAGTCACTTACTCAGGTGTTCCCTTTTTGTTGCTGTAAGAGTGACACAGCCTGTAAATGCATCATTTGCACTAGCTCAGGATATGGGAGCAAGCACTTTTGGCCACAAGGAGTGGTGTGGAAAAGTTAAAGCCGTGCCAAAGAGCACAGAGAAAGAGAGGTCTAGCCAGGTACGGGTGGCTGCATCCTTCCTCGGAATGCCTCTGTCAAAGTACTGTTAGCAGGTTGTCACAGAGGCTGAATTTGACTCCAGATATTCAAAGTTAGCCTCTAACATTAAACCCAAAAGCTATAGGCAAGTTTAACCCTTTCTAAACAGGTATTTTTTAACTAATTCTCTTATTGTGGCTAAGTGCCTCTGATGACATTAAAACAAGCAGGATTGCTAAGTACGGAAAGGAGACCATTAAGCTGAAAATGAAAGATGTTAAGACAAAAGGTATGAGGTGTTTGGGTTTGCCTTGGACATTCAATTGGAATTAACAGGGCATCAACCTGAAACAGGCAAAAGGATTTTTCTCCTCTCAAACTTATAACTTGCCTACGGATTTAGATGCCTCCTTGTGTTGCAGCTGGGAGAAGTACTTTAAGAGATCATAGAATATGCTTTGTGTATGTGTGTATGAACTAATGTCTATTCACTATCTACTGAGCCTTTAAATAGCAAAAAAAACCCTTCACTGCTGTTGTTCTTCATGCCTGTATTATAAACAGATTGCTAGAACATAAACATTACTGGTGTAATCTGAAACAGCCAATTTATGACATGACTAATATGATGTGATACAATACATGAGATGGCTGTCTGGTGCCTGAATTTACTGAGTCCTTGGAGAGAGGTGTCCTTACATCCCTTTCCTCAGATAAATGTCAAAGGTACTGTTTAGTCCTGTAGACTTTGAATACTCTGGTAAATGAAAATCACTTGTTTTGCATATTGAAACCCAGCTAATTTGCAGAGAAGTTTCTAGGATAACGTTTAAGAAGAAAAATGCCTTCATATTTTTCCCCTCTTTTCATTTGTGAATTTATTCTAGAAAGCAAGAAAGATATTTTATTCCTGATCGATGGCTCAGCCAACCTCTTGGGTAGCTTTCCTGCTGTCCGGGACTTTGTACACAAAGTTATTTCTGACCTGAATGTGGGTCCAGATGCCACACGAGTAGCTGTGGCTCAATTCAGTGACACCATCCAAGTTGAATTTGATTTTGCCGAACTCCCATCTAAGCATGACATGCTTCTCAAAGTGAAAAGGATGAAGATAAAAACTGGGAAGCAAATGAACATTGGAGCTGCACTAGATGAAGCTATAAGGAGGCTGTTTGTGAAGGAAGGTGGAAGCAGGATCGAAGAAGGGGTTCCTCAGTTTTTGGTCCTCCTTGCTGCTGGGAGATCAACTGATGATGTGGAGCAACCATCAGATGCTCTGAAGCAAGCTGGAGTCGTGACCTTTGCTATCAAAGCCAAAAATGCTGACCCAGTAGAGCTGGAAAGAATCGTTTATGCCCCACAGTTCATTCTGAATGTCGACTCCCTCCCTCGGATTTCAGAGCTTCAGCCAAACATAGTCAACCTGTTGAAAACTATCCAGCTGCAGCCAGCAGGTACAGGGACCTCCTGGGTTTCCAAGAGGCTGTCAGACACCACTTACATGCCCCCCTCAATTTGGGAACTGGGGTGATTGTCTCTGGTGATGTTTAAAACGATTATGTAGAAACTGCTATTGTACTTCAATTTTTCTCTGTTTGGAAACTGATCCAGCAAACTGTTAGGGTCCAAACTGAATTCTAAAAAAGAATAAGGAGAAAAACTTTTCTTCAGCTGCAAGAGCTGCAGTAGGTTCTGTTACCAGTGTGTAAAACATGGTAAAAACCTGAAATAACAGAGAGTCATCACCCCAGAGATCTTGCATAAATTGATGTGCAATGTTGGGCAAGGTCTAGAAGAAGCAAATAAAGGCTTGTCTCAATTTCTCTTTCCATTCATCCTTTTCTGGAGGAGTGGCAGTGAGTAAGGAGCACTGCAGTGTGCTGGATTCACTCTTGCTCCGTTATCTCTCACAGGATACAATGGTAGTTTCTACATTTTGTACCTATGCACCAATAAGTGAGATGTTCTTGGCTCAGTTACTGTTACAAGCTCAGTAGATGAGTATGTATTAATTAAAGAATAAAAAGAAGTCACAAAAAGAATCACATGGACACAATTATAAATTGACACTGCAGCACTGGAAATGATGCATGTGCAGCTTTGTGATTTCCTGAGGCAGCCCTAATTTGAGAATTAACCCATCTCCCAACAGCAGTTGGGGACAACGAAAATGGTAAAAACTTCCACGTCACCTCGCCATAAAATTCCTGGGCAGATGGACTTAGAATCATAGAAACATAAAAAAGAAATAGGGCTGGAAGAAATCTCAGGGTGCCATCTGTTACATACCCTTGTCCCCAACAGCATCTTCTTATCTGGAACCATCTAACATTGGTTTAATCTGTTCTGAAAACCCTCTCGTGTAGGAGATTTCACCAGCCTCCGTAATCAATCTGTTCAATTGCTTTTCTCCTTATTGGTAGATAGTTTCCTTCAATGAGAAACCTCTGCCTTCCTAGTCGTAATTTAATCCTTTTGCATCTCTTTCAACTCAAGGATATAGACGTCAGCTCATTCTATGATTCTCTGAATCCCATGTTTTGTGTGACAGCCTTTCATTTACTTTAAGCTTGCCGTATACATCTTGTCTCGGTCTTCATGTCACCATCTTTGTACCCAGCTCATTCAATCATTCAGTCTTTCCCTGAAGGTCTTGTAGATCTTCTACATTTTCCCCCTCGTCTCTCCAATGTCAGCCTACTCCAAATGAGCAGAGCGTAACCATGGTGACCCCTGGTCATCTCTTCCCCATCCTTTCCTTGTGGAGTCATTGCCCTTCCATTATTTGTGAAGCTGCTGCCTCAACATAGACTAATGCAACTAGTGCTCTTGAATTGCATCCTCCCTTTTCAAACCGTTTCTCTCTTGTCAAGATAATTTTGCATCCCTTTGACCACCAAGTACTGTGAATAATTGTGCTAATTGCTCACAAATAGCTACATCCATCTACTTTTCCTAGTATTCCTGGCTAAAAGAGAGCCACCTCATAAGAGTACCCATATTTTTTTCTTCTATATCTGCTACATAGACACTTTTGTTAGGACTCTTCTCCCCTGCTTCTGAATTTCAGGGAAGTGTGTGAGACTTGGACACACCAGGCTATGTCTGCTCCTTCTTGCTACCTGTATTGCTCAAGAACTTATATTAATATTCCAGTCCTATACATTAACCCACCATGTCTCCAACATTCTTCTTAAGTAATAAACTTGATCTGAAGTCTGCATTAAGACTTCGACTGCCCTCATTAACTCTTTATATGTCCAATATTCATAAGCAAATATTTAAGATTTTCTTCTGAGGGACAGATCATGCTCCTGCTTGTCCCACTTGACCCTGCTATAAACAAGCCAACAAAACTTTTGGGGATGTCATCCAACAGTTGCTGTGTTTGAGAGGCAGTGATGTTTTCTGCTTGGCTAAATCAAAGCTTTGCAATTCTGTTAGTGAATAGCAGAATGCATCAAGAGTTCCCTGATCTTTGACATTTTATGGTCTTGATTTTTTTTAAAAAGGAGAGTTTGGTCACAATTAGCATATTTTTAGTGCTTGAAGTTAGTAAGAAAAAAAAATAACTCTAGCATTTTAGAAAAGCATTTCAGCATTTTCAGTTGGATGTCCTTTCCAGCAAATGCTTATTTGGTCTGAGCATGTGCTGGATTATTTATTTCTAAGTTCAGTGATGACTCAGAAAAGCTTTTCTCTCTTTCTCTCTCTCTTCACTGGCTCCCTGTGAGCACCTGCTCGCTAGTATGCCATTTCCTTCAGAAACTCCGTTTTCTTTGGGAGTAGAATATCCCTGATGGCCCAGACACCTGTTGCATATTGCAAAGCCACACACCAGCTTCCCAGCCCCCTTGGGAGCGAACATATTCTCCCAGCCTCAGGTAGGGGATGGCACCCGAAGTCTCTTGGCACCCTGTTTCCTATGAGTCTATGATTCTATGACTCGGTGGGTAAGGCATGGCATGTGTTGCACTGCGGTTTCCACCGACTTCCACCCATCTGCCTCTTCACCACAGATTGCACCTGATGGCAAAGGAAACGAACCACCCATCCTCACACCTCAGTTTCCCCTCCCCAAGCTTTACAGTCTTCTGTTTCAATGTATGTGGAGAATAATAATCACTGCAAGAGAGAATCTCACTTATTCCCCCTACCCTTACTTGTCTCAAACAGTAGTTGAGAGAGGTGAGAAGAAGGATGTGGTATTTCTAATCGATGGCTCGGATGGTGTCAGAAGTGGTTTCCCTCTACTGAAGACCTTTGTCCAAAGAGTTGTTGAAAGCCTGGATATAGGTCGTGACAAGGTCCGTGTTGCCGTCGCACAGTACAGCAATGTCATACAACCCGAGTTCTTACTTGACACCCACGAAGACAAAGCAGATCTCATCAGCGCCATTCAGGAGCTGAAGATTATGGGAGGATCTCCTCTGAACACAGGAGCAGCCCTCGACTATCTCATCAAGAATGTGTTCACAGTGTCGAGTGGCAGCAGGATAGCAGAGGGTGTCCCACAGTTCCTGATTCTGCTGACCGCAGACCGGTCCCAGGATGACGTGAGGAGGCCCTCAGTGGTCCTGAAGACGAGTGGCACAGTGCCATTTGGCATCGGGATTGGAAATGCCGACCTCACAGAGCTGCAGACAATTTCCTTCCTCCCAGATTTTGCTATCTCTGTGCCTGACTTCAGCCAGCTGGATACGGTGCAGCAGGTCGTCTCAAACAGAGTCATCCGGCTGACCAAGAAAGAGATAGAGTCACTTGCCCCTGATCTGGTTTTTACATCACCCAGCCCAGGTGAGAAGATGTTTGTGTCTGCACCGAGACCCAGCGGCAAAATATGATGTTTAGTAACATCATGGTTGCAACACAAACTGAGAAAAGCAAAGATGGTCACAGCTAAGACTCCAAGTCCATCTTGGTCTGACTGTTGACGTACTCAGGTTTGGTAGGAGCTGTGTAATTAAGCAGAGCCACCTTTAATCCCAGTAGCTCAAGGTGGTCCATGTTGTATCCACATGCAAGACCCACAAAGTGAATGCTATCACCTTAATCTTATTTTAAGTTGATGTATTTTAAGTCCATGCTATTCCTCCTGGGATGTAAATTTAGATGCTGCAGGGACGCCTTCACACCACTATAAATCAAGGTCAGCTTTCTGCTAAATGTAAGGCTTGCTGATGTGTCTTATATTTGCTACTCTCATTCACTGGGGGAAGGGAAACTGGAAGCGGGCTTCAGGAAAAGGATCCTTCCACTTCTGGTCTTGCTTGGAATGAAATCCAGCCAATGTATGCCTGGGATGAAAGGTACCTGCCCCAGATCAGTCCCTTTGAAGTCCACCATCCTACTTCCTTCCCTTCAGAGACAGACTTCTTTCCTCTGTCCCCATTTATCAGTGTGATATTTGGCGATAATTCAGGCTCTGACTTGAATTACCATTGCAGAAAACATTTTATTAGGAAGTTAAAAAGTCATACTGGAAGGGCAGAAGCTGAGAGAGTAATAGGATAGAAGCTTTCCTAGAGGACAAAGTCAAAGAAGGAGGGGTGGTACTGAGTGTAAACCAACCCCAGGCTGCCTGGCAACCTGCCCTGAGTAAGGAGCATCACCAGGCTACGTTTCCTTGGGTGGAGATCCCATCAAGAATTATTGTTACAGCTTTCCCCAGCTCCCTTTTTTCTTCCTTTGCTCTGGAAGTTGCTGTTCTTGCCCTGCCTGGGGATGTGTCTAGCAGATTGGTCCTGTGCCTGGGTTGAACCCAGAGCTGCCTGCTGGGGCTCCCAGGAGATATCACAGGCAATGAAACAATGAGCATCCTTCCCCACGGCCAGAGGCATGGGCCAGTGATGTAGATGCTGAGCTTAGCTGCATTCCATAAGCAATGCCTGATGCACCTCTGACTCCTGCTTTTTTTCCTGCAGCGGGTGTGAAGAGGGACGTCGTGTTCATGGTTGATGGCTCCCGCTATGCTGCCCAGGAATTCTACCTTATCCGTGATCTCATTGGGAGGATAGTGAACAACCTGGACGTGGGTTTTGACACCACCAGGATTTCAGTGGTCCAGTTCAGTGAGCATCCCCACGTGGAATTCCTGCTCAATGCCCATTCCACCAAGGATGAGGTGCAGAGTGCTGTGAGACGTCTGCGGCCGCAGGGGGGCCAGCAGGTGAATGTGGGGGAGGCCCTTGAGTTTGTGGCAAAGACCATCTTCACCCGGCCCTCTGGGAGCCGCATCGAGGAAGGTGTCCCTCAGTTTTTGGTCATCCTCTCCTCCCGAAAGTCTGACGATGACTTAGAGTACCCATCGCTGCAAGTCAAACAAGTGGGGGTGGCACCTATGGTGGTAGCGAAGAATGTGGATCCTGAGGAGATGGTACAGATTTCCCTTAGTCCTGATTACGTGTTCCAAGTCTCCAGCTTCCAGGAACTGCCCAGCCTTGAGCAGAAGCTGCTGACTCCTATTGAAACCCTGACTGGGGACCAAATCAGACGGCTGCTGGGAGATGTGCAACCCCCCGTAGGTAAGGCTCTGTCAACACCGGCTGCCTCTGGGCTGCTATTCAAGTAAATGTTGCCCAAATGTGTAAATAACTTTCCATCCTTTCTCTCTAAACTGAGGTTTTCCTTAGTAAAAAGCAAAGGTGTAGCACATGTACAGTTTTAGAAGAAAACTTTTAGTTATGTGGAAATTCTAACCAAGTACCTAAATACATTATAACTTTTGATTTTCAAGTAAAGTACCTAAATATTTTACATATTTTCATTTTCAAGTCAAATACCATCTATTCCCGTTTAGCAGCTCTCTAGGAAAGAGACATAAATCTGGGGCAAAATGAAGCTGGAAACACTGACAAATCCAGAGAAGAGCATTAATGAGTCAAACAGATAAAGCTCTGAGTAACTCATGCTTTGAATTCTAGGCAGACTGTTAACACACAAGCCCTTTTGGAGACGTTCCCCATAGCACTGTGCCTAAAGTTTGTGAAAATATGCCGCGCAGTTTTACGTCACACAAGAGCAGATAGCACAGAAATCCTCCAGCAAAGCTTAAGCAAAGACTTGGCACATGAGTAATTTCCTCTCTCCTTGCTTCCCTGCAGTTATTTCTGGTGATGAAAAGGACGTAGTCTTCCTCATTGACAGCTCCGACAGCGTTAGGCCCGATGGACTTGCTCACATTCGGGATTTCATCAGCAGAATTGTTCAGCAGCTGGAAGTTGGGCCAAACAAAGTGCGAATTGGCGTGGTGCAGTTCAGCAACAACGTCTTCCCTGAGTTCTACCTGAAGACTCACAAATCAAAAAATGCCGTGCTGCAAGCCATCCGCCGCTTGAGGCTTAGAGGGGGGTCCCCCGTGAACGCTGGCAAAGCCCTAGACTACGCAGTGAAGAACTACTTTATCAAGTCTGCAGGGAGCAGGATAGAAGATGGAGTGCCCCAGCATCTAGTTGTCATCCTTGGAGACCGGTCCCAGGATGATGTAAACAGGCCTGCTAACGTGATCACTTCAACAAGCATTAAGCCTCTGGGTGTGGGAGCCAGGAACGTGGACAGGGGCCAGCTGCAGGTCATTACCAATGATCCTGAGCGTGTGCTTGTGGTACAGGACTTCACGGGACTCCCAACATTAGAAAAGAAGGTGCAGAATATTCTTGAAGAACTTCCGATACCTACAACAGAAACCCCTCGATTTTTAGGACCTGGTAAGACTACTACTCATCCTGCAGACTTTTCTGGACAGAGCACAGTTAGAATGTGAAAATGATTCCATAATAACACCTTTTGATTCCCAACCCTTTAGTCACATTGATTTAAAGAACACTTTGAAGAAGATTTTGTTGAGCATAGGAAAGAAGTAAATGAGATGACGGTGTCTACCACAAAAACAAGTAATGTTGTATGAAGTGTATAAAGTGGTGTATAAAAACTTTCTCCTTGTAAAATCATGCCAAAGACTCTAAAGAGGTAGAAAGGAGAGAGAAACACAGGAGAGAAACTACTTCACAAAGCACTAAGCATCTTAAATATTACAGATGCTGCAAACAATTTATAACTGTGTTTTCTTTGTAATCTTTTCAGGAGGTAAGAAGCAGGCTGATATTGTGTTTTTGCTGGATGGCTCCATCAATCTGGGGAGAGATAACTTCCAAGAAGTTCTCCAGTTTGTCTACTCTGTGGTGGATGCCATTTATAGGGATGGCGACTCTATCCAGGTAGGATTGGCCCAGTACAACTCAGATGTCACCGATGAGTTTTTCCTCAAGGACTACTCCACCAAACCTCAGATTTTAGATGCCATCAGCAACGTTGTCTACAAAGGTGGTGTAGTGGCAAATACCGGTGCAGCCATCAAGCATATCCAGGCAAAACACTTTGTGAAGGAGGCCGGTAGCCGAATTGACCAGAGGGTGCCTCAGATTGCCTTCATTGTCACGGGTGGGAAGTCCTCAGATGATGGGCCGAGTGCCTCCTTGGAAATCACGCAGAAAGGCGTCAAGGTATTTGCAGTAGGCTTAAAAAACATTGACCTGAAGGAAGTCAGCAGGCTTGCCAGCGAGAGTGCCACAAGTTTCAGAGCGGCAACAGCCCAGGAGCTGTCTGAGCTGAATGAGCAGGTCCTGGTTACACTGGAAGCTGCTATGCAGGAGAAATTGTGCCCAACGGATGTTACAAGAGGTAAGCACAATCCTTTCATAATGTGCCCAGGTCATTCCTGAGGGTGGCTTTTAATATCCAACGCATTTTGATGGACTTGCCTATCCCGCTCTTGTGCTTTGCCTATAGCCTGAGGTGCAGTATGGGCTCAGACCTCCTCCATGAGTGTGGTGGTAGGCTGCAAGCCTTTAGTACAAAAGCTGCCTGTTCGTGTGCTTCAGCACATGAATGACTGGTGTACCATTACCACAGAGGTGCAGTCGTGGTGGAATACTTTCAGATATGGCAGGCAGACAGTAAATCAC
>Ga0181612_133341_pt1 | contig 14480 bp, 10 predicted proteins | sample HoacroProtozoa21_FD_119630 | JGI IMG/M metagenome (GOLD analysis project Ga0181612, IMG submission 119630) | Hoatzin crop microbial communities from Cojedes, Venezuel. Combined Assembly of Gp0051906, Gp0051904, Gp0051908 | reverse complement strand
GTCCTTAGATTTATTAAAATTGCCAGACTAACTGCTGGTTACCTAATAACTAATAACATCCACAACCTTTTGGAGCGTCTGATAAATTGTGTAACCAAATTAACTTACCCTCTCTGACATTAAAATCAGTTATTGTTAATAAACAATGCCTTAAAATATTTAGGCAGGTTCTTTAATTGAACTGAACAATGTACTTTGAACTCCTGCAATGGCATTAGCACACCAGTAAACAAATGTGTGCTTACTTTCATTCCTTCAGTGCTACACGTATTTTCTCTTCAACAATACAGTCCTTCAGCTTCTTTTTTGTGTTTTATTACTATATGCTATTTTCCCTGAAAAACACCACAGCACTTACACACAACTTTTTTTTGGATGGAATGCTTTTTATTCTTCCAGGTCATGCCAAATCCTCCTTGATTAGGTTGTTCAAATCCCCGATCTCTCTGTGAAAAGACTACCATTTTGAGCTGTAGTAATAAGCACAGCTTCCCCGAGAGACTCAGTTTCCTTCCCGGCCAGTATTAAGGGAGGGAAGCGTTCTTTGGCAGGGTTACCAGAAGGGTGTTGCACAGCAGCAGCTCAGCCTGTCTGCCCTCGGTGACGGGAACCACTTGCATGCTTGACGCACACAAGCAACTCCACTAACGTGAAGAGAAAGAAACGGGATCTGCTACACCAACCTTACAGCAACCTGCTACGAACCGAACTAAAGTGCAGTCTTTGGGACAACAGACAAGTTTCGAGAAGAAATGCAAGTGCCTAACAGAGGTTTGCAATAATTTCTCCCACTCTACTAACATGATTTATGAGCATTCAAACTGCTTGGGACATGACATTGTTTTCAACAGGAAAAAATGAGTAGGTACTTTAAATGAATCTTAAGACTACTTACTACTGACCTTGTTTACAATGGGCTTCATTATTTACGGGAAGAAACCATCCCATTGTATATCAGACAGAATTTTTGAAAAACAAGTAAAGGGAATAAAAAATAAAATCTTGTTTGTAAAGCACCAGATTAGCAGCAAGCAATCTGGGTTTTGTCTCCTTGGATAAATCTCTTAGATGGCTGGATCAAAGTAGTCCTTTGTAAAACAGACACTTTACTGAGCTGTTTGGAGACTTGGAACATTTTTCAAAGTGATAACAATTTTGGTATCCAGCTTAATACAACTCTGAAAGCATTTTCTGAAAACTGGAATTAATTATAATTAAATTTAATTCTTCTCCCTCATTATATTTGGTGATTACATTTGAAGTCATGCTATGTAATTTCAATTATTAAGGTACTTTTACACTAGAAGCAGATAAGAGTCCTCAAAAACTGCAAAACTTCTAGCAATGAAAATACGCTTCGCTAACACACACTTACTCTAATTTAGAAGTAATGCCTTAGCCAGTGCACAGCAGTGCTTCTCTTGTGAGATACACAGCTTTCTGCCCACTTGGGACTTGCTCCTAGGACACTAACTTTAGGCTCCAAAGAGACAAGCTGGGCATCTGTGTGTGCTGCCCATTCAGCACCCTCACTCGCATGCAGAGATCCCACCCACCGCCAGTACGGAACTAAACGTAGCACAGCTACGAAATCGCTAACAATGCGGCAACAATCCAAGGAAAGAAGTTGAGCTATACAACCCTACACATTTTTTTGTTGGCACCCCCCTAAGAAGTTTTTCCATTCAGTTGAGGGGGGGGGGGGGAAGGAAGAGGAAGGAAGGGAAGTATTGAAGGATTTCATTTTGGGATTTTAATTTCATAAGTTGCTGGCAACTCTCCCTGTGCAGGCGCATACACAACAGGCACTCTGAAATAACAAGCTATTAACTTGACAGTTCAGGTGTTTTAAAGGTGGGAAAAACAGTCTCTAAAGAGTTAGGTTTTTTTTCAATTCACAAGTAAACTCTTTCAAAAGTTCCTTCAATTTAACATAAAGCTCTTGTCTCTTCCAAACGCACTCTATGCCAGCTAGCAGGCCAGGACTTGACGTACTGGAGTGAGGAAGTCTCCACCTTCTCTTCACAGCACAGTACAACCAAGCGTGCTGTTAATTCCTCACAGCAAGGTACACACACGGCCATCACACTTGAGAGCAATGGTCACCATTTCCAACCAGTTGTTGTAATTTCCTGAGCAGGGGCTTGACTTCAGCATGTTGAGCACCCTCAGCTCTCTCCAACACCTGGCATGCACAAGCGAGCGGTGCTATTGGGAGGACTCAAGCATGTTCCATCCTCCAGGCAAAGCTACTCTGTTGGTAAAGCTCTTCAAGCAGAGCTCGTTTCTCCCCATTAACAGGGCGAGGCAACAGGTACAGAAACAGGCCTCCTTGGAAACCGCCATGTTTTATTTTTCTCTCCACATAAAAACATGAAGCTATTTCCCCAGTAACATCTTCCTCAAACCGCCAAGAATTAAGGTTGCTGAAGTGCCAAAAGCTCGTGGTGACAGCTACTTCTCCGGGTACACGTACTGTCCCAGGACGGAAGTCCTTCTCCCGGTAACGCTATTGCAATGGGGCAGCCGCAAAGGATTTGATACAAGTTCTGAACATACTTCCAGAAGAATAATCCATCCACGTATCATCACGTCCACCACGATCTCTACATACACAACTGCTGCATCACTTTACAATAACATTATAGAAGACCCTGACTTTTCCAGAGAGATAATTACAGACCACTTGCTGACAATTATTTCCAGGTCAAGACAAACAATGGCAGAAATCCGTGATCCATTTCATATGGCAAGCAACACCTTAATTATTAGAATGAATGTATTTAAAGCACGGTATTAACAAAAGGAACATTTTAACAACACTTAATCTGACACTGTTTTAAAAATGTAAGAAAACAATCTAGGGCAGTATCAGAACACCAGCCTGAAGGTAGTAGGGAATACTGCGACCAGTAACATCAAAGGTGCTTACAGCTGTGTCATTGGCAAAGCAAAGTGCTGCGCACAGGCCTGAGTCTTCACAGTTCCCCCTGTCCTGGCCTTCCGGAGAGCTTTTTGCCCTTACACCAAATGCAAATACTGGTCTCTCCTGAGGTGTCTGACCTGTTATTTTCAAGCCTTGATGTCTATACACAATTCCCAACAGTTCTTGTTAGCCACTTACATTCCAACTTCTGTTTACTGATGCACTACTTCTCTATGAGAAGCAGCACATCAATTATACAGGAGTATGCCTAATCAGATTTCCCCAGGGTTTTTAACCAAAACCTTTGTGTTTCTTAATGATTCCATGAAATTGTGACTATTTTTAGTTCTACAATGAAAGTATTGTCAGCAGACTCTTATTTCTATCTCCATGAAAGGTGAAACTGGTATGAAAGCCGTTGATCCAAGCACACTTGAACTCTGGAGAATTCAGATTTAGTCTGGATTTCATGATTAACATTTTTATATACCACATCAGCAGCCAGCACTTACAGACAAGAAATACAAACAAAGACTGTAACTGAAGAACTGATGCGACTTACTTTACATTCTAGTATTAGAACAGATACTCTGAAATTAATAGCAAAGTCTCCACTGCCTACAACACAGTGCTACTACCAACGGGTCAACAGCAGTCTGACAATCTTCTGTGATCAGCCTCTCATGCCCTGCCTTGTTCTGCAAGAAGACATGTGCTCTAGATATCCAAGATTACTTTTCCTTAGTTCTAAGGCAGACACCCACAAACTTTCTCATTAATTTGAGGGAGAATTCAGGATTTTAAATGTCCGCAAAAACACAACTACTAAAAGCCCAAATTAGCAAAAATACTTCCAGCTTCCACACTACAAAAGCTCAGAAAAAGCAGTAAAAAAGTCAGTTTGTTGGACTTTTGCTGTGCCAGAGCTGGCCACATTTTTGGCTGAGTTGTGTCTCGTATTAGGAGGGTCATAACTAAAAATATAAGTCAACAGCTGCCTTACTGTAAAAGTGTTACTCTCATAGAATTACAGAAGAGTTGATGTTGGAAGGCACCTCCGGAGATCGCTTTGTGCAGCCCCTGCTCAAAGCAGGGTCAGCTACAGCTCAGTGTCGTGTCCAGTCAAGGTCTGAGTGTCTCCAAGAACAGAGACTCCACAACCTCTTCGGGCAACGTGATGCAGTATTTGACCACAGCCACGATAACATATGAGAAGAACTAATCCCAAAGTAGACCTTCAGGTTTCATTTGTCCACCTCGCACACCTTTGGCCCATCCTCCCGTGGCCAGCGAAACAGCAGCACTGCACACGTACTTCCTACCCATCACCCATGTTTGGACACTGGAGTCGCACCGCACATGGGAACAGCGCAAGCTCAGATGCTCTCACCTAGTGTACCTGCAAGACTGGATTCTGAGACATTGCTTCTAATTCTTAGTCTTACCTATTCCCCAAATCACAGTTGAAGATGTGCCAGAGATCACCTCCACGTTATGAAAGCGGCTCTCTCCGGCATTCCATGGGGACCTGTCTGCAAAGCAGAACTCTATCTCTATATGGTTCCTTTTGTCCTGTATTTGTTCTTTGATGTACAAATATGCCACAGACTAAGCGGTGATCTCTTTGATGTTGCACTTTTATACTTTATTGCAACTAGCATGCTTACAAGAGGAGCTGCCAGTCATTTTCTCTTCTGAACATTCAAATTTCACGAGGCACTTGCTTTATGAGTCAGATTTGTCAGTAACTTGTTTTCAGAGTTTCCACAAGAACTGTGCTACTCTTCTGGAATGATAACTCGATTAAAAACCAAGATCCAGCCAGGTTTTTCAAGTACTACAAATTAATACAAGCATTAGCTAGTATATCTGCATGTATTTAACATGAAGTATAATTACTAGTCAAACATGCATTTCCTCTGTTTCTTTTAGGTCATTCGGGTCGGCACCCGGACTCTAGCAGTGACCAGGAGTATCTGCGTTGGGAAGAGCATAAAGCCAAGGCAAGCATGCAAGTGGTACCTCTGCGGCTCCTCTGCCAGCCTCCAGCAGTTTACAGTTCAGAGACCTCCAGGGCCAGAGGTAGCCTCTGCAGTACAGTTTTTCATAATGCAGAGTGTACACATAAAATTCTAGACTGACAATACCAAGGCAGATTAAATTACAAAGTTAGTTACTGCTGTCACAAAACACTAATCAACGCTGGCAGGAATAACGTGTTATAAGGTGCAAATTTACCACCAATACATGCTAGAGCTGCCAGAGCAAGACATATAAAAGAGTTTCCTTTCTGATGCACCTTTGTGAGTGCTTTTAAATCGGCCCTAAGAGCAGAAACTCTCTGGAGTGAGATTTTGCTATTCAGAAGGTCTCTGCTTCACAGTGACCTTTACATTTGACTATTTTCCTCTTCTGTAAGTATAAACACTGTGGTTGAGAGGGAAAACATCAGAAGAAAATTAGAATATTTTTGGAACAGCGACAGCAAGGAGCGAACCTTTCTCCATACTGAGCTCTAGGGTTCCATAACAAAATCAGTACCGCTACTGATACCCCATCCAAGCCAGCGAGTTTAAAGACATGTTGTGACTGCCCCAGCCACAGAAAGGCACCACTTTGAATATTTTCATTTCCAGGTTTTTTACTTTTAAGTGAAGAAACCATATTATAGCTTAGCCATTTTTAATAGGAGAGAAAAAAGAATCCAAAATGAAACAAAATTGTTAGAGATACCGATTCCTCTTTTTCAAAAATGTCTAGCAGCTCAGTAATGAAAAGTGCGTGCAAAGAGCCAGATGTGCTCAAAGGAGCGAGCACTCCAGCACCAGCCACGCCAGCCAGCTGCAGCACTCCACCTTGCTGGCTGGGAACTGCCAAGCTGGTCCCAGAGATACCAGTGGGTTTTTAAGAAATCTGGTTAGAGCCAGACTTAGCAATACTGGAAACATCACATCTCCAGGGCCTTTTCAGGTTCAGGCTCAGTTCTCAGTGCTCACCCGGATTCTGTTGTGCACAGTAAAATAACCCACCAAGGAAAACACACGGGTGAAACACTGCTCGCATCACCGAGCGGTTTGGCACAGGGTTCCCATCGAAGCAGCCCGTGCAGGGGGCACGAGAGAGAATTCTGATCCTCCTTGAAGACAACAATAAGAAAACCAACTCCTTTACTAGCTCCCTGGGCTGGCCCTACACCCGCCCCTGTGCCTCGGTGCCAGCCCAGCGCCCTTCCACACTGCTGCCCGCCACGGGAGCCGCCACCGTGGCGAGCAGCTGGGGAGGGAGGAATGCCGGTTCTCCTCCGCTGTTTAGAAGGCGCCTATGCATATGAGTGTCTCAAATGAAACTCCTCTGGCTCTTTAATTAACCTGTCTGTTTTTTTCATTATCTGTTGATATAAAAACCTCTCTAACACCTTCCTGTACTCCTATTTTAAGCAAATACTTCTTTCAATTCACTAAGGCACCCATGCTACAAGAAAAACCCCACCCGAAGCTCCACAGAACAGATCTGACAGTCGCCGGGAGCATGCCTGTGCAGGAAGGCAGTGCCGAGCACCGGCCCAGCGATGCCCGACCAGTGGGACGGGGAGACGAGCCTTCGCCTCCAACACCCCGCAGTGCTCCAGCCTCAGGACGGAGGCCTCGTACCAAGCCAGAGCTCCACTTACACTTACATTCTCCAAAATTGGTTACTACTACAACAGACAGCGTGCAAGCGTTTCTACAGTAAACTAGAAGCAGCTACCCCAAGGAGGGGAAAAACCAGTGGCAGTCTAGAACAATCATTTTTCTGCAGTGCTGAACAGAGGTTTATTAATTCCCAAAGGCACCTTCAATCAATCACTATAAATTTACTAGAAAATGTGTTTTCCCACAATAACTACTCTGACAAACTAAACACAGACAAAGATAAGCTAATTAATTTAGCTGAATGGAAAAATGCACCCATTATGAGTAACATTACAGTTGACACAGGCAGACAGCAGCTACTGCTGCTCCTGTCAACTAGCAGAGCCCTTTCTACAGTTCAAACCTAAGTCAGAATTACAACATGCAAATGCCTATGTACAGAAAGGAAGCTCCCAATGTTCTGATGGCCAGGGAACACTTGTTACCGGCTTTCTACACTCTACCTGGACTAAGGGCTCTACCTGGAAAGAACGCCTGGGGCTCAGAGAGAATTTAAAGCCCTTTTGGGGTGAGAAGAAGATAAATGACACTTCCAATCACGTCCCCTTAGGCACAGGGCCAAGTAGAGGAGGCTGCTTCTCTCCTTGGAATGCAGAGTCAGGGAAACATCAGCTCACGTAAGTTCCAGGCACGCTTCACCCAGTACCAACTCCCAAGACCCCTGGCATCCCACAAGAGGTGTGAATTCAGTGCCAAACGCAATGAGAACTTGATTTCTAATCAGATCGTGTAAATTGTACTAGGTCTTAAGAGCAACTGATACCTGGGCGAAGGGAGAAAACTGCTGAGCCAATCTTGACTTTCCTGGTGTTCTGGAGAAAGAGGCAGAAGTTCAGTGCCACCAACACATGCCTGAGCACAGCCTTGCCCCCCTGCGTACTGCAGTGGAGGCTGAAAACCTGAGGCCCTGCACACAGTCCTATTCCCGCTGTTGCAATCCATCTATTCGGAAATTACTATTCAAAACTAAGACAATTCTGTCCAAAATAAGTCAGCTGCAACAAACTCAGCTTTCAACCGCATTTCACACGCATGCCACCCAGTCTTTTAAGATTGTTTAACTACAGCAGTTCAAAATACCACCCAACCTCATTTCTACAATTTGGTATTTAGAAAGACTCTATGCCCCAGATGCCTCCCCCTTCGCCTGCATGGTCGAAAGGTCGATGAGCCAGCACAACCAAACGCATCAGCTCTCAGTATCTGCGAGAGCTGGAAGCAGAAGCCACGGCCACACCGCACCCTTCCCCAGGTGTCCATTTTGTGCAGTTAACAAAATGACAGCAAGAGTAACCAAGTCTTCAGGACTTCGCGAGTGCTACACGACAGCGCAGAGGACAGGGTGTGTGAACAGCACTGGGACCCTTTCCCTGTGCACGGAAAGCATTCTGCCAGCAGCAGGAGCAAGTGGAGGTGGTGGGGTGCCTGCAGTGCCTCCGCCAAGCACCACCTCCAGCCAGTGGCACCCAGCCCCGGCATGCCGCAATGCGGCCTGTGGTGCTATGCCAGCCAGACAAAATGCCCGCTGCCGTCATGTCAGTCCAAAGCACACTCTCACAAACCCTCTGTCACAGCGCATCTGTCTGCGGAAAGATTTAATGTGGCTTTTCCACCCCCTCGTTTGAGTACGATCAGCTACTTCTAAAGCACATAAAGAGTCATGCAGTTGGTTTTATGAAGCACCTCGTCCCAGGATTCAATAGCAATAAATAGCACAGTATTTCAAAGAACACAAACATTACACAATAATTACACGGCTGATACCCTATAAGTATGCTGACTATTCTATTTGCATTGTTCAGAAGTGAAGAGGTTAGACTTATTTACATCCAAGTAGCTTTAATTAAGCTTTGAGATAAATGCTCTTAAAAAGAAAGCTGGGATGATTATACCTCTCTCGACATTGATTTTAGCCTAGATGGCTGTGCGTGTAGCATGACAAAAGGCCCAAAGGGTGGAATCGCACAAACACAAGAGCCACACGCTATGGGTTCTGCATTACTCTCCCCCACACTGGAAAGAAAACAAAAAAATACAGCGACGTTGTGGCCGTACTGAAGTCAACTGCTGAAGTGCAGTGGAGGCAGGCTGTACGTATAGGGCAGCAGTGGGTGCTGCTGACCGCTGCCACTTCACACAAACATGAACTGCAGCCAGCTGCATTCACCGGCAGCAGCGATAAATGGGCTATGTCTGATGGCGAGGGCAGCAGGCTGCCCCCCCGACACTGCTGTGGGACCCCAAACTTCTCTGGGGGGGGAACTGTGCACCTGTAAGAGCTTGAGATGTCAGAGAGTCACGAGGTGCGGCCAAAGAACGCAAGGGACATGAGCCATCTCAGAGACTGCAACCCCACGGCTACGAACAGCTTCATGCTTCTGAGTGGGCATCACGCACACACAAAGCGAGCAGCGGCAGGATGCGAAAGAGACGCCCAATGTTCATAGCACTGGACTCAGACTTTCCTGAGCATCCATTTGCTCCTGTTAGCGTGAAGGTTTCACCTTCCCCTGACACCAAAAAGGAAAAGGGAAGCAATCGCTAATCCAATTATGTTTTTCCACGAAAATGGGAATCTGTGTGGGAACCTGCGTGGGTAGGCAATCTCGGCGTCAAGCACTGGCACCGCACGGGCTCTTCCAAGCCTGCCAGCAAGCTCCCTGCGGCAGCTAACCCCACTCCGGCGAGGGGAGCAGCACGGCACCGCGCAAGCCACTGCCATCCAAGTCACTCCCTGGCGTTCTCAACACCAGGCACAGGCAACTGGGAAGCAGCCTGAAACTGCACCGAGCTTGCCAACCTGTGTTTTGCATAACTCCTTAGCCTAAATGCCTCCAGCAAGAACAGTGAAAAACCCTGGGCAAACTGAAGACTTTGTTAACTGCAGGCAAGGCTCCCTTTAAAACACTACAAAAGGTAAGGAGAAAGTCCATCTGCCAGATCCCCTAACAAGGCTTTCTGCTTCAGCTTTTCAGCCTCTGCTTTTTACTTCATCCAACAAACAGAGAGGTTTGCGCTGTACAGTCACCTTTTTCTCACAACACAGCTATTCTTGGAGGACACAATCCTCCCCTCCTCTGCCAACGTTTATTGCAAAAGAGAGGAAAAAACTGATCTTCAAAAAGGAATGAGAGGTTTAGAAGACAGTTTCTGCACCGTCAGTTATGTGCCTGTCCCTTAGATATCAGTCCTCAAGGAAAGGACAAATCACAGGAGAGAACCGCTGCCTGCCTGATCTCAGGAGTTATCAGCTGTAATTGCAAATTACAGCTCTCAGATTAATACAAGGAAGGCAGATATTTTCTTTATTCTCATTGCAAATAAAAAAACCCCAGAATAACATTCTAAAATGTATCAAGTCTGACTGTAACAACTCATTCTTGTCACACGCAGTTATTTTGCATGCTACTAAAACTTATCTCATGGGAATGCAAAAAAACCCAAAACAAACAACGTGCTGCATCTCAACTTCCTCTAATACTAGATAGAGAACTGCAAAGTCAGACAAAGCTGCACATATCTACTCAGAAGAGACACAAAGATTTGACAGTTTTGATTTAGCACGTATAGTTTAGAAACAAATATACCAAGTTAGAATTCTACTGTGTAGCAAAGATGAAATACTAACAACCCTGCCAGCAATTAGTACATGATAGCGATCATTTCTACACTGTACTGTAGGGAAGAGAAGCAAGAAAGAGATTTAAAACCCCTTAAGGTTAAAATTGAGTGCTATATCTTCCTAAAAAAAAACCCAAACATGCAAGGCTCTCTATAATGAGGAATAAGTAGCCAGCCTTTTTTCATACACGCTGGGGAAGTACTCGATATAAAGAAGACTCAGTTCTTGCCCGAGGTCTCTAGACACTACTCCTCGGACTAATACATGCCAACACAAACATTCACCTCCCCAGCGCAGAGCCAAGCTGCAGCGCTGCAGCCGTCACCCTGCACCACACGCTGAACCAGCCGCCACCTCCCGCCCGCCAGCCCGCTGGGTAAAACCCGACGACATCTCGCATCTGAGCGGCACCCACGCCGGGAGCACCAGCATGCCCAACTACCCACCTCTACAGCCTCATCCCTTCGGGGGTTTATTCCCCCCCCCCCCTTTTTTTTTTTAAAAAAAAAAAAGTACAGTAGTCCTTGCGCGGTGTTCATGGACCACTTCAGTTTTGCCCCAGTTATTCAGAACTCTCCTAGAAGAATTATTTTTAAGACTGTATTGCCAGCCAGCTGGAACAGGCTCACCATTTTAGCTTGGCAGGAGCTGTACCTAGGTTTAAAGAGTTTGATCGAGCGAGATGTTCAGCACCCACAGTTTTTGCTGACTGAAACAGGACTTACAGATTCTCCACACTTGAAAGGACCGTCCCCAACTGAGAGTTGTACAGAGCATGCAACTGCCTTTGATTATCACAGAGTGAGACATAAAGACAGACTTCCTCTTCTTTTACTTGCAAATCTTGAGAGTCTTTCAAAGGGCCTGAGAAGTACATTTCAGCAATAAACCTCAAACCAATCTTAATCTACGAATGTGATGCAACAAATGTCTTCAGTACAGGTAAGTCGTTCAGATCAGTTGTATGAAATTAAAGCAGCCAGAAAACAGCCTCTCAGCTAGCAATTCCAAAGGCCGGATTCTGTTAATATTTAGTCAACAGAAGTTCTGTACTAGGGTATTTGCTAAATTGGATTTAGCTTTCAACAGTGCCACAGTGAAGGCAAATTTAAACATACTTCAATTTGTGAGGGAACTTTTTTTTAAACCTATAGCAAGATATTTTTCCATAGACAGCTGTTTACTGGTGCAAAACACAGAGTAATTACCAAGGTGCTGGCAGGCTGGTGCCAAGACAGACTCAGAAAAGCTCACCCGTGGTGAGCAGAACGGCACAAATTCCCGGACAGACGGCCTCTGAGCGAGCCGCTCTGCCCAGCCCAAGCGGGGCTTGCTGCAAGCAGAGCACACTCCCTCCAGCCCTACTGCCGGGCTCCCGAGGAAATGTGATCAGCCGCCCAGCCGCACTCAGGAGTCGCAAAGAACACAGTAAGGTCCAAACACCACGTGCACTAGCGTGGAAACCAACAGAGTCCATCTCCCTAAACAGGTATTTTTTAAACGATGGAATTTTCATTCAGATACAGTGTCAGTCAGAGAACTAGTTGTGCTTCCAACCATCCGAGCACAGACCCCACAAGCAAAACAGTTTTCCTCAGGACCAAGTAACAACTGATTGTACTCACCTGGTCTGTCCTCCACAAAACAGCACCAGATTCAACTTTGCTGACGTCCCCACAGCAAAAGGCAGAATTAGTAGCTCAAATTCTGCCGTAACAGTAAATACACCTGGCAGCAAAAGCTTAGCAAATTTACACCTACTTTCCCACCCACCTCTATTTAAAAATATCTACAGAAAGGACACTAAAACCATCTCTAGGTTCATTTTCACACTGTATAGACTTGTCAATAGAGTGAACCCTTCTGCCCGGGCCTGATGACAGTACGAGACAGGTACTTGAGCTCCCACCAACACTGGGCCTGACTCGGCCCTATCCCTCTACAAAGCAGGTACCAGAAAAAGGTAAAACACTACACTTCCGAATGTAGCTCCCTCTGTCCTGAGCTTGTCTCCAGGTATGTACTGGCATGACAACTGAATGCATGTTTCCAGTCCAGCAGGGAGCATTTGCTCACCAATTCATAGCACTTAGTACCCTTCTCCTTCAAGTTAACCTTGAAGCTTCTGCCAGTGAGGACTCACGCAGGAATAAGATCTCTACCAATGAATACGCTGGCAAAATTACCCAGTTTCTTTGCAAACTTTTACTGGCAAGCACGTAAAGTTGCACCCTCCCTCAAAGCTATCGGCTGGTTAACTGGCCTGCATGTATTATAAACTAGGAATGCAAGGCTTTCTGAATCCTTTACACAGGCTCACAACGCCTGATAATTTTTAAAAGCCTGTCAGTCTACAAAATACTTAGTCATTATGAGCTTTGACACTTCACCGCTGCCTATTTTCTTAGAAATAGATAGGAAAAGCCCTCTTTCCTCACTGCTTGAAACCAGTTACATTTCTTACCACGCAGCCTGTCTTACGGACACATCCAGCCTCTTCCTCGGACTAGTCGGTTTTCCAGCTCTTTAAGTGCACCATGCGCAGCTACCGACGTGCTGACAGCTGGACAGAATCTTTACTCACTCAAACCTGTATTTAGTCTGCAAGTCTGAGGACTTCTCAAAACGAAAGAAAGTACGTTGGTCACAACATTGTGTCACATAAAAAATACAATGACTCGCAAATTAATTTCACATGGTATCAATTTAGGCTACCTGAATAGCTATAAGAAAGGAATCATTACTCCTCTTTTTTACCTAAAAAAAAAAATCCAGTATGAAAATCTGTAACATCCCATATTCTCCTGCAGACCATTGTTCTCTGCTCTTTAACTTCAGAACTATAAAAGATCAGAAGCCCCATAAGATGCCTTCACAGCACTGAGAATAAATAAAATGTTCGTTTCATCTAGACATTTTACATTTTTCGCTCGTGCCTTTGAGCTTATATAAAACTGCATTCCCGGTGCTACTGGTCTGCTTCTCTCAAATCACAGTATCGGCAAGCAGATCTATCACTCCCCAGCAGTCAGCGGTCACTTTAAGACAAACACCACCACATTTCCTCCAGCTGAACGCTGTCCAGCAAATTAGGGAAAGTAAAAGAAACCAAGAAAGTTTCTCAATACACTAGAAAGCTGGATAGTACGAAACACGAATGAAATGTACCGTAACAGTATTCTGAAAGAAGAGCAAAATCCTGAATATTTTCATAATAAAGCCATTAGGAATTACTTTAAAACCCAAAAGCTGGGTTCTGCCAAAATTTTACATCAGTGTGGAAACTGGTTTAAATGAAACTCCTAAGAGAGTACAAAAAAAAAAAATTTCAAAGTCATGCTGCTGAAAACCATCTGGCATATGCTCTTCTGTAACACAACCTGAAGTCTCTGTCCAGGAACACTGCAGGAAATCCCACTCTCCAAACTTTTTTTAAATTTGTGTACTTTTTTTTTTTAATTTGATGGTTCTAACAGGCTTGTAAGGGATATGCTGAAAAACCGTCTTATCGCAATACACAGAACTCTCAGGGGCTGCTAAAATACTGATGTACTGCACACTTGAAAAAATGTCTTTCCTTTCGTTACAGATGCAATTATTTGAATCAACCCAATTACATTTTCTGGCCAAGTACATTCAGCACGGCTAATGATTAATGAACATAGCCCTTTTCCTTCTGTTCACGCAGGCTTCTCTCCAAGACCAAAAGGAAACCTAGTAACTGCGACTCACCGTGCCTCAAATGCTAGGCTGCTATCGGTGCGTACTACCTATGCTCTTACAAAGTAGAGGAAAAAAAGGGCAGAATCTCTAGCTAATGTGGGATTCAAACTTCTTTTTCCAAATTTTTTTTTTTAAAAGAGAAACTTTACCTACAAAATCCATGAAAACACTCACAGATTCAGTATTTTAGTGGGGGCATTAAATTCACATGCAAACAGCGATACTCTTCATATGAGCGTGAAAGAACACCGTACTTCAAGAAGATGGTCACTCGCTTCAGATTTTTTGTTTTAAAAACCATCTATGACTTTGAAAATGCTGCAATGCAAAGTTCTGCTGCGGAACTCATTTTATCAGGAAACGGGGCAGAGACGGAACACACCCCTCTGAACTCTATTTCTCCCCAAAGCCTCGTCTGACTCTCCGCAGCCCGGCGCTGCCCCGGCCCAGGGCTCGGGCCGGCGAGCAGAGCGCTCCAGCTCTGGGGGCACGGCCCGGGGGCGCCGGCTCCCCCGCC
>Ga0181612_163038_pt1 | contig 14481 bp, 7 predicted proteins | sample HoacroProtozoa21_FD_119630 | JGI IMG/M metagenome (GOLD analysis project Ga0181612, IMG submission 119630) | Hoatzin crop microbial communities from Cojedes, Venezuel. Combined Assembly of Gp0051906, Gp0051904, Gp0051908 | reverse complement strand
CTTGAAGGTTTTGGAGGTCTTTTCCAACCTTCATGATTCTATGATTCCTCTTTCTTCCAGGATGTCCTCAATGCAGGGTCTTATGGGACTCACAGGTAACAACTCTTCGCATTTCTAAAAACCAAAACCACTCCAGTCGGAAATTACTGGCATGCAAGAGACTTATTTTGACATGTTCTACCACAGCAAGGATGTTGCCTGACACTTTAAATACAGAAAAGGCTAACAGCTGATCAGTTGGCATTGCAGGGATAGTTCAAGACACAGGAACTGCAACAGCTCAAAATAAGAAAGCCTTCAGAAAGGCAGATGGCCCTTAAATGAGAAGCAGGGCACTGTGCTAGGAAGTTCAGGATTGATTGTAAGACAAATGTAGCTCCAGTGGTTCAATCTAGCACAGACTGGCAGCAAAAGTTACTTCAAGCCAGAGCTTGTGTTACTTGTGAATAAATGCATTTGTTAACAGGAGGCTTTCAACTTCCCACACGAGATGTTCAAATACTCTAGCATGGAGGAGAGGAAACTGGTAACACATACAGCGAGCTAGCCTCTCCCTCCCATTGCAGAAAAGCCCTGTGAATACAAGCACAGGAAAACAAAGCCCAAGATGCATTTCATCTCAGTATCACCATTTGTAGAAACCAGGGTGTTAGTCTTGGTTTGAGTTCTACTGATGAAAGAGGTCTCCTGCCTTTAAGAGACTTCTCCCCCAGGTTTCCATAGCTGTACCTCCTCCAAAGGTGACTGCACCCCAAGAGCTCCCAGACATTGTTAGCACTGGTTAGTTCTTCCGCGCGCTCCTTGATGCTGCTCTGTCCACCCACAGGTCCATCTGGCCATTCCTGTGGCCTGAAGCAGAGTGTACCACTGCTACACATCAACATAACCCCTAGACCAGATGCAAAGCCTCCTCTTTTACACGTGCAGTCTACGAAGCAGTGAGAAAGCCTCCATTCCATCCAACTTTCAGAGACAACATTTGACTGATTATAAACACCCCTGGGGATAACACAGACGCTCAAAACCTAAGAGCTGCTGATCTACATGAAGACTACAACTAATATATATGTCTTAAAGGTTTAATATATGAAGTGTATTTTACACTGCCAACTTCCAGTCTAACCTCAAGTAACAAAAAAAATCTTCATGCAAGTATTACCCAAGCAAGATGAAACACCACTTGTATTTCACAAAGATTGCACATTTTAATTGTGTAGGATCAAGGCCACGGGAGAACCCTGAGGGCAGCACCCAAGCGCCCATGGCAAAGGAGCAGGACCAGTTAAAACAGCCTTCAGTGGAACTTTGGAGCAGCGTTACACAACAGCACCTTTATTCACCCTGCTGAAACAGACCATGGACTGTTTCCCTGGCACCAGTACCAAAGTAGAAAAGCAGGGACATGTTTAGCAAGTATCTGACACCGGTATCACACCAGCTAGAACACGACTTTTGCCAAGTCTGATTTTGTAGTTTTGCACATTCAAGAAGTCTTCTTCTACAGGCAAAACCCCATTCCAAAAAAAGTCAGAAAACCACTTGGGTCAAACATTAGTATCAAGTCTGGTTACTTTATTTTTTTTATCTGTGCAGTCAGTTAAAAGAACAGTTAATGATGAAAACAGACAACCACAGAAGCTTTAGGTACAGCACTGTAACACTGACAAAGCAAGTGACCACACTGAGCACATTCTTTATGCTGGTCATTTCCAAACAAAACAGAAGTAGATACACAGGTCTAGTTCAGTGTAAAACCTGGTATTAAGCAGCAAGTTGCTCACAAATTGCAGCACAGTATATGGCATTTACTGCAAATAGCTACAGCAGCAGTGCTTAGTGGATGAACTGCATAGAATTAACCTCATGGGCAAATGTTAAATCACCATGATAATAACCTTAGTGGCTTCCTAACAGGTCTGAATTACACAATTCAGAATGAACAACATTGTTTACACTCCTCAAGTTTTCGCAATGGCTTTTCTATTTTTTTTCCACCAGTCTATACTGTTTGTTCCATCCTTCACTGCAGTAACTGTTTTCAATTAACTGTCACACACAACACAGGTAATTACTACTTATTCGAAGTTACACAGCCATTGCAACAAAGGTGATTATGTTTAAAATAAGAACCCAAAATACATTCAAGAGAATGGCTGCAACAATAAGGCAATGAACAGTTTTAAAAATAGATCCTACTAAACAAAACAAGACCAAGTGTGTAACCTGTTGCCTTCATGAGGTTTCAGACTTGAATGGGTCAAGTCGAAGTTAAGTGCTTACTCACCAGTAACATTTCAGAAGTACATTGGTAAAAATATTCAAAGACATGAGCATATCGGACTGCCAGCAATCACAACCCAGGTCTTATCACACGTACACTTTCACACAGACAGCTGCCATTTTACAGGTTCACATGAAGTGCCCTGTACAAAGAATTTACTACAGACTCCTTCAGGAAAAATTACGCATTGACAGAAGACATCAGCATTACAAAATTCTTCCAAACCACATAATATAAACCTTTGGCCTGCTACTAACAAGATCATTAAAGTTATGCACTAGGTAGCACTATTGGCAGCTATGTCACAGTAACATTAAAAAAATAGCATGGACTGTTTAAAAAAAAGACTGAAAATAACTTTGGGGAATGAAATGCACATCTGCATACAGCAAGGAAGGGAGAAGGAAGGTGTTTGGCTAGAGCAGATGAGCTACCCACAGGTTCCATGTCCATCTTCTTGCATATTCGATTACTGTCAGCATTCAGTCCCATATGGATTTTTCCTTCATTACCTTGCTTCAGAGTCTTGATTCTTGCACCTTTAGAGCTACCCTGACTAGCTATGCATATTGCTGTAACTTCACACTTGTTCACAGCTACTAAAAGCAGAAACTGAGTTAACTGTTACTTATGTCAGCTGGGGATACTACAAGCATCAGCCTTTTGCCATCCTCTGTGCACTAAAGTCCAAGTAAAATGAAGTGCGGTGGAGTGTCAATATCCTCCATCAGTACAAAAGTATTTCTTTTAAGCCTATATTAGCAAAGCTCAAGACAAAGATGTTAAAGCTATTTCTAAAGAAAAATGTACCAGTACTTGGTTAGCACTGCTAAACTGAAAGTCTCATCATGGGAAAAGATATACAGACCCAGGAATATTGTGACGTTCAGTTGTGCAAGGCAAACGGCTGAAAGCAGCAGGGAATAGAATCTGATTGCTTTTGCTCAGTTTGAACAAGTGGGAATTTTACTAATTAAAAAACCCATCATGAGGCATTCCCTTGCCAGCAGACAGGACAGAGGAAGGAGACTATCAGTATTTCTACATGTGTTTAAAGGATATGTGCATAGCACTGCCTAATCATGCTTGAAAGTGTGACCCTGTAATACAAAGCATGCTCATATAGATGCTATTAAACAAAACAAGGACTTTCAGACTCCAAAGGAAGGTCAGGGCTGACCTTATACATTTTAATCCTCAAACATCCAAATCATTTTATGAAGTGAATGTTCTTATTAGCTTTTGAACAGTATTCACAGATGACAAATTAAAACATGAAGGCGCTAAAAGAGTGCTCTTTTCCCAGATGTAGACCTACTTGACAAAAAAGCTCAACGTTGCTGGTTTTAGCCATATAAATGAACCAAACCACAGGTTTGGAAGCTGTAAGTTTAAGCTTCTTAACAGCTGAAAGTACAAGACCAATTTTGTAGTCCTGTTTAACAGTTTTTATACAGGGAACAGTGATCCAAACACCACCATGTATCCAAGCTTTGAGAGAAAACTGAAGCTGTTCATGACAAGACATGTTGGTAGTTCTCTCCCATACACACCAGAGGTGGTACATGCATGTTCCTCCTCTTTCCAAAGATCTCATGCATCAATCTTCAGAATTTCTAGCTAAACAAAAGTGGAGATCTTCATTCTGAAGTGCAATGTCAAAATAGCTGTATAACTCATTCTCAAAGCAAACAGGAGCAACTGCTTACTACCAGTAAAAAAATCAGTAAGTCCTCCAGCAAACACGAGGTACCAAGTTCATTGCTATAACACTACCAAAGTGTTACAGTGACGTCTACCAAATTGGTCAGAATGCCTCAACTGGTTCCAGGAAAGAAGTTACGTCAGGTACCATATACCTGATGTAAAGGTGTACGAAGTGAACTACAGAAGTGCTTAGTATCCAAAAACCAAAGATGACACTTCAGAATACTAAACAGTGAGTATATAACCTAGGCACCTTCCCCTCTCCAACACAAGTTGGACTTAGAGTAAAAGGTTCAGGAAAAACATACAGAATCCTAACCTTTCCAAGGTTCAGGAAAAACATACATAATCCTTTCTTATGCCAAAACCAAGAAAACAGGTCTTACCACCTGATTCCCTTTTTTGCCTTTTTTAAAAAGGAGATAATAAAAACCTCCAAATCATGTGCATCTAATATTGATTTCTTTTATACTTCTAACATAAACAAGAATATAACTAAAATGTCACTTCAGAATACTTTCTAAAGCCGGATATTCTTTCAACCATTTTTCATGTTCACATGCATTCTCAAGGTTGAAGAAAAAATATATTCACATATAGCTAAGGAAATAAAACTCAGTTTGACTATATGTAGTTACAGTGCTGTACAGAAAAAAAATTTAGAAATCATTTCAAGTCTGAAATGTTTACTACGTTCAAACTAATGCAAAGGCAAAGCCTATGGTCCAGGACCTGTGTTTAATCTGTGTGCAGAGATGGGAGCTATAGCAGTTCAGCATTTTTCTGATGGAGATTTCTCTCCACCCCTCCTTTCTTACAGCATTCTATGACTTGCTGCTGTGGCCTCCCTGAACCTCTACCGAATAGCATATATAGGTAGCTCAGAAGTAAAGGTCCACACGTATTAATGTTACCTCTTAAGTCAGTTTTTCAGTACGATCAAACCACTGAACGACACAGTGCAGAGGTGCTTAACCATTCATCGCGAGTCAGAAGTTCAACAGAGTACTTTAAGTTGTGTCTTCTGCAGGTGCCCTTCGCTGTCGAGCTGACTTCTGTCTACCTCTCTGAGGCGAGGGTGGAGTCTCCTGTTCAGCTTCAGCCTCTGAAGGTTCGTTGTCTCCCTGTTGGGACCCCGTATCGCCTATCAGTTCTCTCAGGAATTTGAATTTAGACAAAAACAATTGCCAGACCACGTACCAGCCTGCAGGAGAAACAGAAAAAGTACTGCTTAGTTACTTCATACAAACTGATAGTCAGCTCTCAGGAAAAGTATTCCAGTAAAGTCAGAAAAAACTTGATTAGCTCTCATCCTCTAATTACTAACTCCCAACTGCAACACCCCTCCACAACACACCCGCTCCTTTCTACAGGCCAATCCAACCTGATGAGGGCAAACTTCACGCAGAAGCAATCACTGAAGCTCCAGGCAAGGACCTACACGTTCCAAACTGTACTGCCACCGCAGCAGTAGGTGGGTGACCACCATGGGCACAGATAAAGGTCTTAACTGTCAGGAGAAAAAGAACTTCTGTGGTTATACCTAAAACAAGGACTTAGGATTCATTACACAGGCACTGTAAAAAGTTAGTACTAAAGTTTCTACCTTCACTCAGCAAACACATAATTCTAAAAATCACATTTTAAAAGGTGCATTACATAACCACTGTTAAGCACACTTGTGAAGATCTTGAAATTAATACCATGTTTTACAATAAATCCTATTTGAAATGCACAAGGTCTTCCTTATTCTCACTAAAAGATCACATGCCCCAAATTCAAGGTGTTCCCTCACCATGCCCAAATCCCACTAAAGTAAAATTGACATTCTCTGGTAAATTTATGTTCTGCTCCACTGCTAATATGCTCTGGGTCCCAAAACTATGCCAGCAAAGAGTTGCAATAGTCACATTTCTAGAATATCTCTAGAAAAAAAAACAAACTAAGATCAAGCCCCTTCTCTCTCTTATTTAAGTGCTTCTGTAACAGGTAGCCAAGGAACTTAAAAAAGCAGATATAAATATATCTAAACCTAAACCAAAATCTTCCTTTTAAAGGTCTCCCCTACCTAAGCATTTAGGTGAAGAGACACTGGAGTTCTACCCAGCTGAGAACTAACGATATCCCTTTCCCTCTAGCCAGCCAGTCAAGTTTCATCATCCATAGAACAGGAATGTGACTTCCCTGTGAAATACAGTTCAGTAACATAAAATTTAAACAGCTATCTGAAAACCTATGCTATATAAGCACCATTTGCAACACCAAAAACTATCTGTCTTTCATAGAGCTATAAATTCATACTCCCATTCTCTGTTCAGAAGGTCTTGCTAGACATTCAAGTCTGTATTGCGGACCTACACAAATACTAAGAGCCCTGTTTCACAGGCTGGAGGAAACCCATCCTCCCAGTTACACACCCGTCAGCAGAAACAGACTTCTGAGTGCAGACAACAGGGCATATTAGAGAAGGGGAAAAAAAAGACTAATAAGTGGCACTTGTGTAACCACAGCACCACTATTTTTCTTCCTCTTCTGTAATCAGTCATGCCAACACAAGCAGGCCATTGCTTAGGACAAGACAATGTCCCACCCTTCCCCTCCCTGCTGGAATACTTTTCACATCCTTTAGACTTTCAATTTCCAGAACTTCTCTGCTGCTGAGGAGGAAAGCTTTTATATGGCAACCTTTTACACCCTAAATTCATTCCTAAAGCCTACACCAAGTATTTCCTTTTCCATTAACGCCTAAACCTTTAAATGGCTTGTGACTAAATTGAATCTGATGTCCCACAAATGCATTAAATCCCCCTGCACCTAGAAAAATCCTCAGTGGCAGATGTCTAGGTTTGGCATATTTTTTCTTTCAGATCTAGAAGTAAAAATTGAAGTAGCAACTTTTTGAAAGTCATTTCCATTGAGAGGTATTTCAGCTCTCTGGTATCTTCAATGCTTTGTGCATTCTGAAGACCATAAATCAGTCCATTCTTCTCACGGGAATAAACATCATTAGAAATAATCAAATTTCCAAAAGCCATGCTCATTTCTAATCTGAGTGGGAAAGAAAATGCATAAAACATTCCAAGTGAATATAGGACATTTGCAAGCGAGACCTAAGCAGACCATACAAGCCATTTAAAAATGTCTTCAACTCCACAATTTGTTGATAGAGACAAAATCTGAGACGCTAGACTCAGAAGTGCATGAAAAGCATGCAGCACATTCCACTAAATCCACACTTAAGCGGTCATGGGGAGGAGTGGGGGGGTGGAACTCTCAGCAGCAAGCTGGGGGTTGGTTGGTTGGTTTGTTTTAATTTAGTTGGTTGTTGAAAATCCTACCTAAAACACCTGCAAAGTGATTACTGTGAAACAGACACATTACTTCCAGAGAACAGCACTGAGGGGGAGGAGGGAGGAAGAGCCCAAAATATCCAGGGCCTCCCCAAAAGAGTTATAGGGCACTTTACAGGAGCATGACTCGAATACATTTGGCATAAATAAATACATCATTAAGGGAGGTCTTTTAACTTAGGCTAGATAAAGCAGACCACATGCTTCCTCTGTCACTGCAAACAGGGCACTTCACACACAGAATTACTACTGGGGGGGGGGAGAAATACTAAAGAACATTCACCCTTCAATCTCAGACACTCTCAAAAATAGCAGCATTAACTTTTTTCCATGTTTTGTTTGAGTTGGAGCACAATGGTCCAAGTATCCAAAATACTGAGTACCGTAAACAGACTTCAGAGTCTCTAGCTCAAGACTACAAACATGACAGTGTAAGCAGTCAACAAGACTGGTTATAGCTGACAAACAACCAGACCGGTGATAACAGCCAGGTGAAACAAACCATGATGCAGCATATTGAAAAGAAAATTACAGCAGGCTTAGCTAATGATAATAGTGGGTGGGCAACCAGGTTTGAAAACTAGACCTTCAAAACCTCAACAGATCTCCCAGCCTGTACCAGAGACATTTAGGTATAAAGCAATTAAAGTAGAAAGATTTCTTTCTTTCACTTGCTCTAGTTACAGTGCCAGCTTGGATGGAAAGTTAAAAAACATGCCCCCCCCCAAACACACATGTCTGAATCAAGTTAGGATTGCCTCTTCAGCTGAGACTCCCTGTGGCCTCGTTGTTATGAAACACTTCAGTAAGAATTTCCTTCGAAACAACCAGACTACTACAGAACAAGTTATGCTGGGTAAGAGAAACTCTCTCCAGTGAGAATATCAACTAAATACACCACTAAACAAATCCACACAGAGAGACAAAGCCTGGAGGCAGATTCACAGCACTGAGTTACTCCTGAATCAGAAGACACTGCATTTTCTATTAATTTCTCAGCCTCTTAAGAGCATTGCAAAATCCTAAAACCCAGTATCACACCATGCTGAAGAACTGTAAGTTACGGAATAGTGTATTTAAAAAAAAAAAATTGTAAAGTAATTTAAAATGCACAAAAATGAAACTGGGCATTTCCGTGCATTCTTGTCTTTATGCAGCGGACTTTAGCTTCGCAGCTCTTTTGCTGCAGAGCTCCTCCTGGCCAGCTAACTGACAGCACCAGTTTGCACCTCAAATGCTGCCACTTTGCTCAGGTAAGCCGCTCTCAAAGAAGTCCCTACTGGTTTAACTTCACCACGCACAAGATATTTGATTTAAATCAGTCTTCCAGTGCTTGCTTTATTTTCTTTAGCCATCTGCTTTACCTTTTCAAATCATCTTCATCTTGACTGAATCTGTGGAAGTCAAACAGCACACCCACAAGACATCTGCAGCAAAGCAGTAGTGGTGACACGCAGCCTGTAATATTTCTATATTGGCTGGCCAAACAAGTTGCCTCTCAAAGACATAAGCCAGGTCCAACAGTACATCACTGCAACACAAAGCGGGGGCACCAGCAGATACCTGAATCCGGAGGGAGCTGGGAAATCCTGTCTACCACAAGCAGCCAGTATTTTGCGTTTATCCCAGCCTCTGCACAGTTCAGTACTCGCTAAAAGCTGGGAGCCACTGTCTCACTTAAATGCCACAGCCAGGTGCCCTCCAAAGACATTCAAGCCACACTTGGCACTGTACCATCAGTATGTCAACCCCTCTTCTAAATCATGATGCAATGTGTTTGTGAATGTAGGACCATGAGTCAAAGCCTCTTTTATTGACTCACGCATAGATATATGTAACATGAGGATGTTGAACACATTTTATGATTTGTTTCATTAAAGCTACCTTTTCTGTTACTTCCCACACCAGCTCTTAGCTCTTTGTAAAGGGGAAAGAAACACAGTGGTCTGATGACGACGTTACTCCCCCTCAAAATGCGAGGGGTACAAGTCTCAGGTCCACATATTTCCTTCACCTTATACTGGCTTGTATGCAAAAGCTAACAGAGGGAGGGTTTTCTTTATAAGAGCACACTTTCGTCTTTGATTTCAATCAGAAAGAGCAAACAAAACAAAAAACCCAGGGCTAATACGGAGTGCTGGGGTAAAGCAAACTGATTTTTCTTATCTGAAATACAAACGAAACCGAGAGGAATGAAGGTGATGCAGGAACAGGGCAAGACAGAATCTGAAGACCTGGCTTCTATTTCTGACCCTACTATGGACTTCCTGTGCAGTCTTGAAAGACCATTTTACCTCTGTATCCCTACTGATTTGAAGATAGGATGCTACTACTCCAGCACACGAAGACTAAATTAGAACTAGGGTATCACCAAGGTGAACGTTGCCTGTATTCAAATGCTGAAGTGTCCATCACAGAAAATCTTAAGCAGCTATAGCTGGAAAAAAAAAAAAAAAAGACACAGCACAGAGCTCCTGAAACTTGGGAGAACAGGATTCTACTCTGAGCTCTGTGCCAGATTTCTTCTGCTACCACAGACAAGTCACTTTAACGCTGCACCACTTTTAAGATGTAGGTAATACACCGCCCTAGTGGGGAGCTTCCCTATGGAGAAGATGAGACTGAAGGAAACAAACACTACTCTGATACTCGAGTAACAGAAGACATCAGCTGGCACGGTGCTTGGTCCTGCACAGCTCCTTACATCTGGTCCCATTTAATGCAGCACCCTACCACACACTGCTTGCTAACTGATCGCAAAGAAACCCGCTCTCTTCCGATCTCCCGTCTGTAACAGTTTCAAAATTCAACTTCAAATTAAAGGATATTTTCTGTTTATTGCTGGTCTAATCAAGCATGACTTTCCTCATCTTCTGAGGTACTTTACAAGATTCACTCCTTTAAGATCACTACAAAACTGTTTAAACAACGCATTAAAGTTAGGTAGAATTCAGGGCTCAAATGTTTTCCCATCTGCAACTGAACTCAGATTTGTGAAGCGAACCACATAATCGTTTCAGCACTTTGAGTTACATGATTTCTGTTTCAAGGTTATGCCTCTCAAACCACATCTCATTAGCCTCTCTTGCCAAATGAGATGAACGCTTCCATCTGTTCCACTGAACCGACTTCACAATTTCACAGGGCTCCATGCATTACTACATTGGGAAAATAAAGCAAATACAGAGGTAAGCAGTACTAGAGTTCACCTCGGCTGGTATCTCATCTTATCCTATATCCTTGACTACGTATGAGCTCCTCCCATCTGCAGAGGAACACAGAACACACAAAAGCAGCAGCAAGACCACCAGAGAGAAACCAGAAAAAAGGGAATCAGAAATGGTGGGAATAAAAAAGTGGGAGCAAGTTACCTTAGTCCCACTTCTGAAAGAGCAACTGAAAAATTGCTGTTTACAGTCCCTCAGTGGTTTGTGTGTCAGATGTGATCCGTTTACAAAGAGAGATGCTGCTAGCTGCAAGCCTTCTGTGCTTCCTAACAAATTCAGATTAACATTGAAAGTAGCAGTCACAAGCATCCAGAAATGTTTAAAAGAAAAAGAAATCAGGTCATTTATTCAAAGCACTTTTATAGACATAAAGGTCTAATTCAGGCATAAACATTTGCTGTTCACTTGGCTGAAGAACTGGTCCAAATAACTTCTGATCGTGCGTGCTTTGAATTTTGTCTTTTCACTTTAGAAAAATGATAAACTGATTTTTCCCCATTATTTAAATTTTGAGAACGCTTATCACATCATATTTGTGACAGGCAGCAGAAACCCACGTGATCCTAGGATGTCTCCTGGATACTTAAGCCTATTGTTCTCTGCAAGCATTCATTATAAGACACTCAAAATCCAAGTTACAGCTCTTCGGGCTCTTGACCCTGTCAGTCCTCTTCATAAGGCTGTTTAAATACCTCTCATCAGATGGCTGTAAAATATTCTTATTATCAGATTAAGCTTACTCAAGTTTATATCTAGTCATTCTTGTCTCAGGTTTGTCCATTAATTTGTATGTCTCACTGGCTGGCATTTACTCCCACCCTGTCCTATGTAGCACCCAGTTTCCTTGGGACTCTAACCAGCTGTAACGAGAAGACCTGTAAGGAAGAAGGTGGGTAAGCAACTGCCTACCACTGGCACAGACAAACAATTATATTGCAAGTAGCTTGTACAGTAGTGGTCTTGACACTTTTCCTTGAATATTTTCTATTAATAACTATGGCACAAGAACTAGAAGTGTACCAATATTAATGAATAAATGCTGCACAATGGAAAAAAATCACTACCAATACTGTAAATCATTATCAAATCCTACTGAGTCACTTCTAACAGGGTAACAGTTCAAATCACCCCTCCAAAACAATGAACATGTCAGCTCCATGTGTTCAGTACTTTTGAAATCTAGGTGACTTTTAGCAATCATTTTATAAGCTCTGATATTGTTGAAAGTAAAATACAATGAAGGACTCAAAGCAAAGTATTCAATGAATCCAAACTGAATGTACAATATGGAACTCCAAACTGCTAATAAAGCCATTTATTAATTACTCTTGCTCTCTTTGAGCAAGAAAGCACTAGAAGAATGTTTAAGTTTGTAAGCAAAGTTAAAGAGATCCTTAGTGTTTCAATTCCATTTGTCACATACAGGCAAAAACAGAACAGCTTGGAGAAAGTGACCCTGGTTTCCAATTCTGAACAGCATGTTGCAAAATCAGAATTATCCTGCTGTATTTGGTGTTGGTGGAGCCTCACCTTGAATACTGGGTGTAGTTCTCGGCCCCGCAATTTAAGAAGGATGTGAACATCCTTGAAAGCATCCAGAGGAGGGCAACAAAGCTGGTGAGAGGGCTAGAAGGCATGTCCTGAGGAGTGGCTGAGGACACTTGAGTTTGTCTAGTTTGGAGAGAAGTGGGTAGGAAGGTGCTGAGCTCTTCTCCCTGGGATCATGGGACAGGACACATGGGAATGGCTCAAAGCTGCACCAGAAGAGGTTTAGACTGGACAGGAGGAAGCATTTCTTTACCGAGAGGGTGGTCAAACACTGGAACAGGCTTCCTAGAGATGCAGTTGATGCCCCAAGCCCATCAGTGCTTAAGAGGTATTTGGACAATGCCCGTAACAACATGCTTTAATATTTTGTCAGCCCTGAATTAGTCAGGCAGTTAGACTAGATGATCATTGTAGGTCCTTTCCAACTGAAATAGTCTAGTTTAAAAGTAATTTTAATCTTTCAGCAAAAGAGTAAGTAAAGATCTCTTATGCATCCTCTGAAAACATAAAAACCCTAGTAAGTACCATGTTTCATCTTCTAAAAGATGAAAAGTGGCCAGACAACACTTAATGAGTGTATAGAAACCCAAATAAAAAACCCACTCAGAACAAATATCCACTTAAGTAGCCGTTTAGTCTGTAACAACAGACAGTACAAGACAGAGAGGAAAAGAGCACGAGACCAGGGAAAGTATACAAGGAGCACCTTCATACACCCTTGCAGTCCCTGTTATCTGTATTTCAGAAATTTCCTTACCGGAGTATTAATATTATCGCTTAAACATATTGACCTTTATTCCATGAACTTTAAATGATACAAGTTTCAGTATCCAAAATATTCTTTGTTAATGAACTTGCAGTTTATTTCCCCATTGTGTAGGAAAAAACTTCCTGTTTTAAGCCTGTTGCTTGATCATTTATCTTTATGTATTCCAACTCCTCCGTAACAATGAAATTTCACAGCCTTTCCCAGTCCACCTTTTAATTCTATTCAGTTTTATAACTATCACCCTTCCTCCAGTCATCTATTTTCCAAGCTAGACAGATCTATCCTATTTAGAATTTCTTCATGCAGAAATCATTACATAGCTCTCACCATCCTACTCTTTTAAAAAGAAAATAGGATTCTTTTTTAAATCCGGTACTATGCTTTAATAAGAAAATACACTGTCTGAGGCAAGGGCACATGGTAGATCCTTGTAACAATATAATGACATTTTCTATTTTCTTTTAAGCTTCTGATGTTTGATTTGCCTATTTGCTTGCCACCAGGCATTAAACAGATATTTTGGAGAAATGCTTGCAATTACTGCAGCTAATCCTTTCTTTGGGATACTAACTCAGTCTGAAGCCATTACATTTACCCACGTAAAAAGTGTGAAATAAGTGCATGTACATTATGTGCATTACTCCATGCATGTTAATACTGGATTTCACCTCCCATTACCCAGGCCCTTGATATTGCAAAATCTTTTCACAATGATTTGCCATTCTGACCATAATTAACAATGTTTTTTTAGCATTACATGTCAGCTGACTCTTCACTTTGCTCCCTTGGTTTTCAAAAATTACTTATAAATCCACCTGGCATTTGTTTTTTATCTCACAAGCTTTTCCACCAAAAGCTACGGCATAGCTCCAGTTTGGTGGTGGTGGTTTTCAGGGTAGTTTTTTTTTTTAGAGCTCCAAGTTCAGCATATTGACCACAACACCCCCAGGCACTACACTGCTGATTCCTTCCAACAGAAGTCGTGCCTCCTATTGAAATAACCCGTCTCTGTACAATATAAAACAAAAAGAAATAAGTAAGTGTTGGATCCGCACAAGAAAAACACCTCCCAAGAGCTGCTCTCAGTCTGTTCTAGCAAACAGATGTCAAAAGCCGAGGGGTACCAGCGGGAAGCTTACTCCTTCCACTCACCGGCACTTCAGACCCGCGTACGAGCTGCACAGAGCGACTGCTTGCAGCCCGCTCGCCGTCAGGGCTGCCAGCTTCAGACCACGCACCGAGTTCAGCTCTGGAAGCGTTTCGAGGGTCCGAATTCACGGGAAACAAAGCGAAGGAGAGCTGCGAGCCACACGGCCCCCTCCCCCTCACCCCCCGCCCCGGGGCACGGCGCCCTTCAACTCCCCTCAGTCAATCTGCGCCAAGAGGAACCACCACAGACTGAGAAGCCGCAGGAGGGGTGGGGGACACGGGCACCGCACCCCGAGGCGAGGCGAGGCCGGGCCGGCCCCCTCCCGCACCCTCTCGCCCCCCGCCCCGCTCACCGCACAGCATGAAGAGCAGCACGCAGCCCAGGGTGGCCACGATCACCAGCAAAGTCAGCCCGATGCTCTGCCACATGGCGCCGGACGCCTTCCTCCT
>Ga0181612_144269_pt1 | contig 14482 bp, 8 predicted proteins | sample HoacroProtozoa21_FD_119630 | JGI IMG/M metagenome (GOLD analysis project Ga0181612, IMG submission 119630) | Hoatzin crop microbial communities from Cojedes, Venezuel. Combined Assembly of Gp0051906, Gp0051904, Gp0051908 | reverse complement strand
GCCGAGCAAGCCGAAAAAGAAGGCTCTGCCGAACTAGCGCAAATCTATCGCAGCATAGCCGACAAGCTGGAGAGGGAGAAAAATTCCGCTCTTGCCCAGATGGACTATGACTATGTGGCAGAATCGGGCAACATTGATGAAGTCCTCGCCAAGACCGAGGCGAATATGCTCGCCACAATGGAGAAGGAAAAGGACAACGTTCAACGTAATTGGACTAAGTTCTTCAAGGATGGCAGGATAGCGGCCTTGCGTTCTCTGGCAGACGATAACGAGGGTATCGCTGAATGGCTCAATTCGGTGGAATCAATGACATTCAAGGAACTCCAGAAGGAATCCGCCAGACTGAAAGCCCATCTTGAATCTTTGAATCCCGACGACCCTGCCCAGCAGGCGCAAATCAACCTCACGGTTGCACAACTTGATACGGTGCAAGAAGCCGTTGACAACTTCAACAAGGACGGAAAGAAGTCAAAGGTGACGTGGACTGATATCGTTTCCGTTCTGAATCAAGCGGGAGAGGCCTTCGATGAATTGGGCGGCCTTATCGGAGAATGGAACGAGGGGCTGGGCGAGGCCATCTCTCTTATGGGCAACTTTGTCGTTAATGCAGGCGGTATGTTTACCGCTATCAACACCCTTCGTGAGGCGATTGATTCCAAGGCTGGATTCGCATCCATCTTCACGGGGGTAACGGGGGTTGTCTCCTATGCCGTTAAGATTGTCTCCAAGATAACCTCTATCTTCAAGCAGAACAAGGAGGCGAACGATGCCGCCACGAAGGCCGCTCTTGCCTATGCCGATGCCATTCTCCAGATTGCCGACAATGAACGTCTTGCACGCCACTCTAACGCCTTCGGAACCGACACCTTAGGTCAGTTTACTGAATACTCCAAAATCCTCGCAGAAGCCAAAAAAGACCTCAAAGAAAGCTCATCTTCACTCCAGTCCGCTTTCACCTCTGACGGAAGAAGCGGATGGCAGAAGTTCTGGGGTACCGGCAAGAAGAATATTTCCACGTTTGACACGTCTAATCTCTTTGGCGAAGACGGACTCCCGAACGAGACCGAGTTCCAAAAGCTGGAGGCTTGGTACGATAAAATGGGTGACAATATGACCGACACCCAGAAACGTGTTGTGGAAGAATTGCTCTCTGACTGGGATAGGTATCAAGAGTCTATGGAGAGTATGATGGACTTTCTCGGAGACCTTATGGGCAACACGATGGACGACATCACCAGCGAGTGGATTTCTTCATTCAAGGAGACAGGCGAGGCCGCAACCGACCTCTCTAGTGTGATGAACGACTTTGCCGACAACTATGCCAATAGTATGATTAAGTCTATGCTGGCAAGTCAGATTTTCACCAAGGCGGCCCAAGAGGAAATCGGAAATCTCATAGCGGCTGGTAAGACCTCAGAAGCCGTGGATGCATACAACGAGCTTATCGAGCAGGCTGAGGATATGGCCCCTGCTATTACTGAGTTCTTGAACGGAATCGGCGTTGCCAGGGACGAGGACGAAGAATCCTCTCGTACCGGCGTGACCGGCTCCGGCATTACCGCAACACAAGACAGTGTTGATGAGTGCAACGGAAGGCTCACTACCATACAGCAGCACACCTACGAGATGAACATCACCACCAAAGAGATAAAGGCGGCTCAGCTGATACTTCAGCAGAACACCACGAATATACTCTCCGAGGTGCGTGGAATCCATACCGATACCACGGCGGTCAAAGAGACGATGAAAGTCCTTAAAGAGGATATGGCGGCAATGCGCAGCGATATCAGCTTTATGAATACCAACGGAGTAGTAATTAAACGATAACGCACTATGTCACGGAAAGGAACTCTCTACATAGACGAGACGGACGCCTTCACCGAGTGGGGCGTTTTCGTTACGCAAGGCGGCTATTCCGACCTCGTGAAATGGCCCGATATGAAGAATGTCGAATCCGTGGACTGGCCCGAATACGATGGCATAGAGCCCGACTTGCTCAATCCCGTGTTGGAGCCGAAGACCTCGGTATCGGTATCGCTCGCTTGTTCCGCATATGACGGACTAGATAACTTTCTCTCGTTCTTGAAAGGCTCCGCTTATCACGATTGGTATTTCAAGGAGGTAGGTATGACGGCCCGTCTGCGAATGGTACGGATGAGGTCGCTTGAGATAGTCCGCACCCTTGCCGTTTTCAGTCTAGAATTGGCTCTTGATGCCGACTACTCGGACACGGATTCAGGAGAAGGTCTCACGCCCTATCAGCCGGTAGCATCGTATCTGACTTTTGACGGAAGCCGTCTGGCGTTCAATAACAATCTGCTTGTGTTCTACGTCTATGACGATTTGCTCAAGCCTAGCGGAGCGGTACACGTCTCATCGTTCGGTCTCTTGCTGGATTCCGTGGATGTCAGCGAATACTCGGTGATGCCGATTGAGGACTTCAGCAACGAGTGGAACAAGCAGCCGGAGGTCAAGTCTAGACTTAGTGTATCGTCAGCCGCCACTTCCGGCCAATGGTATGACGGAGACGGAGACGTGAAGTATGCAGAGCGGGACGCATCCCTGCCATTGTTCTTGCGTGCAAGAGGCCCCGTGGAGTTCTGGGAGTCTTGGCTCAAGCTCTTGAACGTAATGATACAATCGGGCGGCAGGACTATCACCTACAACGGAATAACGAGGAAGTGTTACTACAAGAGTGTTGCGATAAATGACTTTGCCGTGTTCAACGACCATTCTTGCTGGCTGAAGTTCACCCTCAGAGTTTGTCTATATGAAGGAGATTAGATATGGCGATTGGGATAACTGAAATAACCTTATACTACGATTCGTCGTCCGTGACGGTGAAACTCACGGATGAGAGTTATCGCACCCGCTCCATAATGGGAGAGAACGCCTTGTATCTGACTATCAGACACGAGGGGTATCTTGATATTCCCGTTGGGGCTTATACCGATTATGACGATACCAGATACTATCTCCTCAAGCCTCAGAACTTCAAGAAGAACGGCAAACGTGACTTCGAATATACCCTCGTCTTGTACGATGACAGCGCAAGGCTCTCGCTCTGGAAAGAGAGAGACCTCGCTGACGGACGCCTGAAGTTCGATATGACCGGCAAGCCTCTGGATTTCCTTACTCAGATAGTGGGCAACGCCAATAACCGCTCGTCCGGATGGACTATCGGAGACTATCCCGATGTCAGCGAAAAGCTCATATCCGTAAACCACAACACCATTGCGGAAGTCTTGGATATGGTGGCAGAGACCTTTGAGACCGAATGGTATATTGTAGGCAAGTGTATTTCACTCGGCAAGGTGGAGTTCAACAAGAGTACGGCAAAGGCTCTGGCGTTATCCTACGGAAAGGGAAACGGCTTTATTCCTGGCCTCGGCAGGAGCAACTATGACAACTCTATGGCCTTTGACAAATTGTTCGTCCAAGGCGGTGAAAGGAACATAGACTACTCTACCTACGGGAACAAGTATTTATTGCTCCCCAAGGGGCAAAGCATAGGCTTCGACGGCACCTATTTCGAGGACGAAACCGGCTACGATTCAGACAACGCCAGAACGTATGTGGTAGATGATGACGGAGTATGCATCACCAGAAAGGACAAGGTCGCAAGCGGACTGATTGTGGAAGATTCCTACGATGCGTCCGAGTGCTATCCTCATAGGGTAGGACAAGTGACAAAGTGGATTACGGATGATGCCAGTCAGAATTTCTACTCGTTTGCCGATTCCACGATTCCCGACAATCTTGATTTCAGCGAATGTCTCATAACCGGTGAGACTATGACCGTGATATTCCAGAGCGGTATGCTCTCCGGTAGAGAGTTCGAGATAAGCAAGTACGACCACGACACGAGGACTTTCGAGATTGTTCCTGCTGACTTGGACGGATACACAATGCCGGACAATAATACCGGCTTTGTCGCCGCTATTGGTGACGAGTACGCTATCTTCGGCTGCTCGCTGCCCGATGCCTACATACGCAACGACGATGACAAGTCTGGCGGTTCGTGGGATATGTTCCGTGAGGCCGTGCGCTATATGTGGGAGAACGAGGACAGTCAGTTCACTTTCAACGGAGAGATGGACGGCTACTGGGCGAAGAAGAATTGGGACAATATCAAAGACAAGCTCATTCTTGGCGGTTGTGTTCTGTTCTCTGATACGCAATTTCTCCCCGATGGCGAGTTAGTCCGCATTATCGGGATTAAGGAATACTTATACAACCCCCACGCACCTGAATTGACGTTATCTAACGCCAAGGTCGCCAGCAGCATACTCACGGAGCTTAATGAATACAAGGGCGAGGAAGTGGTGCGAGACCTCCGTTACCGCCAGAGCATAGAATACACCAAGAGACGTTATCGTGACGTTCAAGAGACCACACAGAAGCTCATCAATGCCGGCCTCTCGCAATTTAGCTCGTCCATATCTCCGATAGTGGTGAACACTATGCAACTAGTGGCGGGAGATGAATCCTTGCAATTCCGTTTCGTGTTAAAGAAGGAGGCCAATGCCGCCAGAGATACCGCTTTCACCGTGTCTTATTCGGATTCCGTTCTGAAAGTCACCGGAGGATTGTCGGCGGGAGCTACGATTCTCCAGCATATGACTCTCGGTATTGATACCATAAGCAGCGAACACTCCACTAGCGAGTATCACTTCTGGGATATGTCTGCTTTCACCTCGGAAGAGCTTGATAGTGAAACGGCCTACTACCTATATGCCAGATGTGCCAAAGATGGTACGTCCGGCACCTTTGTACTCTCCGAGGAGGCGATTGAGGAAGAGGGCGAGGAAGGCTATTATCATTTCCTTGTCGGGATTCTCAATAGCGAGTTTGAAGGCACTAGGTCTTTCGCTCAACTGTATGGCTATACCGAAGTGTTGCCTGGGCGAGTAACTACCGATAAGATTGTAGCGAGCGATGGTATCAATTACTTCGACCTTGCTACCGGCAATTTCTATGTCGGCACTTCCGATGAGAGCGAGTATGTCAAGTACACTACCGAAGGCGGCCTTGATATAAAGGGCAAGCTGACTATTTCCAGCGGTTCAAGCGGTCTTTCCAACTTCTCCGAGTATTCAGAGCTTGAATCTGAAATAAAGAACCGCACGCCTTATTCCATACTCCTTACCAACGAGAACGCCTCTGTGGCTTGTGATTCTGACGGAAACGTTACCGGCACTCTGCCGCAGAGTTATGTGTATATCTATTATGGTTCAACGTTGCAAAGCGGCTGGAGTTACAAGCTAACTTGTACCGGTTGCACGGCCTCGGTATCGTCTTCCGGACTTATCACCGTCAAGACGCTTACGGCCGACGATGCGACTATTGTAGTTACTTGTACCAAGAGCGGATGCCCCGACCTCACTACCACGATGAACGTCACGAAGGTTAAGGCAGGAGCTAAAGGCGATAAGGGAGACCAAGGCGAGCAGGGTGAAAAGGGTGAGAAAGGAGAGCAGGGCGAGCAGGGCATACAAGGCGAGCAAGGGGAGAAAGGCGACAAGGGCGATACCGGAGCGACTGGAGCGGATGGTACGTCCGTAACCATATCTTCCAAGTCCGTAACGTACCAAACCAGCACCAGCGGCACGACCGTACCTACCGGAACGTGGAGTACAAGTGTGCCCAGTGTGGCAAAAGGTCAGTTCTTATGGACTAAGACCTACGTCAAGTATTCAGACGGCACCGAAACCACCGCCTATGCCGTGGCTTATGCCGGAACAAACGGAACGAATGGTACCAACGGAAAGGACGGAACAAGTGTTACCGTTTCCTCGACATCCACCACCTATGCCGTTACCGATGATGCCACGCAACCGGATGATTCTGAGTTTAAGTATTCCTCAGTCCCCTCAGTCGCTCAAGGACAGTACCTTTGGAGCAAGACTATCGTTGTGTTCTCTGATAAGAGTGAGGCTAAGTCGTATTCCGTATCAAGAATAGGAACTGACGGAAGTGATGGAGAGCCTGGCGCAACTGGTGCCGATGGCAAAACCACCTATGTTCATTATGCTTATGCAAGCAGCTCGGACGGAAAAGAGGATTTCAGTACGACCTACTTCAGCGGTGCGCTCTATGTGGGCGTGCTGACCGACTTCACAAAGGCTGATTCTGAGACCTATTCCGACTATACTTGGGCAAGGCTAAAGGGAGAGCAGGGTGAACAAGGCGAGCAGGGTGAGCAGGGAGAGGACGGTGCTGATGGCTCAATGGTGTTGGCCGCAGAGACTACTACAAGACAGTTTACTCAGTCTCAGTGGGACACCTATGGTGCCAAGGGCCATTCGGAAAACTGGACCTCAATCACCAATGTATCATCCTTTGCGGTCGACGATATTATGATTATTCGGGGTGTCGTGACTGACAAGGACAATATAGCGGTGATGCTCTACGCCAAGGTCACTTCGATAGGCACAAGCAGCATCCGTGGAACGACTATCTACACCGTCTATGGCGGCGAGAACGGCGAGGATGGCAAGGATGGTGCCGATGGAACAAGTGTGACTATATCTAGCAAGTCAGTCGCCTATCAAGCTGGCGATTCCGGCACTACCACGCCCACTGGCACTTGGTCTGAGACCGTGCCGAGCGTTTCAAAAGGTAAGTACCTATGGACTAGAACGATTGTGACTTACTCAGATGGGCAAAGCACCACGGCTTATTCAGTTGCATATATCGGAACGGATGGTGCCGATGGAGCAGATGGAAAAGATGGAGCAGATGGTACCTCTGTAACTATCACCTCGAAATCAGTCAAGTACCAAGCAAGCAATTCTGGGACAGAAACCCCGACCGGCACTTGGAGTACAACCGTACCTAGTGTCGCTCAAGGAAAATTCCTATGGACGAGAACGTATGTGCTATATTCCGATGGTACGGAGACCTATTCTTACTCGGTATCTTATATCGGTACTGATGGCGAGGATGGTGAAGATGGCGCTGACGCCGTATTCTACGAAGTGCTGCCTTCCGTCACAATAGTCAAGAAGTCTTGGGGCGACAACCCGACATATACGCCTTCTTCCGTGACTTGTGTTCAGATGAAGACTGTCGGCAACTCATCTCCGGTAGTAAGCACCGACAAGACGTTGCAATACTCAATAGATGACGGCGGCACTTGGAAAACTTATTCTGGAGCTATCACCGTCACAAACTCAATGAACGGCATCCGTTTCCGTCTGCTGGATACCGATGGCAGTACCGTTCTTGATTCTCAGACAGTCCCCGTGCTGAACGATGCCAGCGAGTTAGACTTGGAGGGTATAGAGGAAGCTATCTCCACCTTGCAATCGTCAATGTCTTATGTGCAAAACGCACTTGACGCCCTTAATACCGATTCCGTTCTGGACGTGACTGAGAAAACCTCTCTCCGTACCCAATGGGAATTGATTAACGGCTTGGCATCGCTTTACACCATTGGCGTTGATGGCTCGTATCCGGTTACTCTTGACCTGCTCGCAAGTCTTGACTATACAGACAATTCTACGGCCGTCTCTTTGAGTTTTGACTCTTACGGACTAATATATAACGGCTATCGTCTTACATACGCATACACGGGCATTGATGCCCTAAAGACGGCGTTCTACAATCTGAGGCAGTATCTCCGTGACGTGGACTTGTATTCCAATACAAGCACGGACGGCTTTGATAGAGATACCCTCACAGCTTTGTTCGTGGCATACTACAAGGCGGAATCCACAATGCTGGAGAACGCACAGAAAGCATACACCGAGAAGAAGTTCAACAATCTGACCACCGAAATCGGATATTACAGCTTCCTGCTGGACGTATTCAAGAACGGCAGCACTACCATTGAAGGCGGTGCGATACTCTCTCAGTATGTCGCTCTTACTGATTCGTCCAATAACGTCACTGCCGGCATAAGCGGAATTTATGATAGCTCTCTCAAAGGTAACGGAATTGCTGCTTGGTATGGCGGTAAGATGGTGGACCACGAGTACGATACCAAGGCGACTGATTACGCCACGTCTCTATTCAGACACGATGGCTCCGGCTATCTTGCCAACGGAGAAATTTCTTGGAACGCCGATGGTTCCGGCTCAATCCCAGGCGTGACTTGGGACACCGATGGCAATATTATCTTTGATAGCGGCATCTACATAGGAAAGGACAAATCCGAAACACTCGCATCACTACTGAAATTCGCCTCTTGGTTCACTCTCAGCAGCGATGAGAAGTACATCCAGACAAAGAATAGTTATGGTCTCTGGGCGGTCGGAGGAATTATGGCCGGAGAGACGTCCTCTAGTTCAGATATACGTTTGAAGGACAATGTCACGCTTATCAAGGATGGTATGTCCGTAATAGACCGCCTCAAGCCTAGCGAATGGGATTGGAATGACAAGAGTCTGATGGACGGCCACTCGGCTGGATTCATCTCGCAGGACGTTGAGAAAGTCCTGCCCTTTGCCGTGAAGACCGCACCGGATGGGATGAAGTATCTCAGCTATCAGAAGATAACGCCCTATCTCGTTAAGGCCGTGCAAGAACAAGCAGAGGAAATAAGACAACTCAAAACCCAGATAGATATGGAAAAGAAAGTACACCAACTCAAAGATGTCCGCCCCGCACTTGGGCAGGTAATCCGCATCAATCACTACAACGGCTGGAAGACAGTCCGCTACGATGGCTCTGGTAACTTCACAATATGGAAGGATGCCACCTGGTTGCAAGAAGTGTGGTTCAAGCTGACCGAAAAACTCAGATAATGTCGCTGATAAACAACATACCGATACAACCGTTCACTTTGGATGACGTGAAATGTCTCTTGGGAGCCGATGACTTTGATTCCGAGGACTACTTGAAGGAGCTATGCACCAATTCGAGTATCAATCCTATGTCGAAGTGGAAACCCACGGCTTTCGAGGGCTTCGTTCACGCCAAGAATGTCCCGTACATATATCAAGCTAGAGAAAAGTCTCCGTCAAGTCAGTTGTATGCTATGGGCCAGGCTTACGGAATATCCAAGCCGGTAATTACCATTGCGCATAGCACGATGGTAGCTAAGACCGTGTATGGCTCCGGCTGGCTCCGTTTCAATGCCGCCGTGACTGGTCTCTATATGGCATCTTGGACCTATACCAAGCCAAGCAAGCATTTCCGCCTGCTGGACTTCCACGGCTACATACATTCTACGAAGTTCACCTATCCGTATTCGCACTCCACGAAACCTTATCTCATAACGAGCATCTACTGCGCACGAGATAAGAGCACTTCCACGTTCAACCCCTCTTGCGTGATAGGGCCGTATCAGTATGAAGATTATCATCCGTATTCAAGTGCTTCTGACGGGAGCGAGGATGCCGCCCTGCTTGGCCTGGAATCAATTTTCGGCAGAGATACGAATTATTCGGGGGCAAGTGATAAAGGCTATTTCGGCCTGCTGATTTACTCACCGACTGACGGGACAAGAACGACACCGCTTTGCTGGCTTAAATTCGGAGATTCGACCAGCGGCATAACGTGGTCGGCATCGAAATATACCCCTTATGAGATGGGGGCCTACGATTCCGTCACCGGAAGTTATAATATGAAGTCTATCGGCAGTGCTGAGAATATTCCTTACAAAAGTGCTTCTGAAAGGAGTACATATGAATCGGAATACTTTGTAAGCGGAGATACCATATATGTTATACCGGTGGTGATTATCCCACAGACTGACTACTCGTCAATGGGCTCAAGCAACTCTTGGTATATGTACGCCTTCGGGTTGGATAGTCCGCAGTACGCCACCTATGTCCTCGGCTCCACGACTGATACCACGAATACACTGTTCATTGATACGTTCAAGGCCACGATAACGTGCCGTTATCTTGATAGTGGAGACTACAAGGGTTGCTATCTGATATATTGCGACACGGCTACCTCATCCACGAGGAATAAGCTGACGTTCTCGGTAGGGACTTCTGGCAGTTCGCAAGTAAGCGGAAACCTTGTATTTACCGGCGAGTGCGCTCTCAATAGACACGATACCCTTTCCACGGAACGAGACATCCAGTCCTTGCAAATAGGCACAAAGGCCCTTGAGAACGGCAACTATTCATTGGCGGTGACTAGTGGCAATACTTATCTTCCGCAGGACGGCCGGTCCGCTGCCGGAACGATAAACGGGATGAGTGTTCTTGCGCCTTACGTCATTCTCCACGTAAGCGATTCCGCATCTACTTTTGACGTGTCGCTCTCTCTTGGCTATCTCAAATACTTAAAGAAAGAGACGCATATCTACGGGACTTGCACGTTCAAGAATTCAAAAGATTCTTCTACCGACCAGACTGCAATAATTAGTGAAACTGATACGAAATAAAATTATAGAATTATGGCAACAGACAAAGATGTATTGTCGCTGAATGTAGCGACTTCGCAAGATGCCCTTAATGGCAAGGCTTTTCCTTATTTCGACAAGGAGACGGGAGAGCCAGGGGCCTTTGACGGAGCAACCTTGCTTAGCGGAAAGCCCTCGTGGTATGGGGTGGAGCTTTACACCGGCTCAACCACCGCAGCGAATGGAGATTCCTTCACCGATGGGCAGCTCGCTCTTATCAGAATCGGTAATACCGATTATCACAAATCACTGCCGGTACACTCGCTGATGAAGGGATGCCTGCTGGATGATAGCGGCAACGTCAAAGAGTACCTTTCCGGCAACTGGGAAGACCACGACCTTACCGGAGCAAGCGGGCAGGTGATGGTGGAAGTGCCGGCACATTATCGCAAATTTGAGTATGACGTGTGGTCGGGGAGCATCTACCGCTTTGCCGTGAAAATCTCACTTGAAGCCTTCGAGGGGGCGACACTCGTTCCTAAGTTCTATGTCGGGGCCTACGAGGCAAGTGTTGATTCCAGCAAGCTATGCTCCGTCTCAGGAGTAACCCCAAAGACTGCGGTTGCTTATAAGACTTTCCGTACCTATGCGAGAGCTAGAAACTCATCGAATACGAAGTGGAATTGTCTTCCATACGAGCAGTATAAGACACTTTTCTGGCTTTACTACATAGAGTACGCAAATCGCAACTGCCAAGCGGCAGTCAATACCGCAAGGGATTCCAACGGCTATCGTCAGGGCGGTCTCGGAACCGGTATTTCCAACATTTCCAACTGGGCGGCTTACAACTCGTCTTATCCTATCGTAACGACCGGCAAGACCAACTCTCTCGGAGATGGTTCGGGAGAAGTAACCGAAGACGCCTCTGATTACGTCAACAACGATGTCACCCTCACTACCGGTGATGGCTATGTGCATAACAACAGATGGCGTGGAATCGAAAATCCTTTCGGTCATATCTGGAAGTTTATTGACGGCGTTAAGGTCTATGCGAATACCGATGATGCCACTGATAGAACAATCTACGTTATAGATGATACCGACAACTTCGTTGCATCAGATAGCTCTATTTCCGGCTACCGCAATATAGGTAAGGAGAAAGGAACCGGTATCTGGCCGAAGGAACTCATCTATGGCGCTAAGGGTGAGATTATCCCAGGGACGAATTGCGGTACCGGCTCAAGCTCTAAAGGATGGTGCGACTATCACTCTTGTGGAAATACCGGCATCAGGGTGCTGTTGTTCGGCGGGGATGCGAGTTACGGTGCGTATGACGGTCTCGCTTACTCGAATTCGCTTTCTGCGCCCTCGAGCTCGTATACGCATGTCGGGGCTCGGCTTTGCTTTATCCCGTAGAGCCGACAACACGGGGGCTCGGAAGTCGCTTGCGACTTTGCCCCCTCTCTATAAAATTGATGTTTAACAAAGATAAAAGATTGGTTTATGGGTAGAATAAATGAAACTGATGACGGCTCTCTTGCGTTTCTGAAATTGGAACGTGACGAGGGGAGACGTGTGTTCCATTGCGAGAAAAAGACGCTCTCTGACTTGGTGAATACTGAATTCTGGATTTGCGACTTCATTGAGGACGTGCCGACAAAATTCAGTAAGATGAACAACACCGGAGGTCAGACCTTGTTTCTCGGAAAGTGGAATCCCGATGATACCGAATCGAAAGGCTTTAAGGTCTTTACCGGCAATCCGGAGATTCTTTCCGTTCTGAGAAAGATTAAGGAGATGGATGCGTTTCCTCGCAAGGTGACGTTGCATCGTCAGGGAAACTCGTTCTACTTTGAATAACCAAAACATATAAGGTTGCTATTCCTCGGGTGCTGTTGTTCGGCGGGAATGCGAGTAACGGTGCGAATGACGGTCTCGCTTACTCGAATTCGAATAATGCGCCCTCGAACTCGAATACGAATGTCAGGGCTCGGATATGCTTTTTAAGGAAACGAAAGATAGGAATAGGACCTCGCCTCTTGGCGGAAGATAGGCGAACTCAGAGGGACTTTGGTAGGTAGCAATATTCGAAGAAGTCCGATACGAAAGCAAAGCTGAAAAAGAAATGAAAAGGTACGGAAACCTATATGCTAAGATAGTGGATTATGATAACTTGGTACTGGCCGAGGCCAATGCCAGGAATGGGAAGAAGCATACCATAGGTGTCAGAATATTCGATAGAAATCCCGAAGGCAATCTTCGGAAATTGCACGAATCGCTGATAAACCATACCTATACGACATCAACTTATAGAGTAAGCAAGATATGGGAGCCGAAGGAGAGGCTCATCTATAAATTACCCTACTATCCGGACAGAATCGTTCATCACGCTATAATGAACGTACTCAAGCCGATATGGACGCCAATGTTCATATCTCAGACTTATTCGTGCATTGAGAACCGAGGAATCAATGCCTGCCGGAGAGACGTGAGACGTGCCGTACGTCATAACTACGAAGGAGCGAAGTATTGTCTGAAGATGGATATCCGAAAGTTCTATCAGAGCATTGATACGGAAGTTCTGAAAGCTATTCTCAGACGTAAAATCAAAGACGTGGACTTGCTGCTTCTCTTTGACGACATAATAGATTCCGTGTATAAGCCTGTAAAGCTTGGAGATAACGTCACAGAGGGCGATGTTCCGGTGTTTGGCGGAGGACTACCTATCGGCAACTATCTCAGTCAGTATTTCGCCAACTTGTATCTCACCTATTTCGACCATTGGCTGAAAGAGAAGAAGGCAGTAAAGTATTACTTCCGTTATGCCGATGATATGGTTATTCTCGGAGACGATAAGGCGGCGTTGCATAGGTTAAGAGCGGAGATAGACACTTACTTGCGTAAAGAATTGCACTTGGAATTAAAACCGAATTGGCAGGTATTCCCCATTGCACGCAGTCACTCTGACAAATCCGGCAGACCTATTGACTTTGTCGGTTATCTGTTCTACCACAACGAGACTTGGCTAAGAAAGAGTATCAAGTTACGATTCCGTAGAAAGGTCGCTTATGTGGCAAAGAGAGCGCATAGGCTTTCCGTAGAGAAAGCGGTCAAGAAGTTGTCGCCTTGGATTGGATGGCTCAAGTGGTGCGATTCTGGGCGATTAAGAGAAAGAGTATTAACAACATTAAATAGTCAGATATATGAAAAAATCCAAAGTTATTTCAAGCGAGAGGCCGGATGCCCTTGTGCGGCATATTAACGGCGTGCACACTTTCTCTTGGGACATAGAGGAGACGGTGCGTGAAGATGTGGTTATGGACGATGACGGGAACGAGAACGTTGTTGAATCGCCACAATTCGAGTATTACCAGGTAGATGTGGCCGACGCCAATCCAGACAAGGTAATAGCGGCTGCCATAGATTACTTGTGGGGAAACGGCAAGGAGGCCAAACTAGTCAATGACTACAATGCCGCCGTGACAAAGGTCATCACCGGAGACGAGGCCACGGCAGCCAAGGCTGCGTATAAGGAGTTCCTTTCCGAGAGGGCGGCCCTTAAAGCGGCGGTTGATGATGCATACAGTAAGAAGTAGTGAATTGTTCAAAAGGTAGAATTATGAATTTTAGCAACATTGTATTATTAAGAGTTGTAGGCTTTGAGGCTATCGTTGTACTTCTTGCGATGATGATAGACCTCGCAGCCGGAATCCACAAGGCGAAACTCAACGGAGAGCCTATCACGAGCGACGGATGGAAACGTACCGTCATGAAGTTTATCATATATGAGGGAGGCCTCTTGATTGGAGCCTTCCTAGATGCGTCTTTGCAGGCGTCCCACTTCTGGGAGATATTCGGCCTGGAGAAGATGGTAAACGTGCCGATTTTCGCCACAATAGTGACCGCTTACTTGCTCGTAGTGGAATGGTGGAGTGTTCGCGAGAAAGCTGACGTGAAGAAACGCCGGAAGGAGGAGGCTATAATGAAGGCTCTCATCAATGCCGCAGGGACCGACAAGATGCAAAACTTGCTCAAGCAGATAAAGGCGGAAACCGATAAGATAAAGGAGTTTGAAAATGGAGAGGACTGATATACGGAAACGATATGCCGAACACGTTAATTCTGAGACGTTCAAGAGCAGCTATGCCGGCAAGTCGCTAGGTGATGTAATTCCGATAG
>Ga0181612_179334_pt1 | contig 14483 bp, 5 predicted proteins | sample HoacroProtozoa21_FD_119630 | JGI IMG/M metagenome (GOLD analysis project Ga0181612, IMG submission 119630) | Hoatzin crop microbial communities from Cojedes, Venezuel. Combined Assembly of Gp0051906, Gp0051904, Gp0051908 | reverse complement strand
GATCCACAGAGGTCCTTTCCAACCCCTAACTTTCTGTGATTCTGTGAGAGGGTATTGCCAGGGAAAAACAGCTTAGGCAGTTAAAGCTAAATCATAATCAAAGAAGTTTACTTGTTTATTGTCAACACATAATTAACTGACAAATGGTGAACTGTACTTTCAGGGTCAGAATCAGTAGTATAACAGATAGTCAAAATACTAGACACTTAGAAATGTTAATAAATACCTGCAGATTTCTAAACGTGCTGCCCCTAACTTGCTGGGTGCTAAGTCCCTGTGGCATCCTAGCAGAGGACGCTCAGCCGAGCCTGGGCAGGGTGGTGATGCCACAGGTCAACTTTTGGCAGCCCCAAACCAAGTTGTGGCTGATATGGTTCTCCAAGATCTCTCATCCTGATCCCAAAATTTCATGTTGCTTCTTTATTTCTTTTTAGGGTGATTATTCCTTCATTTCAGAAATCCCTTTGTAATTCACAATTTACTGTTTAATGTGGCTGGTGGTCATCTTCTTACTTAATGTTGGGGCATTACATCACATTAAACTGCCACTTATTCTCATAATTTCTTACCTGAGTTCCCAGTGGTGTTTCCCCCTGAGGTTTACTCCTTACATATAATAAATCTTTTTTCATATCTCTGTGTTTATACTGATAAAATTGTCTTTAAATGTAGCAGTTTCTTCTATTCTTTGCCTGTAGGCTGAAGTAACAAATCTCTAACAGCTATAACTAAAGCATCTGGCAGCCATTTTACATTTGATTCACAGGAAGAAGTTGCAGAGGAGACTTATGTGTTAAGCTTTCTCCTTGAAAACATGTGGTTGTTCTGTTTGTTTTATATAGAAAAGGAGCATATAAGTGATCATAAGAGCCCCAAGAAAATATTACAGGGCAAACCATGTATTCCTTGCCCACGCAAATCACATTAGTGAGAGCTGTGGATTAATTGGCCAAATCCCCATACCATTTTATCACATTTTCTCTGCTCCTTCCCTGCTGTATAACCCAATTAAACAGTTCTCTTCACCATATGCAGAGAGATGTTAGCAACTTACCTGCATGATTTTCATAAGTATGTACATAATGGATCTGAATATCCATTGTTACAGAAATAAATACAGATGGGGATCTCCCTATCAACATTTTCTGCATAAAAAGACAAAAGAAAAGACAATGTCATTAGGATCCCAAAGAGAGTGAGTATTAACTGCAGGGTGGCAGCTACATTAGAATCAGGGATTGTAGAAAGTTTTCACTTGCTTTCCTCAGACTTCTTTAATGTGATTTCTTCAGATTTCTTCTGCACTACTGAGATGCGACTATTGGCAGGCCAAGCAAGGAGTTGTAGTACCATGGGAACTATTTATAAGTGTTGGATCCTCAAGTATGTTACTGATGTGCTAACGCAATTTCATTGATCCCATTGGAGTGTATTATGGTTTGTATAGCTGAAGCATGGTGCAGCTGGCAGTAAAATACACAGAGACCTGCTATATCCTCCACTTGTTTAGATAAGTTTATTAGTTTCTGGGCTCAGCTGACTCTACCTACTGCTCACTTATTTTTTCTGCAAGCATTAACAAATTGAAAATGTGACAGGAGGCCCTGGGCTCACTTGGAGCTCAGGCAACTTATGATCTTATGCTTCAGTGCTGTTAAGATGCCACATGCTGTTGTGCTTCCTACACCATGCTGAAAGTCATCTTGCAGATGTTTTTTTACTTCTGTGAGGCATATTACAAGGCTTATCAGGTAGGGAGTCTTGCTTTTCAATTCTTCTTACCCTGTTTCTGATAAAGGCTGTGTTGGCTACTGAGCTTGCAAGAGATAAGCAAATCCTTGGGCCTAAGGGACAATTGCCTATCATGCGGTCTGTTTTTTAATTAAGAAGGCTGAGAAGCGGTGACCTTGCTGCACTTTCTATACAAAAGTGCAACAATAGGATTAGCACTGCATCCTTTTGGAATATTACCTTGGTCTGAGGGAATCTTGCTTTCAAATGAGCATCATCCAACTTCATCAGGTTTCGATTTTGTGCACGCAGTATCTCAGGACACATTGCTTACCCTTTATGTAAAGGAAGCAGAGTCTTCTTCTTCATGACTGGGTGAATGAACATGTCTGCAAGATGGACACCTTCAACTACAGTCCCACATTCAGAAGGGAGCTAGTCAAAATATACTACAAAGGGTTTGAGATGTGCTTGTAAAAATACTGGGCCTGCCTCTAGGGCAAATTAGATGGATAATTTTCACCAGCTGAGGATCCAGGCTCCTCATGAAAAGTAAAGAAGTAACACAGATACATCTGATTTAACAGGAAACCTCTTCTTTGAATCCAATCATATGTGGTGACTGCAAATGAAGACAGGGCTACGCTAGACAGTAGTAGTTCTCTTACATTCTCCGACCTGATTCCAGGCAATTATTGCCTTCAACAGCAGGAGGAAAAGCAAAGAGCATCTCCTCTCATTTATTTGATGGTGCTGAAAAGCAGTTTGGAAAACTCCACAGCACTTTTCTCCTGTGCTCACTCCACATAAATGAGGCAATCGTTACAATTGTCTTTTTTTTCTCCCAAGGACATTGAATACTGCACTCAGGGTGAACACACTCGTACCCGATCAAGGCAAGCAAAAACAGCAGTCAGTGGAGAAAAGCGTGCTTGGCACAGGCAGGTCCTGCCCATGGATGTATCTTGGAATCCACTATTCCAGGTGAATTTTTTCATGTAGAGAAAAAGGCCAACAACACTGTGATCCCCGGAAACATGAGTAAAACATTCAAAGCTCTCTGTGCACCACATAGACTACACACAGGAAAGCCAAAAATTGGTTTGTGATGAATTGACCCTTTGGAGGACACTTCGTCTCTGTCTATTTGAATATGGTCATAACAACCAGTTCAAGCTAATTTTTGAAGAGCTAATGGTAGATGTGCTAAGTCCCAGATGAGATCCCACAGCCCATTCTTGGGACTGACAGGGATTTTCAAAGAGTGGCATCTCTTCAGTCAAGCATGGACAGGGATGCAGTTTCCTCTGCCCACACCCTGATCCCATGAGTCCCAGACTTGGTTTGGAAACCTTGCAGTTCAGACCAAGGCTAGTGAGAAGGGTCATGTACATAGCCAGCTTCCCAGGTCAAGGCAGCTTGTGTCACATATGCCGGGAATCCGTTGTGTGTGATAGTGTAGTAAGACCTTAACTGCCCTTTGAAAACATCCGTCATTTTTTCATGACATCTGATACGAGTAATTCCTTCTTCGTTGTCTAAGCCCTATAAGACTCCTGCTTCTAGCTGAATCTCATCGCCCAGAGTAAGTGCTCTAGGGAAAAGCAGTAGTTGTAAAGTATCTTGAGGAAAGCATTTGACATCTGATTGCAAAGCATTTTCTCTGATTGAGAAAAATACAGGCTAGATGAATGGGTTTAAATGGGCTGAATATTAGGTGGATTACCAGGCTCAAAGGGCAATAATGAATAGTTCAGCATCCAGCTGGCAACCAGTAATAAGTGGAGTACAATAGGTGTTGATTCTGGGAAGATACTATTCCATATTTTTATCAATGGCCTGGATGATCAGACAGAATGCATCTTCAGAAAATTTGCAGGTGAAGATGGGGTTGATGGAAATATTCCAAAAGGCAGTAAAACTTTAAGTCACAAGGAACTTGTTAAGCTTGAGTCTGGGACCAACAGAAATCTCCTGATATTCAGAAATGCAAGAACACACAAATCTGCACATGACTCAAACTGCATGCTTGGCTGTGACAGAAGGAGCATGGACAGCATACTGGAAGTTGTAGCCTTCTGCTTGCTTATAGGGAAGTCACACCTGCAATGTCATGACCTGTTTCAGGTCCCCTAGCTGAAGAGATGTATTGAAAAAGACTTGCAAAGTGTTAACAAAATTGTCAGGAACTGAAAGTATACAACCTTGAAGAAGAGGATGAGGGAGCTGGGTTTGTTTAATGTGGAAAAAAGAATCCAAAGAAGAATCTAATTGCAGACTACTTGAAGGGGTGTTTTAAAAGGTGATGGAGCCAAATCCATCTTAGTAATAATGGCTGGCGGTAAAACATTCAGCATTACCCATAAAGTGCAGCTTGAGAGGTTGAGGATGGATATTAGGAAAATCATTTTCACTAGAAGCGTGATGTAGTCCTGAAATAACTTGCAGAGAGAGGCTGTTAATGTCCAGTTTCAGAGGTTTTGAAAAATTCAGCTGAACAATGTTACGGTTTACGTGATTTGCTGTCAACAACAGCTCTACTTAAGGTTGGATGTTGGATTACGTCCCTCCAGAGGTCTCTTCCAGCCAACATTTCTATGGTTTGTTCCCCATAAGTGCATTGACCACATAGATATGACAAATGCTAACTGTAAACAGTTCGTTTTCCCACCTGTCTCTAGTGGCTATGTTAGGAAATGTTGACAAAGTTTTATTTTACAGTCAACATGCCATAAAAGTCTTGTCCTTCACACAATAGAAGCATAGAAAAAATTACTGGATTGGAAGAATATCTGGAGATCTAGTCCAACCTCCTTCTCAAAAAAATATCTTCAGATTAAGATCAATTTGCTCAAGGTTATTCAGCTTTTTCAAAATATCCCATCTTGTCGAGCTGTTGCAGTGCTAACCACTCACAACAGCACACTACTGATTTTTGTTCAATTTGTTGCCTCACAGGATCCGCAGGTCCTCTCTTGCAAAGCTTCTTTCTAGCCAGACAGTCTTTGAATAGCAACCTTGTCCTCCAGGTTACCAGTTATTCCCCCAATTTTTTGTAATTTGCTGTGATCCACAAACTTGCTAAATCCAGGCTGTTTATGTGCAAGTTTTCTTCCAACCGTTCAGCCCATACACCCTCAGTCTGGCTACAAGGACACCATGGAAGACTGTGTGATATGACTTTCTAAAGCCATGGGTACAAAACAGCCACTTCTCTTCCCTCTTCTTCAGTGCCCATCTTCTCCTCAAAGAAAGCAATCTGATTGATATAGCAAGATTTAACCTTGGTAAATCCAATCTAAATATTTCCAGTCACCTTCATGTCCTTCATGCACATGGAAATAGCTTCCTTGGAGACTTCCTTTAGCAATTACCCGGGCAAGAGGCAAGACTGACTAGTCAGTTCTCCTTTGATTTTTTGCAGATGGAAGAAACAATTACCTTTTTTTTTCCAGTCTGCAGGAACACCCAATTGCTACAGTGTTGCAAAGATGATAGAAAGGGGCCCTAGAATGAAGCTAGCCAACTCCCGCAGCACCATGCAAAACATGTACCAGAGAACTAAATCTATAATTACATTTTCTAACGGAGCTCAGAAATATCTTTCACCTTAGACAGAGCTTGTATAAAATCAAGTCATCAGACTCAGAACAGGGAACCTCTCCCCTTCTCCTTCTATATCACAATTCTTAATTTATTATTTTCCTGCTATTGCTAAGAAATAAGGGAGTATATACAGGCTAAACATAAAACAAATAGGATTTAATTTAAAAAAGAAAAATAAATTAATAATTTCAGAAATACATTGAAAAATGAAAAGTAGGGAAAGCTTCGGAGAGAACAAGAAAAAAGTTCTCCTGGAAAATTTTCTGGAGCAAAACTGAAAGTGAGCAGCAAAATAAACTGACCCACAAAAAATCAGATCTCATCTGTTGGTCTTCAGCAGGCAGCAAGTCTCTCTTTATTAGAGAAGTAAGAGATGAACAGATGAGCAGCCCTTGATGTTCCTTTTGCATAGCTGCCAAAGGTGCAACACACAGGTGTTGCCAACTCTGTGCTGTGCAGAACTCTGATTAAAAGAAGCTATGGTTTCTTCGATTTATTCCTGGTCTATTTTTCCATCTTCTAACCATTCTTATTTTATATTTTCCCCCTTTTCTGTGATATTTACTGATTTTTCCCCTTGATTTCTTTTTTCCTTGTGGTTCTCTTCACTATATTTATTTTTTACGGCTTTCCTGGCATGCTCTGTGGTTATTCTGTGGTACCCAGCTTAGCTCCCTGGCACAGCTTTCCACCTCCTGACTCTTGTCTCCTATTTTACAGTCCCCAGAAGTACAGACTCCTGTATTTATGTGGCACAAACACAGAGAAACTTTATTCCATGCCTGGAGCTCCAGAGCATTAATATAACACAAAAAATAATATAACACCATAACTGTTAGGAAAATGTATTTGTATTACCAGGGAAAGTTATTGAAACTGTTTGCCAAGGCAACGTGCAAATTCTTCTCTGTTGGATGTCTCCACAGTCAAACTAACCTATCTCCAGGTCTGGATAGTCAGAAGTGGTCAAATATGTCAGATTATTTCTGCATACCGTCTCTTTCCTGGTTGTTCACAGAGCAGAAAACTCAGATGGGTCATTATCCTGTGCCTCAATTCCTGCCCACCTTCCAAAAAACTCCACTTTTTTTTTCCCTCTTATTCACTCTGTACCACACTGTGAGAGCAGTGCTTGTCAGACCCATTGGCAGCAGGTTTGTCTCTCCCCCGTCCTATGTCCAGAGCTAAATCTCTCGCAGGTTCAAGTCTGAAGTTCATTTCTTGCTCCACGGTATGTTCTTGCAGCTGTTAGTTGCAGCCATTTCTTTCCCCCTGGCTCAGAGGAGCGGAGTGGCTCCTCTGCTCCCTGAGCACTGCCAGGATTTATGTGAGCAATCTTTCTTAATGTATGGTGTCCCATTTTAATGCCAACCTTGGCGATGGAGACCCACAGTTTGAGAAATGTTCCTGCTACTGTGTCAATATCCTCCTTTCTGAGATTTTGTTTCTGTTCCTGCTCTCTAACACATCAAACATCAGGCACGTATGGTTTACTCCAGACTTGCCAAGGCTCTTTCATTCAATGTAGCACAAATACATTGGGGCTGCTCTTGACATCAGCAGCATGTTAAGCTTTCATACACCTTCATTTTGGCCTGTAGTACTGAGTGTCCCTGTAAACACCTGGGAGCCGGCTTCAGAGAGAAATAAAACTTGGTTTTGACTTACACTGTGGAGAAGTCCTGAGGCAGCCTTTTCCCTGTGCCCAGATCCCTGAGGAGCTGAATCATTAAATGTTCTCTGAGCTTGTCCAGCACTCAGAGACTGTGGCAGAAGGAGAATCTTGTCCATAATTCTCACAGAAGCCAGCTGCAGGTAATGGGGAAAGAGCAACTTGTTGCATTGTCAATGTTAATATCAGGTACTAACACAGGGGAAGAACTGGAATTCACAAACCTTCCCAGCAAAGGGTTTTCCAGTGGCAGCCAATGTGTTAAATACCAGCTTTACAACTGAATCCTGATAACAGTTTGACTCCAGCAGGAAGCTTTTTCTTTATAAACTGAAATTCTTCTTTGCTGCAAAAGACATCCAGTTATTCTCCAGTCTCCTCTTTCCTCAGGGAATCACATGGGGCTGTTTCCATTTTCTGGTGATGTTGATTTCAGGTGAGGCTGATTTTTTTTCATCTCCCCAGAAATATGACTTCTGGGTTCTGCCATCCCCTTGATGTGCAGTTTCTTGGCATCGCCTCACAGCAGCATGGTTTAACGAGAGGGAAGTGCTGGAGTTACCCACTGGCATCTGCTCTTATTCCCTCTCCAACTTCTCTTTAGATTGAATGAACTTCTGTTATGCCAGATATTAAATTGCACTGAATCCTACGCTTGGCCAGTTCTGTTATCCTCCCTCTTGCACTTTTCAAAAAGACAACCACAGTAGGACACTCTAAAACGGTATTATATTGTTTGCATAGCACATAGATTATATACAACACACGGTGAATTTAGTGCACAAATATCCAAACATGTCAGTAGAAATCAGTAGCTGAGGACCGGAATATTTACAACAAAACAGCCGGAAGCGCCAATGTCATTAAAGAAAACCCTGGTGCTAGAACAGGGACCACAGCCAGGGGTGACAGTGCAGCCAAGGTTATGTCCCCAGACCCATGAAACAGTGGTGGAGTCATAAACACCCATACTTCAGAGTTTCTTCACCCGCACTATAAGTCTGTTTCCCACGAGTAGCTTGTAGGACCGGCTTAAGAATGGTTGTGCTGGGACATCGCAACAGACACGGGGAACTGTGCCTTAGGAGTTTTGCAGCTGTTAAGTTCCCTGACTATTTCTGTTAAAGGTTTTACTGTCATAAGAGAGGGTTACATTAGGTATTGCTTTATTCACAACTCAGAGCTGGGCCATCACCTCAGTGAGTGGCAAACTTCAACTCGCTAGACCAGTTAATACACATTTATTAAACTAATTACATCAAGTCTAGAATCTTCGTAAGTTTCTAAGCAACCATTCCGTTCCCTTAAGTACATAATTTCTTAAGTTCTCTCTATTCTTGTGTCTTAACAGAATTCTCCCTCACTGGTTTCAGGTCCTGCTTGGTCTCAGGGTCATCTCGGGGTCATCATCTAGCCCTTCATCTTCTTCTGTGAATTCTGTTTGGTACAATCCTGAGAAAGACTTCGAGAGATTTTAAGAAGTTCTATTAAAGTAAATACTCCTATTTCTGAATTTTAACCTATTGACCTATGACATTAATCTTGCTACGCATTATCTTATCTTACGCTAGGCCAGTTGGTTTTTATCCCAACCATAGTAAGGCCTGTGCAGGGGACAGCTGAGAGCAACATTCCATGATCATATGATTTCTTAACACACCTGTATTCACACAATTGAATCTACGTTCTAGTTCTATGATTTTATTCTATTCTATAGTCATAATCAATCTTCTCTATAATCAATCTCTAACAATTTGCCCCAACAGCAGGTTCTGTCCACCCACAGCACCTCTGCCCTGTGACCTCCTGGGAGTGAGCATTGTGCCACCTTCCAACCCAAGTAAAAGTCACTAGGACCATTTGAAGGTCTCAGACGACACCAAGATCGATAGACCAAGACATAGCAGCAGGGAGCAGCAGAGTGGAAGAACTGGCTACTTTAACCTGCAGTACAAAAGATGCAATGGCACCTCCTCCAGCAGCAGTCAAAAGCAGCGGCAGTGGCTATTGCAGGCAGCAAGGGAAGGCTCTTCTCTCCACCTAAACTGCCTCAGACTCCACTAAACCTGTACAGCACCCAAAACCCACCTTGAGCTTGCTGGGATCTCACAGATGCCCCTCAGCTCTGTACTCTTGTCCTTTCCTCAAATATGCGGTAAGCCTTCCCTCTCTTCTTGAACCAAGTCTGCTGTAACAGCAAAAGTGAGTTTTGTCATCCTTTGGACGTTATCCTAATGTAGGTGATCTCATTCCTGCCTGCAGTGCTGAAAAGCCTTGAAATGGCTCCTCCCCAAAATTAAGCTAAGAGAATATTTTCCTCTGCTGAGGAATGAAGGGAAGGATCTGCTGAATGCCTTCTGCAGACTGTGAGGGCTCTGGGCAGGTGACTGCTTGCAGAGAATCCCTTAGCCCTGGTCTCCTGCAGGAGTTGTGCTCTGCACAGCAAGGAGTCTCTTTGCCTGTATCTACACCCCGAAATTCAGGCATTACAGCTCCCAGACTGGGCCTCTCCATATTCAAACCCCACGTAACAAAGTAGGCTGACACAAGTAAATACCAGTGCAGACTCAGATAGTTTTGCTACTTCAGCACTATCTTATTTGCACTATCTTATATAACAACTGTTTAACTACGTAAAATTCACCCCAAATGTGAAGTTGAAGTGAACAGAAAGTTTTTCTTCATAACAGTTGAGACATTGTTTCAACCTTTGGAAAATGTACATGAAGTACATTCAGAAAATATTTTAAAGTCATTTTGAAAATGTCAAAACTAGCCTTTCAATATTTTCTCCATGCTTTTCTCTGTTTTTTATAAAATTTCACCAGATTTTGCGACAAATCAATAAAATCACTATTTTTTATAAGTATGGCTTACCTTTGAGTTCTTCCGTCTGCTCTAACAACTGATCAAGACAAAATTTCCTGTTTGCTGATCTCAATGGTGACTCTGTTGTTAATCTCAATGGAGCCATCTTTTGAGGCCAAACATTTATAATGCATGCACATTCAGGTAATATTAAAAGAATGACATTCTGATTTTAAAAAATACTGAACTTAATCAACCATGTTCCTGCTATGTGATGGACCAGTCCTGAAAGCAGGACTGCTTCCAAATGACACCATGCATGAGAGCTTGCAGATTATCACCCGACATAAGTAATCAGGTTGGAAAATTGCTGCTACTGTAATTGAGTCATTCAATGGTAACTATTGTTGGAGTTATCTCCCCCTCCTGGCCCAGGAGACAGAGACAGATGAGCAGTCAGATCCTTTTACTTGAAACACTCCTAGCATGGAAAACTGCAATGCTGCTGTTTTGTTTTCCAGAAATTAAAGCTTAACCTCAGGGGAGAGGTGTCATTTAAAGATGCAGGGAAATTTATCTATGAATCTAGAGGAGACTGTCAAATAGAGTATGTCTGGATCAGCCAGTATTGGGACTGAAGCTTCATTGGCTTGCAGTTTTCCTTGCCTATTTATAATTTCTAAAAGTTAGATAAAAAAGATCCTAGCAGTAGAAACTTCTTGGGAATTTTTATTTGGCGGCACCCTACTCAGGCATTTGTTTACCATCTCCGGGTGTAAGAATCAAAGCAAATGAGAATCTGATGGTCTACTTTGAAAATTCAAAGTAGCATCAATCATCCAAGTCAGTCAATTGATCATCACATTGCACACAGTTACAGGGGTAGAGACAAGCTAAAACTCTTTTACAGTTCTGCCTTGCAAAGCAGCTTGATGGTCTAAGTATATCAGGACAACAAGTTTGTCTCCCCAGGCTCTGCAGCACCAGCGTAACCTCAGCCTTTCAAAGTACATAAAGCCCTATGCATGCAGTTAATTATAAATAGCATTGAAATGGAAGCTTAAAAATGGAAGGTCATGTTCCTTCCATTTGAACATTAAATCCCTTCAAGATCAGGTTGCCCTAGATAGAAGTGGCTGCATTCAGCTGTATGGTATCTGTATTACAAAATGTTCTTTCAAATGATCAGGTGGTAGAAGGAACTTGACTTGTATTTTACCAAAGAGCCAAAGCAAAGAGGAAGGATTAGATACACTGCCTTTTCTAAGAGGTCAGCTAACAGCACAAGCATGTTTGTTACAGTTGCTTGCCCTCAGGAATATCTGACTGTGAGCTCTCTTTATCCCACTGGAGACAGTCTTCAAGAAAAGGGAAAAGCCCACAAATCATGGGGTAGAAAGCGTGTAGCCATTCAAATAAATATGTAGGATTTGCCAGTATGCCGGGATCCATGATCTGTTTGGTAGAATTTATCACAGTCATCCTTCTTTAAACTAATATTCAGTCATAAATATAAAAAACTGAGACCCAGAAGCCTTTGCTAGTTTTCTGCCACTGCATATTGACACGGGGCAGAATTACTTTGTTCTTCTCTGAAGGGCAAAAACCAGCAGAACGCCATGCCAAGATGATGCCAGACCTGTCCTTGGAGAACTGCTCTTCCTGCTCATCTCCAGACCTCACTTTGCCCCACCGCTTTTCTTTCTGCCCATGTTAACTGTGACAATGCTAGCTGTTTCTCAAAGCGTTAACCTTCCAAAGACAAATGCTGTGAAACAAACCTCCCTCAAACGTTTATGAAAATTACTTTGCTTATTGTCTGACCGTGCCAGAGCAACCAGTTCCTGGAGGACCATTGCCTCTCACTAGAAGCACTTTGTACCAGCATTGCCTGGATGGTCTTTGGGTTCTTGATGGGATCTGGAGTCTACTTGGAGCCCAGGGTTCACTTATGCCTCCAGGAAGAAACAGCACCAGCCACAGAGACCAATGGTGGTCCCTGTCATCAGCTGTGCAGCACAGTCAAGCTGTGTGCATCTTTGTGAGAAGGGGAGTTTGAACCCAGTTCAATCCAGTTCAACCCACTCTCCATCCCTCCAGAAAAATACTCTCAAAGATCTCTTGGGTGAGCTGAATGAAGAAAGAAGCTACTACTCTTGCTCCTCATGGAAAAGGGAGATGGATCTTGGTATGGCCACCTGAAATTGTAAATAAATACTTTTCCTAGGGTTGAATAATACATTTTTTTATTCATATTCAGTGAAAACCAGAAATGTGTCATTTCTCTTCAGCTTTGTCTGTGTTGTGTTTTTAAGGGTGGTGAGATCTACTTTAGACCTTAGATTGATTTCTCTGTACTGTATATGTGTAAGAAGACTTAGGAATTCTTGGAGACAGTTTTGACCTGCAACTGCAAAATCAGACAGTCTTGTCTCTCTCCTTCTACCTTTAAAAACACAACAGTAGTGTTTTCCAGCGTAAGCCTGTGCTTTAGGAAGCACTGAAGTTCTTTTCAGGTAACAAACAAAAGTCAAACCAGTGAAAAGCTCCATTACATCTTGTGCAAATGATAACATCATCACTGATTGGCATAGAGCAAGACCATGGCCTGAAGGAGTGTGTGAATATTGCCAAGGCTGTTACAAAATGGCAACAACACAAAGCCCCTCCCTGACATAATTCAGCCCATAAGCAGCTCCAGAGCAATGACGAAAATTCTGTAATTCGAATTATGGATGTGCATGGATATTGGTAGGATCAGATACCTTCACAAGGATATGACGAGAAAATAATAGTGCTGATATCCTTTGCAAGCCTATTTTTGCAACTTCTGCTTATATTTAATAAAAATCTGTGCTGCTGTCTAATAGCCTTATCGGAGAGGCAACAAAAGCTATAAAAGATTTTACTGACTGATCTCCCAAGGGCACAGATGAACATCAGTTCTACTCAGACAAGCATGTATTGCAGAATCAGAGTTCTAGTTTTTGCACCTCATTGACTGTTTAGCTTTGCTCTCTCCAGTTATTGCTCTTGACCAAAACCGTGTGCACATTTGTAGTTAAAATTCCGACATCATATTCCTCTGATAAGAATTCGAACAATAAAGAAGGTGCCATGAAATTAATCTAGCACTCTGGCAAAAATCAGAACTATTGGAATTGATGAAGTACAAGCTTAATCCATTCTTCTTTGAGTCTCATTGTCATTTTAATGTCCACCTAGGCTTGTTATATAGGCTGCCTTTTGGGTTGGATGAAGCTTATGAGAAGAGATTAAGAAGTATCTAGTGATTGTATCTAAGCAAAGACAACTACAGTACACTCTTCAAATTCTTTTCAGTCACACATAGATTTTATGACAATATGTGTTAACCGATAGACTCAATTTTCTCTAAATCAAGATAAGAATAGACCCTTAGCTAAAAATATGTATTCCCTGGATTTTGCTAAGAGGCCTGATTTTTGAAAGTGCCTTGTATAAAATTTGCAAGAGAGAAGTGATCATTTAAAGCAGATGCATGCACAAAGGAATCAATGTAACAGAAGAAAATCCAGTTCAAACTTTTTGTCAGCTCCTAAATTGCCTGTCTTCGTTCCTTTTTCTATCCTGTTTCCCATCAGCTACTGTGAGCATGCACTCAGTGACAACATGAGACACAAGGCAATTCCAGGATGCTCCAGGTGACTTCTGTCTACTGAAGAACTACAGTTCTTCAGTGCCTTCCAGTCTGAAGATGCTTGCGTCATCACAGGCATATAAAAATGTACAGATGCCTACAATTTACTGTGACTAAATAGTGGTGACTGAAAATGACAGTGGTAATGATATCCTGGCAATCAGAGCTGTGAATGAGTCACATGCTGTTTTTCAAATAGAAAAAAGAAGACCAATTGTATTTCAACTCTGCAGGTGTCGGAAATCGCACTGGGGTAAATCAGTGTGGAAGACTCATTTATTTTTTCTGATTTGCTGATACCTCTAGAAAGTAGAATCTCGAGCAAAAATTTTGTTGGAACTGAAAGAAGACCCTTCAGATAGTATTTGTTGAATTGAAAAGTAAAATCTAGAAACAAAAAAATATAGTATTCTACAATTATTTCCATTTCAGACATTTCACACATGCTAAATTCAAAGAAATCTTAAAATTGAGATAATTTCAAATTAATACATTTTGGCAAATGTTATTACAAAAAGTGAATATTTTCCAATTATATTATTATTTTTGATTTAGGAGCTCGAAATCTGGACAACTTTATGCAATATCATGAAATGTGTACTTTTGAAAAAAAAAAAAAAAAGAGGTGAATTTGAAACCTTTAGTACTGCTTCAGATCTGGGACCTATGTGATATATTAAGATTCCCTGTAACTCAAGGTACTAATACTCCTGTTGTTGTGGTCATTTGAATTTAACAGTAAGGCTATGCATCAAATATGATGTTTTTTATAGTGTAGCACTTCGGCTCAAGGAAAGCTGTCTTCATGACATGGGTGTTTCTGCAGGCGGATGTTATAAGCTTCTTTTCTCCGTTGCACTGGCAACCTCTCTCCTCAACCCTCCTGAGTTGTCGGATGGCATGAAGGAGACCAGGAGGGTAAAATCCCTCCAGCTGTAAGTGAAGATCATATTCGGGACCTCCTGAGGAACCTAAACGTACAGAAGT
>Ga0181612_170018_pt1 | contig 14483 bp, 10 predicted proteins | sample HoacroProtozoa21_FD_119630 | JGI IMG/M metagenome (GOLD analysis project Ga0181612, IMG submission 119630) | Hoatzin crop microbial communities from Cojedes, Venezuel. Combined Assembly of Gp0051906, Gp0051904, Gp0051908 | reverse complement strand
GTAGCCTGTTCCAACACTACACTACCCTTTCAGTGAAGTAATTTTTCCTAATATCCAATCTAAACCTCCCCTGGCACAACTCGAGGTCATTTCCTCTCATCCTATCACTTGTTACTTGGGAATAAAGACCAACACCCAAGTCGAAGGGGATCCCATATGCTTCCTCTACAGATGAATAAATGCTTGCAACTGTTACATGCTTAGGGACAAGGACTCAAGGGTGGCCTTTATATGCTGACAAAATTTCGCATCCAGGCTTTTCTGTTGTCCAGAACTTCACTTTGTAGACATACATTGTTTTTACTGACGTGGCAGTTCGTCTGCTGAGGAGAATTTGGGCAGTACTCTATGCAACAACAGTACCAGCACCCAATATAGAGAATGTGTGTTTGGACCATTTGGAAAGGGGTCCTACAGCTGTCGTCTGAACTATAGTAATAACTTAGGTTAGTATAGGAGATAACAGGTAACCACAGACAGAGCACACATTGGTTGCACTGTTAAGGATGTCACTGAAGACTTGCATACGTGAAGTGAGCAAAACTTGTTCTAGTATCCATAGCATTGTAGTTTCACATAAATCTGACTGCTGGGGCAAACAATCCCAGCAGGCAGAGAGATCTCTTCTCTAAAACTGATGACTGTCACACAACTAAGTTAGTCTCAGAACCTATAATAATGCATTTAGTAACACGCTTTAATGTTTTTAAAGACTTGTGAAACTATTATTCTTTTCCTCTCTGTCTTGCCAAGACATATTTCTCCTGTGTGGTCTACAGACAAGTCCAAGTACAAGCACTAAATGGTACCTGGCAAAATGGATGCTTACCATTTACCTAATCCCAAAACAATGATCATAAATGTGCATTAATGTATACATATTGTAAATATGGAATTATCTTTCTCTTCCCACATGCTTATTTTATTGGTCTTTAGAGTCTTATTTATGGTCTTAACAATTTTCTGTGAATGGTTGGACTGAATGATTTTACCTCAGAGACAAATTGCATCATGCTGATCTCACTTCACTGGTTCTGTATCGGCCTCACTCCCCTGGTTTTAGTCTTCATTTAAAACAGATAAGAACGTGGCCACAACTAGGATACAATTTTCTGTGAAGACATGAAGTGCGTCTGGCCCTGTGAAGTGTCCAGGGGTGCTGTACTCTGAACAGAAACAAGATAGCCTCTCTATTTCAGGAAGAGGAGAGGAAGCAATGACATTACATTTATAACGGCATGAAATTGCTATTATTTTGAATCGTGCTCTTATGATGCGAACTAGGAGTTGACCAAAATCATGTCTCATGCTGGCCTCCAAATAGGACCCTGTTTGCACTCTGACAATGCTGTTTCATCTCTTGATACGTCGTTTTTTCCTGTAAAAGTGGGACCAAGTCTGCCAAAGCTCCTAGGGATGCCATAAAGCTTAATTAGCATCTGTGTAGCAAGCTGAGATTCTTCTTCCTTTCTTCAGTAACATAAATCTAAGACTGTTCTTTTCTTTTCCCTCTTGTCTTTGTAGTCTATAAAGTCTGCAACTTTGCAAACCTTTAGTCCCTCTGTAGTCCAGTTCTCTCCTGTGGATTCCTCTATCTACACTGAAGTTTTCTTCCACTGTCTCTTGAATCTGTTACCCATGTTATGCCACCTTCATAAGTATCCTTCAGTCCTTTAAATGAAGCTATTTAATGAGGTACAACTCTTCCTCAGGTCAAGTGGCTTTTCAAACTGAAGAGTTCTCAGGAAGGCCACGTATTTATTTGTGAAACTGGATGGATGCAAATTACTGCCACCGCCACACAAGGCAAAGCAAGAAAATCCATTGGTTCAAAAGAAAAGTGGACACATTTACATTATTTGGCTAATGCCTGTACAAAGCTAGTGTTGCTCTTCTTAGAATTGCAAGAACTTGGCATGAGAGCTGCTTCTAAACCTACTCGGTTTGCAATGTTTCATAGTTTCTACTTACCATAATCAAGGCGTTTGATACCTGTTCCTCTAAAACTAGTACCTCTTCTTCTGGTGAACACTCAATACTGTATTACGGATATTTTTTTAAAATAGCTATACTTAGAGGTGAATGCAGTGAGGACCTAACTGTGAAAGTGATTTTAAAAAAATGCAGCGAGCTGCTACTGTCATATAAACAACAATGATGAAAGAGACAAGGAATGAGGAAACTTGTGAGTAAGAGATCTTTGACAGGGGAAGGAAACAGGATGAAGTGAGGAAAAACGGGATAGAGAGCAAAGAGGGAGGGAGGGTGATGATTAAGTGGGAGAGCATGTGGGAAGGAAGAGTGATTTAGAAAGGGGAAGCCAACAGCAGGGAGTTTGGCAAGAGAGTGGGATTGAAGCTTGTGAAGAGGGAGAGGGGGAAAAAAGCCCCTTATTTGTGAAAACCAGGAAATTCTGCAATCAGATGAAAATAAACCCAGCAAGAAGCATCATTTAGAACGTGAGTCCAGGGTGGATTGAGCGGGATTAGTTTTAAGTCAGAGAAGAGCTCAGAGTGCCCAGCTTGTTACAAAAGGGAGTCAAAGAGATCACACGCTGATCTCAATTTCCCCAGGGTTGTGGAGTTTTCAGATTACAAGTCTGACCAAATCAGTTTTTGTTTTAAAGTAGTGTTTTGGTTTATTTGAATTTTCATTGAAATAACATTGATATATTGAAAACAGCTCTGCCTCTATTTTGTGTGTTATTTATTTTTAATGTAAGAATTTCAAAACAGCAACAAGGCTCTAAAATATGTGTTTCATTGGGAGAAGAGATATGGACAATTATGACAGTTGCAATTCAGGCAGAAGTCAGTGTTTTAATCAGTGTTTTAATCAGAGATAGGACACAGTGTAAGGGGACACCTCCGTTATTGTTTGTGGATTGAAATCACAGTACTTATCAACAATTGGCATTTTTACTTTGCCAAATTTTATTTAGATGGGGAGGCAGCAAGCCCCATCTCTTTCTCCATGTATTAAATTTGCAATCAGCTGTCACATTTTAAGCAGGTGATGGCAATGGTGCAGATAACAAGGACTAGAAACCAGTACCTTTGTTATTTGCCACTGCTACATTTTGTGGATTGATTCCTTCTGCAGTGAAAACTAATATGAGAATGAAGTGCTCTGTAAAACTTGAGAGACTTGTGGAATGCATTTGTTGTAAATAAAGACCTCTTGCCACTCAGCAGGTAACTGTAGGTCACCTCCCAAAGAGAAGAAATGGGCAATGGAAGAGGATTTCAAAATGTTATGTAGTGTTCAGTCATGATCTGTCTCAAGTCAGTGCCAAAAAAGCCTCTTCGATCTCAGCAAGAACATAAGCGAACTCATAATTCCTTTTGAAACAAACAAAACTGTTTGGACTCAGATTTATTAATATTGAGAGTAGTTTATATCTTTGCACAGTGTCAACCATTTTTCTTTGTAAACTGTCAGTGCACAAATTAAGAGGATTTAATTATATGGAAAGGTTAGAAGTGTGATTCCAAGTATTTTTTGAGGTAGAGAAAGACAAATATTTGCACTAGTTTAATCAAAAGTGTGAACATAACACTGGCTCGGATCCTCGTGCGTGGATAGCAAGGCCTGTGCGCTGGAAATAATTGTACTTGTGGAAGGAGCTGCTGGCCAGTCGTACAGCTTCATTTTGTTAATAGTGCTCCCTTGGTGAAAGTAGCCTTTCTTACTGAAGTGAGAGCAGATCTGGTAGCACAATTGCTCCCTACCTGCATTAGTGCAAGAAAAGGAGTTTAGCAATGAACCGCAAGGTAATTGTTTGGCTGAAGTAAGCTGGGGCTCATTTGGTCTTCCCAAGACATCGAAAGGAGAGCCTGTCTCCAGCAGATGGTCAAAGACAAGCATCAGAGACAGGGTCAGGGACAATAACCTCTCCTAATGGGGACACATGGGTCAGGAAGAGGACATTGCTCTACAGTCACAGTCATTCAGCTGGGGAGAATTACAGAGGTACAGTGAAACGTTCTTAAGGCAGGAGTGTTGCTATGGGTCACGTTAATTCAACTCAATCAATCAAACTGAAGACAAGGACTAAAAATACTAATTAAAAGTAAATATTTCCAATCAGAGTAAGTTTTAACAACCCGTAACTTTAAAGTCATTTGGCTGATGTTCCTCAGTTTTTGCAAAAGTGACTAAAATATACCTGGCAAGCTTCAGACTCGAGCAGCTTTCCAAGCCAAAGTTATGATGAAGGGATGGAAACAGGGTGCTACAATGGAAGCTAGCTTCAGCCTTAACCACAGAGATGTTGCTGCCTCCTCTTAACACCCTGATGCTATGCCAAAGCACACAGCAAGTGAATTAAAATCACCACATAGAACAGAATGTTTGTAAAACTTTAGTCAAGTAACGTATTTATCTGTTATAGAAACTTTAATCATAATACTAGCTATATCTCAAACTTTTTCTTCCCCAGACATAGAGACCAGCACAGTTTGCCCAGAGGACTGGCAATTTCTGTGTGTGGTGCAACAGGAGGAAGTCAGGCCCACCTACATTCATCACCTGGAGTCCAGCGTTGCTGCGATGAATTTCTTGGCTCTCTTCTGAAGAGAAGGGTTTCATTTCAGAGGCTGTGAAAGCTGGGTTTCTGTGCAGGTAATGAAAAAAGATTCTTTTAGGATGGTATAAAGAAAAGATTCTACAATGGAGAATGAGAGCCATAGTTGTGCGTTCTCAAAAAAAAAACTATCAGCAGTTATTAGCTGTTCTTTTGGCTTTTCCAACAAAGTGAAGATTTTCTTACTTGACCGAATAATGAGGAAAGTGGCTAGTGGATGTATAATTAGCTTCCAGCTATGACTAGCACAGCTCTGCATGGCAGCAGTCCTACGGTTGCTAATCTCTCTGCTGTCTCCTGCAGGAGGAGGAAATGAGCTGGGCCATGGACTCTGAACGTCATCCTTCCTCTGGTCGGGGACTCAGACAGACCCAGGGCGCAGAGCCTCAGGATGTTGAATTTATTGCTCCTGTTTGCTTCAAGGCCTTTCCTAAGACTTAATTCCCTCTCCCTGCAGTAAAAGTGATAATAATAAAAAGGTCTATGATTCACAGTAAAGCACTGTATCTTGTTTAAGTTAAACAAGTACCTAAGTGCTCTGCTGAATTGGGGCCAAGGGTGGATTACTGAGAGAGCTGGGCAGTCTTCCCATCTCCAACCAGTTCACCAAGTAGGTGAACCAAGTGGGCTAATCATGGAGTTGTTCTGGGGCTTATTTTCCTGCACGTTTATCATAGGCTGTCTATTCTGACTGATAAAGATGGGGAGATAATAAGAAAACATGAAAAAACTCTGCAGAATGTCATGGAATGGAAGAAGTGCTGCAGAGAAAACAGGCTTCTGCATTGGGTGTGTACTGTGTGTTACATTCTCTTTATGATTTATCTTTAGTCTCCGGACTCTATTCAGTTTTTGTGAAAAACGTTGGGTATCTTATTAGCTGACAGTCCACTTGCATTTTAAATGGTAAGAACGTAGTCTGAGTCCCACAGAAACCAATGGAAGAAGATCCAGTGCTGCACACAACCAGCAGCCTAGAATGGCTCAGGCTGTGTTGCCTTCAAGCAGCCTCATCATCCTCCCGGCACTGGCCTACTGTAGGAGGTGAATCCAGCAGATTTTGTCCAGACTGTTGCCTTTATGCCATACAGCAGCCTGAAAAATTAACTCAGACCCCTTTGCAATGGTTTATTTAAAGGGAACTGGAACAAAGCCTTTGGCAGTCTCTGCCTAGCCTGCACCGGGAGAATTTCCTCTAATCAGATATGGAGCTTTTAAGGCTGTTTTGCATTTCTCTGACTCCTACCTGGCAGAAAGTGGCTAGAGCAAGGGCAAGAGTGTCACTGTGGAGACCATTTTATTGATATGAGAGAGGCCTGGTTACCATGTAATAGTTTGCAAGAACAGACTTTTCTTTTAACACTGTTTCTACTTGGAAATTTATATTATATTTGCAAAGTTAGAGAAAAATAGCTTACTGTATTGAACTGCAAGAGAGCTATCCCAAGTACGTATGTTTACTGTACCTTTTGATACAGAGGAAATTAGCATAAATAATCTTTGCTAACAATAGATTGTGCCAGAATATTAGTTTTGTAGCATAATAAACAGACAGGAAAATATAAACATGCCAATACATTCTGTGCAAGATAAGAGCTGAGGTAAGGTACTCTCCTGATTAACAGCTGCTAGCTGATGTTGTAAGTACAATTGTGGAGATCTTAATGTTACACTATAGCATTGTTTGTGAAATCAAAAAATGCCCATGTTACTTTTTGTGAATTTTTAGCTACAGTTCTGAAAGAGAATAAACTCTTTTTTTCATATATAATAAGCAGCCATATTTTGTTTATCCTTAGATAAAGCAGCACTGTAGCATACTTATGTTTCTATGACCTCCTCAAAACCTTTCTGCAGGCATTTCCTGATTCCTGAGTTCTGCAGATTTAGAACCAAAAAAGACTGAAGAGCAGTGAGCATCAGCGATATTTCTCTGCTCTTGCGCACTCATGGGTCAGTCCAGAAGGAATTAGCACAGACTGAAATAACTATTTTTGCTCAGGCTCCTCTTTCTGCAAGGATAGAATTTCCAAATTCTAATCTTGCCCCCAATTCTGACTCACTTTCTGTGCGTATAAGGCGTGAGGTAGCTGGGGCCAACGTGCAGACAAAGGATTAGCACCCATGGGGAATGAACTGTTTTCAGCTCCCCCTGCATAACTGTGGATTTGAAGGCTTATTTCCTTACCTCTTTTGCAGTAAGTGAAGGGGAAAACGCAGTCAACCAATAAAAGAAATGGAAATACAGTCAACGGGAAGAGGTTGTCGATAAGGGGTTTGTGGAAAGGAGGTTGTAACTAGGCTGTATCCCATGTGAGTAACTTTCAAGGCCCGTCCTCCCATCTTTGCCAGGGATGCACAGGAGACATCGGACGATACAAGCCCATTCTGGTGATTTCCAACCATGGGAAAGATCTCCTGAGCTGTTTGCCAGCTGATGTGACAAACCATCTTTACCTGACCCAAGGCTGCAGATGAGCAGGCAAAGAATTGGGTAATTAAAAACTGGCCTTTGTTATCTCCTCCAGGGTATGATATGTGGGAAGATCTTAATCCTGATAGACAGCAAGTCCAAGACAGAATTTGCCAGCCCTGAGCTAGAAAGGAACTGTTTAGAGACGACTTAATGCTGGGGCAAATCTTATGACAGAAAGCAAATTCAAAAGATAAGCATGAAATTTGAGACATAACAACTCAGTTGCAGAAAAAATGTGTTACAAATGCAGGTGGTGTCCACTAAGTGCATTGTTCAGCTAGGGTGGAGGTTGGTCCTGGAGCTAATGAAAAAGGATGTGATTCACCCCTTACTGAAACTACACTAAAATTTCTCATTAAATGATAAAAATCATGAATATGTGCATTACATCAAAGTGTATACTCCATCAACAATGTAAAGTCTGTTGCTTAGAGAGAGAGAATACAGAGAGAATACACAGTGTGTAATTACAGTACCAACGAAGAATACAGCTTATGTGTTTAGGTATGTCAGCTGTCCAGCTGCACTGAAGTATCTTTAAGCATATCCATTACATTTGCATACGATATATGTAAATTAATATGTCCTTAACTCATTCCTATTTCTGTATGCATGGATGTAGTATGCATGTATGTTCATGTATACATATATAGGTATGATACAAGCACATATTCATTCAGAGCATTTTAATATAGTTAAAACACTCTGCCAAAAATGTACACCATCTGTTTTCAATCAAAATAGCCTATTTCAGAGGAAGGGAGTGTTGTCTGGTGATCTGAACAGGGGAACTAAAGAGTCAGGACTCACAGATTCCATTCCTGAATCTGCCAGGGCTTGGCTGCATGGTTTTGACAAGGTCTGCGACTCCTGCGTACCCTGCTTTCCCCATTTGCAAAATGGGGCAGTATCTACTTATAGGATGTTGCAATGGAAAACATAATTAGTATATGCTTGGAAAAATATAGAAGTCCTTGTTATATCATCATGGTATATTTTAAGGGTGGGATTTAATTGAGAAATACAGTACAGGATTTGTTTCAGAAGACATACGTAGCAGCTATGTCTATAATTACAGCTATTTGTACACGTGTGGCTATCCTAATTTTTGAATTATAGTACCCTTAATAAAGCTAATGGGTAAAAAATGGTTCTCAATACTCTATGAACCCAGCCAAAACTGTAGAAGTTTTCACCCTCTATTGAACAGGGTTTCCACGGTGACAGCTGTAACACTAGTGGGTGAAATATGTGCTGTACCTAATTTTCATCCCGAAATAGGGAAATACAAATGGGTATTGAGATTTTCTGGCAGGTTCCCTGCAGAGAAAGCCTAGCTCCACTGAAGACAATGACAATACTCCTAGTAACATAATTAGGACAAGACTTCGCCCCATCCGCTCTGTAGCTTCCCTTTCAGGAATAAAGCAGGGACCGATCAGGCCATCCCACAGTGCTTCCTCTTGGGCATGTTGGCTGTGTTTGCACCGTGGCACAGAGCAATGTCTCTGCCTGCGCTTGGCAGGCTGCGTGGGGCGGATGACATGGTGTTCGGTGGGAGTGCTCCAGCTGTCATCGCAGGAGGAACGGTAAGGGTGCTCCACGCTCCCAGTTGCTCACCGTCCTTACCTGCAGACTCTCAAACTCCTTTGGTCCCCCCATAGTGTGCACATCTGTGGGGTCTTATGGCTGTGCCTTGCCTCTGGAGAGAGAGATCAGAGATGCTTTCCATCAGGGTGAGAATATCATATAGCAAATTGCATAAATGCCGCAGCTGCAGAGTGTTGGAGAGGAAAAGAAACTGTTTGTACGTCAGGGTTTGCCTGGCTGCCAGTGTGAAAGTGGCAGTGAGAGAAATCATGTGTGCTGAATGTGGCTTATGGGTTCTGCAAACTGAGGCATTCTAGTATGTGATAAATATTTGATGTAAATATGAATTCATTTCAACATCTGTGTCGTCGTCATCAAGAAAAATGGGCTGAGCTTGTTTGGTTTTGATATTTCTGACAGCTGCTCTTCCCCAGGTTGCACCTCATCTCTCAGTGCACTGTTGCTTAAGTACAGCTTCGAAAGTACGCTTAGGATCTTATAGTGTACACATCTAAAATGAGCCAGCTGCTCATCCAAGTGGGCTGGTATAGTGATATATGTGATAAAACAAGGGAAAGAGGGCAATACAGATCTCACAGCTATTATGTGGATTTACAGGTTTGTCACTCAAAGAAATGCTTTTACCCAAAGGAGTGAGGATAACGTCGAACGTAAGGTTACTCTGGAGAGCCAACACAGTTGATTCAAACATCAGTTTGTGAGAGTTATATCTCCATGTTGAAGATCTTTACAAAAGTTATCATCTTCTGTCTTTGTATCTGTAAATTTATCTGCTCTTTGGATTGCGCCCACTGTATTTTAAAGAAAGGGTGTATTCACGTGGTGCCGAGGATATTCTTTGTAAATACAGCTTTCAAGCCTCTTTCAAGCCTACAGAGAGTTTCCATCATGTATATGTGCCATATTCATTTTCAACTGCCTTGCATCAGAACGTTGAAGATAACAAACTTGCGAATCAGAATAAACTTTTCTTCAGTTCTTGGACTTCTGTAAAATGCGATTCCTCTTTAAAGGAGGTACCATTACCAGCCAAACGAGACAACAGCTTCTAATTTCCGGCTACCATTGACACAAAGAAGCAACTAGGGAGACTGAAGCAGGGAAGGAGGGTAGGGCTCGGCAGGAGGGGACCGAGGATCTGTACCTGGAGGGGAGAGGAGGAGATGCACCTGGGAGATGCAGCTCTTGTGTGCAGTAAATGAGAGCTGTTCATTCAATCGTTTCATGCAGTAAGCTCGTACAAATGCACCAGAGGCTCTTCTTATGCACAGATTTGTGTTTCGGGAAGAGAGAGGTTTTGCTCTTATGGCTCATTTGCTTTCTGTCTCTCTACTGTGACTTCTAGCAGGGAGGCATGAAGTCAGGGTGTATTGCCAAATGAGTGTCAGCCAGTTCTGGGGCCGGGGCCAGGAGGCAGCGATAGGGAGCTGGTGAAGATTGCTGCTTCTTGGCATGCCCCACGTGGAGGGCAGTGGATTCCTGGGTCTGACCTTGAGCAGTCAGGAATAGGATGAGGAGGCTGAGCCAGGCAACCCAGCTCCCTGCAGAGGCCATCGCCCCCAGCGCAGAGCAGGACTTGCTGTAGGTTGCCTTTAACTGCTGCTTCCACCAAACCAGAGCAAACAGCGTCCAGCACAGCCTGGCCTGGAAGGTCTGCTGGGTTGTCTTGTTTTTGAGGACACTCATCTGACCCAAATAGCAAGGATTTCACACGTTGCCAAATGCGCTGGACATGTCAACAAATGCATCAAATGTTTGGTTTACCACCAGACTTAAAAAAATGTAAGAATCTGGAAGGCAATAAACTCTGCAGATTTTTTCCCCTGTAATCCCAAAGAGCATGACTTTTAAATTACATATCACTGCCTAAACCCAAAAATTGTTCTGCAGTCTGTTGGTGATGGTGTTCTCGGGAATTTGTAACTGAAACATTCTTTGTTCTGTTTTGTAATAGCCTTCCACTATATTCAGGGATTATTCCTGACGGTGTCAAGAAAGGTCTCATGACTTCAGTTTGTGCAAACTGCTCCTCAGCAGAGAAGGAAAAGTGATGAGAGGAACTTACTTAAATTCTTTATTCACGTAAGATAGATGCAGTTTGTCAATGACATTTTAACTGCGGAAATTTGCAGGTGTTCCAAGTGGTAAGACAGCATTACCAGTGCCCGCGTTTAGAGGGATCACAAAAGGGGAGATACTTTTTAATGTTTTATGCATAAATACACCGCACTGGCTTCGCCGTTCTTACGTGGGTGCTACACAGTGCGATGGTCTGGCATAACTAAGAGCTGTTGTGTCAGCGTTTGGAACATGAAGTGATCACGATACACAATATTTTCTGCTCAGGGTTGAACTGAGCTAGTATATACTGATCTTGTTTTCCAGTTTCTGTTGCTATCTGTGTCATGCTCTTTCTCATGCGTGAAGTGCAAAAGAAGGGCTTGAGGCAAGCGATGCCTGCTGCTACAGCAAATCTTCAAAAGTAGTACGTGTGCCATGTGTGATTTGCGTCTCACATTGGGATCAATATCCAGCTTCTGCTTTTGCTTTGTTACAGTTCGTCAGTGTCTGGACTGTGGCGAGAAACATCTCAGGTGAGACAGAGGAGGGGAGACTTGCTATGTCAGACATGAAACTTCTGCTATTGTTACAAAGAAAATGGAACAATATGCAATGAGAGCGCCGGTGCACTCCAAACCACAGCCCTCCTAGACTTTTCCTTCTTCCAAGTCTGATGGGGATCCAGATGCAAAGGAACTTTTCCAAAAAACAAACCTTGGCTCTCAGTGCTTCATGCTGCAGAGAATTATGCAGTTTCTGAAATTTTTCTTTGAGAACATTTGTTTTCCCGATGGTGTTACTTCATGGACTGTGTTTACTTTTTCCATTTTGTTCATAGTTACCAGTGTGTCTATTTTCATAGTCATGCTCGAGAAACAGAAGTTCCTTTCCCTCTCTCCACTCTAATCCTTGTAACCCTCACCCAAGGTGGGGGCAGAAGCCAAGGCTTAACACCTAATTTGGACAATAATTCCTGCTCACCTTCTCCCTCCTCCCACTTCACTTGTCCATTTATTAGATTAGCTATACAGAATGAAGTGCTAATGGGTGCTTTCTAACAGCTTTGAAAAACATAGTAATGAAAGGAGCCAAGTAAGAAAACAGAATGTTTGGCGCCAGTATTGGAACACAAAACCTCTAACTTAGTTCATGGATTTGAATCTAATCCAGCTCAGTAACAGCCCAAGTTGTTAAGATGTCAGGGCTGTGTGGTAGCCTGAAATAGTTCAAGTTCTTGGTCCATTTCATCAGGTATGGGACACAGAACCCTGGACTCCGTGCGCAGTCTTGAACATAATCCAGTTGTGTGCTTACTGTCGGGGCAATGTGGTTGCCTGGGTAGAAACAGTCTGTGCTGTTAGCCAGCTTTCTAGCAGAAAAGCTTCCCAATGAAAGAAAAAGGTCAGGTCAAGTAGTGCTTGTCCCATCACGTTGGCCATCCAGGTGGTAAGCAATGGAGAGGAGTCGGTGGACTGTAAGGAGACAGTTCCATCTTTTAGAGGCACGGGAGCTGTGCTGTGTGCAACATGAGAGCATAGCAGCGCCCCTGGAGTTAGTAAAGAAATCAAGACCTTTGTAGAAATTTACACTGCCAGGAGATCCTGGCATTTGAAAGGTAGCTCCCTTGATGCTTTTTCTGTGGAAGATACAAGAGGAATTTTTTTAAGACCCTTGTCTTCTCTAAAGAAGCTGGCTTTCAGAGACTGTGTTAGAGTTCCTGCCCAATAGGCTGCTGTCTTGGTGTATGGCTAATGCATACTGTGCAGCAAAAGTGTACCCTTTGCACAAGGCTGCTCTACTGCTGTGTCTTTGCATCTAGCTTGCTGGGAACTCCTGCAGAAAGGTAGAGATTCAGGCATGTGCCTAGACACAGAGGAGTCACAGGGCAGGGCAGAGAGGCAAGCCCAATTCTGCATGGTGCTTTGGGCTCTCAAGATGGTCTGGGAGACCTCCAGCCCAAACAACACCGGTGCTGAGGCTGCTTAAGGTGCCACAAAAACAGGCTCCAAACCAACCTGAGAGAGGTCTCAGGCTTGGCTTTCAGAGTGTGAGGTTCACTTTATACTGTGTTTCCAGCAAGAACTATCTGTCAAGAATAGATCTTCCCAGTCTAAGAATGCTCCAATTATGTGTCAGCTTTACACAGCTTTACTGTTTCATATCTGCCTTCGTTGCCAACAAAGCACAGGACTTCTCCAAAGAGTTTTGTTGGAGAAATAGTGCATACCAGCATTTTTGCCCCATTTGCGGCAACTTTACCTTTGGATAGAGTCAGGACCAAGGCAGCGCGAGGGAAGGAAAGGTTAAAATGACTTAACAGGTACATTTTAGCAGCCTTGGATGATGTGCTTCTCTTTCAAGGAAGCAGCTGCATAAAGATGTTCCTGAATGTCCTACCTCCTGCACAAAGAGGCCTCGTCCCTTACAGACCGAGTCTTAGTCTCTCACAGATTCTGTGGTATCCTGTGAAGTGTCTCTTTTCACGATGGGAGAGCCCTAGTAAAGTCTCTATTTGGCCAGATTTGCCAAAACTTAATCTCTGTGAACGCTCGGTCCATTTTGATTGGAATTGTCTGCTGCATTAAAAACTGACATCCAAGCAAGGCACCTAGTCTGATCTGATTTCCCTTACTCCCTTTGCAACAGAGGCTAAAATCAGGAGGGAAATGTAGTTTTTTCTTCAAAAGGGGAGAACTTGCTTTCAGCTTCTTGCAGCATATAATGTATGTAGAGTGGCTCAGGAAAAACTCAAATTAAACTAAGTGTTTCCTCTAGATAATGATCCATTTGCAACACTCATTTATCGGTATTAACATTTCAAATTTATTTCCAGAACCAATGTTTTAAAGTATGATTAATCTCCAGCAAGATTAAAATAATTGCTTGTAACATTTTAACAGACTTTGCCAGGTGACAAGAGATTTGTGAATGTCAAATTACCATCAGAGTTTCAAAATGCACTCACCTACTGTTTCTACAAGTGCAAAACAATCTTAAATAATAAATGCAAAATGTCAGTGCTACCATCTATCGGCACAGAAACCATCTTTAAAAATGTCATTAGCTACGCCCTTAAACTTTTTCAGGAGATCTGGAAGCAAGGTTATTTATCACGTGGAGTCCACATTTGTGAGAAGATTTCACAATATTAGAAGCACAGAAAATGAGTTTCTCTGGTGTATTTGAGGTTATGGCTCTCAGAGTTCAATCTTCCCTTATTCTGCAAACTCTTTTGACTTTTACATGTCACTTTTCATCTTGCCTGTGCACTGTGTCCAGGAGAAAGTAGTTGTTATTCATGTCTCCCAAAGCAGGACATTCACATTGGGCGGATCTGGAAACTGTATTTAGAGCATGTTGTCCTAACGCTTTATCAATCATCTTGCATGAGCAAGAGGTTGAGACATTTTTCTGTATTAGTTCTTTGAAGGCACAAATCTTGCTAGTCTTGAATTCTTATTATCATTGGTACAATTGTAGCTTTCAACCCTTATGCTATCAGTGAAGTGAGATTTTTCTTCCACCCTCTTGAGCCACACAGCAGATAAAATCCCAGTCCTTCTCCACATCAAGCTCTTGTATTGTCGTATTCTGCAGGACTAGGGGCAGAGGATCTAGGCTTGCAGATCCTCTGTGGTCACCTCTGACTTTCCTGAGTTGACATAATCCACAGCGTCTGCTGCTCTGTCTTGGGCAGAACTTTGATCAGCACATTTGCAGAGATAGCTGAATTTTGGTTTGACATCTTGC
>Ga0181612_102938_pt1 | contig 14483 bp, 6 predicted proteins | sample HoacroProtozoa21_FD_119630 | JGI IMG/M metagenome (GOLD analysis project Ga0181612, IMG submission 119630) | Hoatzin crop microbial communities from Cojedes, Venezuel. Combined Assembly of Gp0051906, Gp0051904, Gp0051908 | reverse complement strand
TGGTTGTGGCTTTCCTTTTAAAAGCAATCCCAGCTTCCAGATGAAAACTTCAGTGGTTTAAGAAGCCATATCTCAACCTAAAACCCATGAGCTGCCCACTGCTGGTACCCAGAGACTATTTTTGGCCCATGAGTAAATCTTTCTGTGTATACAATACCATGTTTGCCAGCCCTGGCATTTGGTTACACCTCAAGGAACAAAATTTTCGTGGCTTCCTGGAGCGGAACCTGGGCAGGGTTTTGTACTGATGACAGACGGGATCGGGAAGTGAGCAGTCCTGACAGAATGGTGCAGTCTCCAGTGCAAACTAGTGTTTACATCACTCCTATGTGCAGAGACACAAACACATCCGACCAAAAGTGATGACAAAAGGGGTGCTCTGGCAGGCTGTATCCATTCAGGATGCCTGTTATGCATAGTAGTATGTATTCATATTTGGATTATACAAATGTAAATTTATTGGACACTGACATATTGCTATCAAAAGTGAGAATTAGCTTATAAGGGGTAGCCAAGACAGTGCACAGAGCTGAGGAAAATACAATGTGTGGGCTGGGCAGGTGGAGCGGTAACACCTTACATCTCCCTGCTGAGGACCGGATGCTGTTCCTTGTACCTGTTCAGAGACCTGGGTTTCTTTGGGGCTGGAAGAATGCTATTTCCAAACACTGAGCCGTGGTAGAAATGGTACCTTGACAGCCACATTTAGAGACAGATTTGCAAAAGTGTAATTCTGTTCCCTTCGAGCCTCGGTTCCTTACTGAGTCACCCCTCGAACAGCTTTTCCTGCCCCTTGAAGGCAGAATGAGCTCAAGGAGCTCCAGGACTTTCACTGTACTGGGAGAAGTTTTGTGTGGAAGGAGAGATAAGGGAAGAGCGGAGTTCTGCCTTGGCAGCATCTGCAATGAGAGGATTAGCCCTGCTTTATTGGCGGGGCTGCAGAATGGAAGAAATGACAGAAAAATCCAAGTGAGTTACTGAAGCCGTACAGTGGTTTTACACTGGAATTAATTTAGCCACAGACTAGAGATATAAAATTTGCACAGGTGGTAGGCTGGGCTCTGCTATTCTAACCCATATTCCTACATAGGTACATGTATGTGGGAAGAGAATTTGCATTGAACCAGTATTTTGGTTCACTTGTATTGGTTTATTTGCAAGAAAAATCTCCCCAGGAAAATAACATTAATTCCTCTGGTTTAGTTTTCACATGGGATCAGTGGACCAGGTCATACCCATGAAACAATTTGCAATCCCTTTTTTGTGGCCTTTAATTATGACCATAGTATCTTTCATTAGTTGATTAGTTTGCTGGTTTGTGGTCTTGTCAATTTAACCCATGTTTAAGTTGAGGAACATGAGGAAGTATTCAAGATATGGCACAACCAGTGCTGGAGTTCAAATGCACAGACATTTCCACTTCTAAATAGCTTTTCTAAGAGTTCTGTGTAAATACACACTAGCTTGTGGTGTGCTTACTTATTGGAGCTGATTAGAGTTCTAGCTTATGCTGCTGTAAGGCAGCTTTTCAAAGCTCATACAAGTCAACAGTTCATAAGCCAAAGATCTGAAAAAAAATTTACTTCTGACTTGAGGCCCTGGAAGAAAAGATTTGCTTTACTGATTTTCCAGCTTGTGGACAAATGTTTGCATGGGAGGATACAAATCTCTAATTCCTTAAATTTCAGCATCTCAACCAACATAAAAATTGTGCAAGAAGCAGATTATGTTAAGTGGATGTTTAGTTACTGTAGTTGCGTACTGCAGGTTTACTGAAATGCTTTGCATTTTCCTATTCTGGTCAGCTGGGGCAGGGCGAGAGCTGGGGTGTCCCCCAGCAGCAGTCCTGTGCTGGGGTGGTAGAGGGCATCCTAACACTGAGCACTAGGGCTGCTGCTGGGAGGAGTTTTGTAACACATGGATTTAATAAAGAATTATTTGTTAAGATTCTATCTCTTTTATAGTATTTATTCTTCACTTAGAATGAAGGTGAAGACCTGTGTAAGCACGAAACTGTTTCTGACTAAAATTGTAGTCTTAAGACTGGCATAATGAGTTTAAGGGAGGTGGTAAGTGTAACAGCTAGCCTGGGTAAGACAAATGTAAGGCGGAGATGGTGATGCTACTGCAGATACAGAGTAGGATAGAATTCTCTTCTGTATAACTTCCCTGTAATGACAGTGAAAAGTGTAAGTGTATTGTTTAAAAAATAAAATTCTCAATGGAATTTGAAATAGGTGCTTACAATAAAATGAGTTAGCAGTGCTGCGATGAGAACCGCTGTTTGGACCGTGCCAGGACTGAAACAGGAACCCAAATAGTTCAGGGCTCTAAGGGTTGGACTGGGCAGTGGGATGCCTCCAACTCCTCTGGCCTGGACAGCCTGAAGGTGATAGCAGTGGCAGATAACGCTTGTGTTAGTGCTGGCATAACCCACTGGAAAATTGTGCTTCTTATCAGTCATGTAATCTTTTGTCAAGAAAGCACAAGGTGCTTTAGTCTTAGTCCTATTTGTAAACCCATAGGTACAAACACTTTGTGCCCCTTCCAAGCTCAATTCCACATTCACATTGAGCTGTTGATGTCAGACACTTTGCATAATCCATTTTTCCAGACTTACAGCCCAGCTTGAATTGGATTTGACTGATCGGATTTCTTTTTAGTCTAAATTGGGAAGCAGGGTGGCTTGGAAAAGGCAAATGCTGTGTGATTTTTCTGAGCTTCTGCCATCTGCTCTGATGTTTGATGCCTCTGAAGTTGGGTAGGATTGAAGGTGAAATAGTCGGGTTAGAAAGCTGGAGGTGAGGCTGTTGCTGAAGGGGGCTGACAGGGAGAGGCCCCAGGGAACAGGAGCCAAGGAAGCATTGCATCCTGAAATTCTCCGGAAGGTGCATTCCCAGGGAAGGCGCTGAGCAGCAGAGATCATGAGGCTGAGAAGGAAAGAGAAGAATTCCATCTAACTCTGTGTTTAGCCATGCTCTTTGTCCATGCACCTGATGTTCTGAGAGGGGAGGTTCACCTGTGGGTAGCTGGTTCGGTGGCTGCCCAGAGGAAAGGTTTGTGCCCAGCTCATTCCCAAAGCACCCATGTGCAGCTCCCCTTGAAAATGTCGCGTTGCAAACCGGGACTGGCACGGCCCCACGCTGATTGCTGTAGGGACTTTCTGTGGTCTCGCCGTTCTCGCTTGCTTTCCTCGTAGCACCCATGCTCAGTTCTGGCAATGTGGGAAAATACTTCTTTCTTTCTTCCTCTTCAGAGGAAAGTGCACCTCAGAAGTTGAGGAAGTATCTCAAACGTATTATCCTTAAAGGCTGCGTATTTAAGGTAACTAATGGTGTTCTGGGATGTGAGGCATGACAAGCACACGCCAGAGCTGTGCTGTGGGCCAGCTGCGTTCCCTTGGGGATAAGGGACCTTGCGAAGCATCTACCCCAGAACCTGTTCTGTTTCCTTTCTTTGCCTTTTAGACCTCACAACCTAATGCGCAGGGATGCAGCTGGGGTCTGGCCTCAGAGCTGCCACGTGGTGATGCAGCCCCATCGCCCCTCTGACCGCGGCTCCCGAAAAAGCCTCTCCCACCGTCACCGGAGAGGCTGCGCTGCCTCTCCTCTGGCAGTGACACTGCCGCGAGGGCGAGCAATGCGTCCATGGCTGGCACCTGAACAGCCGCCGCTGTTTTGAAATAAATGTTATGCATGAGTTAGGGCGAAGAGTCACAATATTAGTTTTTAATTATTTTTAATTTGCTTTCTTAGAGGCTGAAAAAACATCCTTTGGAGAGAGACGCTGAGGTTTGAAAGATGCCTTTGGCCAGCTGGCTATTCTGAGAGCCCTTTTAGAATGACTTCATCTTGATAAATAGAGATTGGGCTTGTCAGGGCTGCTTCTTGTGGCTTCTTGGGCATGCAGAGGAGCGAGAGGCTGAAGGAAGCACGGGCGGGACTGGCTGCGTCTCCGGGGAGGGAGCGTGCACAGAAAGCCCACGCCGAACTCTGCTCCCTCCTCGCTGCTGCTGTGAGGATGAAGTGCAGGAAGTTTTGTGCTGGTCGTTTGTGGGGGTGTTGATTCTGCTGCAAGCAGGAGTATTGCACGCTGAGTAAACAGCTCAGCCCAGCTCTAATGAGAGGGTTGCAGCCTGCTCTCTCTTGCACTGCAGTGAGCAGGGTGGCCGGACAAGCTGGCTGGTCAAAGGGTTCCTCTCGGTTCAGTTTGTGTGCCTGCCCACTGGGACAGAGCATGAACCGGGCTGTTGAGGGGAGCCCGGAGCTGTGGGGGGCTGCGGTCCTGTATCCTGCACCCATCTGGGCAAAAGCAGAGGCAGGAGGGAGCGACGGGGCTGCTGCATGTGGCCCAGAAGGCAGCAGGGAGGAAAGCTGGGGGTGCCTGGAGATGTGGGTGGTAAAGCAGAGCTCTAGGAGAAAGAGCTGTGGGACTACCCGAGGGGTGAGGTTTTGTTAAAGCAAGCTACGCTTGCTCAACGCAGATGAGGTTCAGAAGAGTAGACAGCGCTCACAGGGTATGAGAACCCAGGAGCAGCCCCTTTTCTACACTGAGCCTGAAGAAAATGGATGTCTCCCTGCATTCGTGGTGCTCTTGCAGAAGAACTATTTTAATGAAGCCGAAACAAAGGTTTCTGCACTTGCATGAGGCAGTTAACCTGTCCTACTGGAAATAAAATGAATGACTGAGAGAAAGAACAAGCACAACTTGAAATAGTCCTGTAAAATATCTTTATTAGTTCACTATAAGATTGAAAGTATAAAAGCTTCCAGGTAAAATGCTGTCCAATGAAAAAGATGCACAGGAAAAAAATGGTCAGAAAGTTGCTTATGAATTACAAGAATCCAGTGCTAAATAACAAGTCTTTCAGCTAGGCAAGAAATCCTTCCCGGTGTCCCGTCTTGCCTCACCACACCTGAAACTTGCTCCCACCAGATGAGGAAACTCCTGTCCAGGAGCAGCCCCGGCTTGGCGCGGGGACGGGCGCTGCGGGGCGAGGCTGCTGCTCTCACAGCTTCCCTTGGGCGTCTGCTGGGCCCTGGGCGCAGCCCCTGCTCAGGGCCCCGGCAGTTGGCACCGGCAGGCGAGGCTGCTGTCCCCAGGATGCCATAATAAGGGGTGACTGGGATTTATTCCATGGGGACAGTGCTGGAGCCCAGTGTGCGGTGGAGGTGATGGTGCCCACTGCCTGCTCAGAAATAGTCAGGTGCTTGTGGATGCTGGTGGCGTGGACGCTGCGCGTCTCTAGCAGCACTCCCCTGCGAACTGCCTGCAGACGACTTGCTGCCGTTGTAGTTAAACCCACCTGATGCTCGAGGGTGCCACGGGGTGTAACTTGCAGGGGAGTTTAAGTTTGTTGCGCAGGTGATAAGACATGCAGGAATATTCCTACAAAGATTCAAAACTTCTCCCTCTCAGGTTACTGCTATTGCAGCCCTTTCAGGTATTTAGAGGAGAAGCATGCCCTTCAAGTTTCGATAGTTGTTAAAAAAGGCACCATTCTAAGTTTTTTAATGCTTTTAAACAAAGCAAAACCACTGCATTCACCACTCTCCTTTTTCTAGCTCATACATGTTTTTATCTTACATTATCACTAATGATTGCTAACATAATAACAAACCAAAGAGCAAGTGACCGGAACAGCTGACCTCATGCTCTGGAAATACATCTGGAAAGAGAAGGTTCGGGGCTGCTCTCTAGGTTTCGTACCTGTGTCCTCGAGGGACCCCCTCTCCCCGGGGCCAAGTGCCAGGCAGCCCCAGGGTTCGCTCCCCGCAGAGGCTGCAGGCGCTGGCCACGGCCTCCGAGTGAATTTTGGGGCTCTCCTGCGCGTTACCGAGCTGCCTCGCTCCCCTTCCCAGGGCGGCGGGGCTCTACCCGCTCTGCTCGGCAGCCGTATCTACAGCCCCGCGCAGCCGAGGGCCCCGTGGCAGCCCCGGGGGGCTGTGTGCCTCCAGCGCGATGGGCTGCCATCGCAGCAGCCCCTCTTCCTCGCCGCTGCCGCAGCCCCTCTTCACAGCTGCCTTTCCTCCCACCAGTGGGCACGGCTGCGGCAGGCAGGGCCAAGGCAGCGCCCAGGGAGCTCCGGGACCCCCAAACTGTCTGCCGGGGAGCAGTGCCTTCGGAGCAGATCCGGAATAGTCTATTGCTGGTCACGCTGGCACGAGGACAGCTCACCAGGTCCCGCAACCACAACCCAATTTGTTTTAATAATGCAAGGGGGAAAAAGGAGAAATGAAGGGAATGTTTCCCGGGAGCCTACTGGGCAGCCTCGGCCGCCTGCTCCGTCTCGTGCGGGTTCTTCCCATCGTTCTGGATCAACTGGACGATGTGCGTCAGGTCCAGGCTGCGGGTGAGGATGTCGAGCAGCACCTCATCCTTTTGCACCCCCTCCATGAACTCTTCCAGGGAGAGCTCGCCTGTGAGAGCACGTTCAGAAAAGGTCTGTTAAATCCTGCAGCCTTTCTCCTCCCTCCACCAGCAGCCTCGGAGCAGCCCCCCAGGAGCTGCACAGGCTGTAAACGGGGCCCCAAGCCCCACCACAGCTAAACCCCGCGCCGATCCCCGCGCTGCCGGTGTGGCGAGGGGCAGTTCGCAGCGTCCCTTGGGCTGGCTGCAGCCTGCGGAGGGGACAGGGAGCTAAACCTTCGGGAGAGCCGCTCACTTGCCTGCTCTCCCCAGGTCCTGGTGTTTTGGGACATCTAACCCCTGGAACTGCAGACGGAGCTGCAGGTCAGGGGGAAGGGGGAGCTGTATCTGGCATTGCATAGGAAAGTTCCTCACCGTCTCCGTTTATATCAATTTTGTCAAACACCATGTTAGTAAATTCCTCAGCCGTCATCGTTTCGTTGCACCGGTTGATGGCTCGAATAGCCTGGAGGGAAAGGACAGAGAGGACAAGCACTGAGCGCTGTGCAGATTCGTGTCTCCATCGCTGCAGGTGGCTGACTGACCCGACACGAGAGGCCAAACTGTTTTGCAGGCAGTTATGTTCTGAAAGAAATAACTCCTTTCTAAAAAGCTGGAGCTTAAAATCACTTAAAGAGGCAATCAGTGCATTAAAAGATTAAGTGGGCACACTGGGATAAGCCAGGAGCTGTTCACCTCTGAAAATCCTTAGATTAAATCCAAGTGTTTATCTGAGCCCGGGTCTCTGTGGCCGTGGTGAAACAACCCGGGGTGGCTGCGTGCGGGTGCCGCGGGGTCTGGGGTGCAGGGACAGGCCTGGCCGGGGGCCAGCCTGGGGGGAGGCCTGGCAGAGGACAAGCAGCAGGTTTGGCCGGTGCCTGCTGATTTACCAGGGAGTTGACTTTTGGGGTGGAATATTCCTGTTACAACCTTTCTGTCTACCTGTGTTTAATTACCGTCCTCTGCAAAAGAAACAGAAGCAGCTGAGCCCACTCACTTTGATGATGTTCAGCAGTTCTCCCCGGTCAATGCAGCCGTTGCCGTCCACATCATAGAGCTTGAAATACCATCGCAGCTTCTGATCCACCTTCCCTTTCAGGACCAGGCTCAGAGCTGCCACATACTCCATAAAATCTATGTAGCCATCCTAAAAGGAGAAGGTTAGAAGCTAGATGAGATCAAAAGCAGAGTCAGGCAGTAAGTGATTGTCCTGGTCACTTGTGGAAGTCCCCACCGGCAGACGTCCGTGCGTGGCCACCGTGGTGGGAGCCGGGGCTGGGGAGCACAGCAGAGGCGTGGGGTGGGGGTCCCCTGCACGCCCCACAGCCGCTGCACTCTGCCAAGCTCTGCAGGGCCATTACGCAGCGATAACGAACAAACCCGGGGTGTGTTTCTGGCTGGGGGACTAAGGAAGCCTCGAAAGCTGGCCCTTGTGCTGAAGGAATCTTGTCATGCAAAAAGCAGTGGTAATTCTGAGGTCAAAGAGGCACAGGCTTACGGAGATGAGCCCTGTGGATTACCGAACGTTATCCTGCCTGCACACACCTATGGCTCTTTTTTTGCTGGGAAAGGGCCTTGCATGCAAAGCTCCAGGAGAGGAATGAACCCAGGAATACCCCTGGCACGTTGCTGACGGCTCAGGCTGGGAAGGTGCTGCTCTGTCCCTGTGCCATTTGTGTATCTGCTTCACATCTGGTCACGCCGAAAGCACAAGCAGTTTTATCTTTGACTTTCCTCCTCGGTGTTCGCCCACCGCCAGCCCACGCCGCGGCGTTAGAGACGTCCGGCCAGGCCCGCTGCCGGCTCTGGAGCCGGGGTCCGAGCTGTGCTGGGGGAGCTCACGTGCAGCACCGGCCCCAGACACTGCCCTGTGGTGCTCACAGCTCCGAGGAAGCCTCCTGGCCCGCGCAGTGCCCGCCTCGGGGCGTTCGATGGCACACGCCCTTGGGATACCAAGCGCTTTGAAGGAAAATGGTACGTGCTATAAACCACAGGAGGTCTGGTGGAGGGAATAAGCCAGGGTTTTGTTGATGAACAAAGCCACCGCACCGCGGGGCGGGTTCAGGCAGAGATCATCTGCTTTATCCCACTGCTGTGAGAGCCAGATTAGGCACAAATAGCTACCGAGCCCCGCTCCCAGCAGGATTTCCTCCACATCAATTCCCTTTTTGGGCATGCATTCAAACACAGGGCAGTGAGCAATGTAAAGGCCAAGGCGCAAACAAAACACCTAAAGGATTTAGGGCCTAAATTGTATAGTTTTCGGTGGGATTAAGCCCACTAAACCCTTTGGGTTGCCATAAAATACATTCCTCATCTCACATGAGGTGCAATTTCAAACCGTTTGCAAGGAAAGGAGGGTGCTGATTCCTCTCCGCCGTGCAGCATCCATCTGCGGGTCTGGCAGAGCTCCGGAGCCGGGCAGACCGTGCTCCCCGACGCGGGCAGATGCTCCGGGACTGCCCGGCTCCGGCTCCAGCACAGCCATGGCCCGAGGCGCAAAGCCTCTCCGCAGGGAGCAAAGGGCCCAAGCTCCTTGTTGTATGGGACTGAGCACATGTAATAAAATAAAGGAAACTATAATCCATCTGTGATCTAAAACAACAGAAAAACAAACCCGATCAGTTCTGCAAGCCGTAGCTCATGCCACGCTGCACAGCTTGGGAAGTTTCTGCATGAATGCAGCGCTCGTTCTCACGCTGCTCGCTTGTTCCTTACTGTCACAACATTCGATATTTAACGATTAAAGGGCACTTCATTTTAAAGGGATCACGGACTAGCAGATAAAACCCCACTGTTTCAATAATTTAAAATTAAAAGGGAAATACCAGTTGTGGGAGAAGTCTATTTTCTCCCAGAACAGGCAGTGGGGGAGGAGTTTTTGTTGACATTTTTCACCTTACATAAGCGATTTGACGGTTTATGAGGCCACGGAGAACCAGACCGCGCGCACTTCAATGCACATTGGTATTTGCATGCACCCAGATGCACCACACGCGACCACGCGCAGGGAGCAGAGCACCGCCGATCCCGCGCGGGCTGAGTGGCAAGGACAATATTTACCTTATTAAAGTCAAACGTCTCAAACATTTGCTCAACGTAATTGTTCGCTGACGGACTCAGGTTTTTCAAGCCAAAAAACTGTTTGAACTCGTACAGGGTGAGCTGGCCAGAAGGACACTCCGTCATGAACTTCTTATACCACTGGTGGCACTCGGTCGTGCTCAGCTCCTCCACGGTTTTCCCGTCCATGTTCCCCATCTTCGCACCAAGCGCTGGTCACTTCGCAGCCAAAAATGGATGGTTTCTGAAATTCTTTTAAATTCTGCTTCTTGCCTTTAAAGTCCAAGTGTCCCCAGGCCTGCAGGGATGACAGTATTGAGGAAAAAACAAACTGCCTTGTGCGTGGGCTGTCCCAGCTCGGTGCTGGTGGTGATGGATGCAGAAGACACCTCTCCCCAGGAAAATTCAAAAGCACAAAACCCTCTTCGGACAAGAAGGTGACATTTAAGTACCCAGCAAATCCCTGCCCGGCCAATGAGGCTCAGGGGGGTGATGGGCTCCTGCCAGGCATTAAGAGTTCAGGGTTAAAATAGAAAGGCAGTAAAATGGGAAAGTCTTGCAGATTACAGGCCCGCAGGAGATTACGAGGGTGGAATTTTCTCCGTGATGGTGTAATCTCCTAATCCACTTCATTTATGATTCTGTGTGGGGTTACATGAGCAATAACTCTTGCACCAAAATCAGAGTAAGAAGAAAGAGAGTAAACCACTCGGAAGTCTCCGTGCTGTTACTGTCTTTTTGGTCTCCCTTCGTCTTATTCTGGCTGGAGGATTTCCAAGCGGGGCCGACAACCTGAGCCTGAAATCCAGGAGGGGAAGTTCCACTGCAGCTCCTGTACGAGATGATATACGAGGGTCAGTCTGGTGCGCTGAGACAGGCAGAGAAACATAACTGCTTTGGATGGTAAAGATTTAAGTGCTTTAAACGCAGACCCCAGGTGCTATGCCGACCTGCTCCGGCGGCTGGGTCCCTGTGTTGGGTCTCTCTGCTCCTGCAGCCGAGGGTTTCTGCCACAGAATGGCCCCGCACATAGCACGGCCCTGCCAGAACTTGGCCAACGCCAGTGGGGCTGAATGCAGCTTCGATTTTCATTTAGGATGAATTTCCATGAAAAATTCTCCCTGTAAATATGACCGAAACCAATGCTGGTTTTACTCTGACGCACAGCGTTCAGAGACGGGCTGGGAGATAAAAAAGCATATTGTCAGAAAGCAGCACGGCCGGATTCTCCATGAGCAATGAAATGGGTGTGACTGGTGGATCTCTACCTGCAGAGAGTCGGTCCTACAACACTTACTTTTTTATATCTGACCACTTTGAGACAAAGAGCCGAACTTTAAGGTTTTGCAGAGCTTTGTATTGCTTCTGCACTGAAGTAAATAAGGAATCACTCTGCTAAAGCAGGTGGCTTTACCCAAGCGTAAAACAGTTATCAAAAAGGAATTCAACTGAGGAACACTAACTGGATGTGCAAATCCCTCACCAGCCAGCAGCAGCAGACACAGGTCCCCGCTGTGCAGAGCACCTGGAGCCAGGCGAGGTTTCCGTGGGTGCCCTGGGTGCCAGCCCACCCTCCAAAGGGGACACGGCTGGGGTAGCCCGTCCGGAGGCGCGGAGAGGGGCTGCGACCCTGAGGCAGTCATTAACAGCAGAAAGGTTGCGTATTAAAGGCGGATACAGGCTCGCCAGCTGTTTCAAGAAGTATTTGCTACCGGTGTGTCCAGTTCCCCAGAACAGGCAATGGAACAGGGTTTATGCTGCCTGCTGGAGAAGCGCTGCAGGGATGTGCCGCTGAATTTCAGCTCCAGTTACTGTCTCATTTCTGAGCGCCACAAATGAAACTGCTTTTCCATTCACTAAGAACAATACTTCCCCTGTGTCTAGGAGAGCCTAGTGAAAGGTGTCCTTTCAAAGACAGAACAGAATTTAGGCTCAGCAGGGGAAGCCGGTGAAACCTTCCCGGGTTCTGCAGCTCGTGCTAAAGCCAGGCTTGTGCGGAGGAGCCTTGCTGGGTGGCCATTCCTGCAGCGCCGTGCGCTATGGACACCCAGTGCCTCCGTGTACGCAGTTGGCAATCAATGACAGGACAAGTCGGACCAGGTATTTAGAGCAAAATCCACACTGCCTATTTCTCTGGGGAGCAGTGACAAGGCCTCACCACCCATCCCTCGGCTCACGTGTTCGCTGCTGGTCATAACTCAGACACTCCAAGGGAAGCAGAAGCCACACCGGTCACTGGCTTCATTGCTTAGCTTTTATTGCTCTCGCCTACGGCTTTGTGCCCGGATGGGTCTCCATTTCACAATGTTTGCACTCAGGACATCCATCACCTTCCTGGTGTGGTCGGTGTCACGGTGGTAGTGGTACCCGCACGTCGGCTTCTGCGCAGTGTAGAAGGGGCTGTACGAGTTGGAGTAACTTGGTTTGTAGAAGAGAAACTTGAAGGAGTCAGGCTGACGGCCCCCAAAATGGGCGACAAAAGGAACAAAGTGAGTGGCCAATGGCTGGCGACGTGCTGGAGACGGCTGGCTCATCGGGACGGGCGGCGTGCGAGGGACCTCCTGCATGGCTTTGGGCTCCTCCGTTCCGTTTGGTCTCTTGTGGTCTTTGCCGGGGGCTGCTGGTGTTTTAGTCACCTGTGGAGCAAGAGCCAGACAAACGCATTGCGAATGCCCCCACACTTTGCCATCCTCATCAGTGCTGAAGGAGTCCCTGATGCAGGAGTTGTGTACTGGTGACCGAAAAGCAGCAAGTCGAATGAGCCAGGAGAGCTCAGGGAGTGCCAGCCTGCACTACGCACTGCAGGGGCAGCCAACACACGGTATAAATGCTGAGAAGTCAGGTATTTAGATTTCTTCAGCTAAAAGTCTAAGATGAAGTTACTTAAGGAGAAAGTGAGTTTAAAATCAGATGAGGTACTGGAAATATGGAAGCGACAGTGAGAATAAAACAAAGCATACTGAGGGAATGCATGCGAGGAGACTTGAAGGACTCGGTGCTCTCTGGACTTGCGTTTCAGCTGGTTGGTTGTAGCAGTGCAAAGGGAATATGAAGTGCTGCCCCACTGCTGATGTTCCTGCTGTCAGTCTGACCTGGCTCACCCTTCCATCCCTTTTGGGGGTAGGACATTTTCCTTCTGTGTTCAGCACAGGGGAGCCCCAGTCCCAGATCGGGATCTCAGCTGTAACAGCTACAAACAGCAGCACTACGTACGCCTTGTAAAGCCTTCACCAGACCGCAGCCACGGCAAACCAGCCATGAAAACGGTTCAACCCAGCCTGACCCACAAGATGCAAGGGGGCGTATCAGTGATGATGGAAACGTAACCACAGCCCGGGGCATCGGCTCCGCAGGCTGCCGGGCCCTCTGCGGGCACCTAACCCCCCCCAGGCCTCGCACGCCGGGCTGATTGCTCTCGCCAAAGCTCTAAGCGGGGTTTTTCCCCCTGGAAACGTGAAGGGGGAAGCAGGGTTGTTGAATAGTGTGAGGCAAGCTCTTCCTTGTCATCAGCTGGGTCACCTTTCTGAACTCTCGGAGCAAAGCCGGTGCCATCGCCCGTACGCACGGCGCAGGGGACCAAGCCTGTTTTGCCTGTGCATTTGCACGAACCCTTTGCAGAGGAGCTGGTGTGGATGTCTGCCCCAAGACACGCGCTCGTGACCCATGGCTGCTCCAAGGCTTCGCTTGACTGGGAAAGTATTTCTGCTGCTGTTATTTAACCATGACTCAGTTATCTTGTTTTCATTGATGACACCTCTGTGCTAATGGAAACTGGCTCTTCCCCCAGCAATTATCCGCTTTACTCCTGGGCGTCCTAAATAAACGCTTTGCTGTCTGGCTTTATTTTTAACCTTGTAAAGAGGTTTCCTAGTTTCCGTGACGCCCTGGCTTACTTGGTGCTCTATTTCTGTTCCCTGTAGCTGGCTCTGAACACTGGCCCCTAAACCTCTTAGGAGGGGGACACCCGCAAATTGTTTAGAAATCTCCTTAGAGCCATGAGGGAGACGACCGGATCCCCGCAGGTTCCTCAACTCTTTTTTTCACTCCTCTTTCCCCAGCACAGCCACCTGCCAGATGCCTGAGAGGCTCCATCGCCAGAGCTCAGCACAAGTGTTCTTTCAGCAGCCGCTTACAAGGAAATACCAGTCCATTTATTCCACAGGGAGTAAAATAATGGAATTTTGACTCCTGAAGAGTAGATTTCGTACCACGACAGTCATTTCAGTGTGGTTTGTGAACCCCTGCTCTGAGCGCCCTTAGATTTGTTCAGAAGTTATTACGTTCCCATACGTGCTCACGGCCTTTCTCGCTTTGGAAGATAAGAGACAAGTACGCACACGACCGCGCCGCTGCGCCTGCACCCACCCGGCGGGAGGCATGCATGTCGTTAGAGCAGAGCGTTCGGGGCGTGGAGTGAGGCCGCAGTCCCTGTGGAAGCCCAGCTGCTAAGTCATGTAGATGCTCTGGAGATGGGTGAGCCTTGCACGCGCTCGGCGATACGGGGCTGATGGGCAGGGTAGCGTGGCAGGGAGTGCTGAGCTTTGGGCTTTGCTCTTCGATGGGCTTCGTCTGCCCTGGGGGCTCCTACTCAGCCTCTGGGGCACCTGCAGCTTGGCAGAAATATCCCTGGTGCCCGGGTCAGTGCTGCTTACGTGATCACTGCCTTTGAGGGGAAGCACCAGCTCAATGTCCACGGTGCTATTTATGGCACTGCCAGCGCCCGGTGCCTGAATTAGAAGCCCCACATAATCCTGTTGCATCCAGCCATATGTTTAGAGATCCCTAATCCCCCCCAATTTGTCTGCTGTCTCTCAGAGAAGATCCTCACAGGTGGGGCCACAGACAGAAGACTGACTGCGGTCATCATGCAAGCACGAAGGGTTCCTGCGCCCGCCCGGGATGACGCGCTCGCTGAGGATGCAGCGAGGGGGGGTCCCTCTCGCCGAGGGGCTCTCACCTGCGGGGTCATCCTCCCGGCAGGGACCCCGCATGCGGGGCCGTCTGTGGCAGAG